>JAEEGL016874564.1_pt1 | contig 15155 bp, 6 predicted proteins | sample 9134231 | NCBI WGS metagenome assembly JAEEGL01 (sample SAMN16246548, study PRJNA631951) | gut metagenome | biome: gut microbiome; feature: rumen; material: fiber-attached | host: Bos | place: Iran: Karaj | collected 2018-10 | reverse complement strand
GGTGAGCGAGCCGCCGCTGATGCTGACATTGTTCTCGGCAGTTAATCCATTAGTGTCGCCGCTCAGCGTGACGGCGCAGCCCGTCTGCGTGTAGTTGTTAACAGATATGGCACGTTCATTTGCCGAAACATTGAGCGTGCCCTCGCCGCAGACGGTGAGCGCGGAGCCTGAAATGCCATCATCGTCGGAAGTATTGACGGTGAGCGTCGCGCCGGTAGCAATGGTGATGTGGGTGTCGCCGTGGAGATTCACGGTGTGGCCGAGGGTAAGGTCACTCTCCACCTTGTACCATCCGCCAGTCAGGTGGCTCAAATCATCGTCCGCCGTCAGCGCCACGGCCGACGCCTCGTCGGCTCCGCCCGCCAGACCTTTATCGAAGACGATGTACACGATGATGGTCGGCGTTTTAGAGCCTCCATACTGATTAATATTTAAATTCCACTGGAAATCATCTTTTTGTTTCAGGCCAATGCTTAGCCAATCTGGAGCATCATAAGTAACGCTCGACACGACATAGCCTGTCTTGGGCGTGATGGTCAAAACTTCGTCAGACGGAGTATGGAAATCTATGGTCTGGCCGTTCGTGACAGTTTCCCCACGGAACTTGACCGTGCCCCCGCTGCTGATGTCGAACGTGATTTTGCACGGCTTTGGTTCCGGCCCCTGCGCCCCCGCCGTCTGCGCTCCTGCGAAGGCCATGATTACTGTGAGCAGCATCGCGGCCGCCCGTGAAATGAATGAGTTTGGTTGATGTTGTTTCATATACTTTGTTGTTGTTCGCTGATTTCGCGTGCAAAGGTACTAGCTTTCTGCGACATGGCCGCCACGTAGCAGCGTTTTTTTTAAAGAAAGTCTAAGGAGTTTAGGAGCGTAGGAGTTTTTCCTTCGGGGTCATCGGCAAAGCCGGCACTCCTTGACTCCCTGACTCCTTCTTAGACATAATCTTAGACATAATCTTCCGCGACGTCTATTCTTCTACGGAATTTATACACAAACGTATTCCGCCGGGCGCATCTGTTACGATGCCCCGGCGGAGTTCTCGGAGGTGAGTAGGTGACTACTTGATTACTCTCTTCACGCTATTGCGACGCGTGGAAGCGTCACCTCCTACACTGATATACACTCCCTTCTTCTTCGGCTGACTGATGCGACGGCCACTGAGGTCGTACCACTGTCCGTTGGAAGATGAGTACACAGGCATCGACTCGATGCCCTGTGTACTCATAAGGTCGACGACGAAGGGTTCCCACGGCGTGCCTAAGTTGCCGTCGCTGCTGTAGGTGAGCGGAGACTGACCGTCACCGACAGAGAGCACACGTATGTTGCCATTGATGGCGGCACGCAACTCCATGGCCTGCCCACTGCCCTCGCCTGCTATGAGGAGGTAGTAGAGCGGATGCTGCAACTCCTCTTCTCCGCTATCATCGACAGTGGCAGTAGCTGCGCCACGGCACTCTCCGTTGACAAAGGCTGCCACCTCGGCATCAGAGACAGGCTGTCCGTCGTTAGTAAGCAGGATGACCATTGTCATGTTGTCAGGATAGTCGGTGGGTTCGACAGGCGAGAAGACGCTCGGAATCTGCATGGTTCTCTTGGACTTCATCGGTCTCAGTGACCTGCTGGGGAGGGCAGAAGGATAGACGAACGTCTTGGTCGAATTGTCCAAGCTCTTGTAGAGGTAGCCCTTGCCACTCTCCATAGCCTCAAGGTTGCCTTCCCATCCGTATGCGCCGTAATATGAAAATCCTGTCTGTGACTTCACCTGGTCGCCATATCTTGCATTGACGCCGGCGAGGGCCTGGTCGATGGTCATCGTCACGGTGGGCAGGTAAGCTATCCAGTTCCAGCCACTCTTCAGGGTGATGGGAGTTTCGGAAAGCTTCACCTGCTGGCCAATGACTGAAAGCGGCTGCGGCAGATCCTTGCTATCGTTAAGCCTGGTCAGGAGCATCTTGTACATGGTGTTGGAGTGAACATCCGTCAAGGAACCTGCCCAATAGACACCCTTGCAGTAGGCCACACCGCTGCCATGGTCTTTCAGACGCACGTTCCACGATGTGATGTCCTTGAACACCACTGAAGTCTTTGTATTGACAGGCTCCACACCCAACGAGATCCAATTCCAGTTAGGATGCAGGTCAAGCGGCTGCTCCACATAGTTGCTCTTGGTGAAGAAGACGGGATGGTCGAAGGAACCATAGCCCACCGTGGGGTCGAAGGTGATGTCATCGCCAGCAGTATACCCCTCAGGCTCGCTGCCCTCAGGTAGCCTCACGATAACGTTGGTATAGGCAACACCTGTGGCGGCATCCCATATACGGAAGGTGATGGGCTTGTCCTTGTCGAGATCCTTCATCGTGCCGTTGACTTCCTGCTGTGCGGTGCCGTAGACGCTGAGTGCCACATAAGCGGCGCCTCTCATCTGCTTAGGTGTGGCTATGCCTCGGCACTCGTCATCTATAAAAGCGGCCAGGCAGCTCTCACTGTTACCCATGAGTATGCCATTGACATATATCTGTCCGACGATGCTCATGTTGTTCTCGTACTTAGTCGGGTCGACACTCCATGAAGGCTTTTCACCACGCACCGTCATGACGATGCGCAAAGGTTCAAGAATCTCGTTGTTGCCCTGCAAGCCAATGGTCACGTCGTAGTTTCCGACAGGCACAAGCGGGTTGACCTTGAAGCGCAGCGTCTTGGTCTTCAGCGGGGCAATGTCGTCAGTGTAATAACTGCCGACAAGCGACAGCCACGACGGTACGTTACACAAGTCGTAGTACTCTGTATTGCCGCCTCTGTTCTCGATGTTCACATCGAAGGTGTAGTCTTCGCCATACTTCTTGATGATGTTCACCGAGTCCTTGAGCCACTTCAGAGTGTTAAGCTGCACGAAGGTAGTCCATCGTATGGGATTAGACTGGTTGCCATGCATGTCGAAAATCTTGTCGACGGTGATGTTGAGTGTACATCCCTCAATGTCACGTGCCTTGATGCCGGACCCCTCCTCCAGACGGATGACGAGCTTGCGCTCTGAGGCTACAGGCTTGGCAATGACGCGGCTCTCTATGGGAGCGTTCTTCAACGGTGGTGTACTTTCAACCAACCTATACTTACCTAACGGGGTGATGGAAGTAGCAGGCAAACCGCTGAGGGCTTTGGGTGCCATGTCTTCGAGTGTTGGGACCATGGTGCTGACACCGTTCACCACACCTGCCTTTTCGAAAGGATAGTAGGCCACAAGACCGCGCGAATAGAAGTCGGTTGTGTCAATACAGTTGTACATATTGTTCAGCAGACGACTCTCGGAGAGGGAAGCGTGCCAAATACGCAGCTCGTCAACATTACAACCTTCACCCAGCTTCATAGTAGCGCCTTCCAAAGGTGGCACATCAAGCTCAGCGATGACAGCAGAGCGCTGTCCGTTGTAATAGAAGCTGGCTGCCTGTCCACGCACCACGTTCAGGGCCACGTGGTTCCAGACCGAAGAATATGGGAAGTTTTCGTGGTTGACCACCACCTGCTCATGCTCACCATAGCGCAGCACCCAGTCCCTTTGCTGAGTATAGTAGAGTTCCAAATTGTTAGATGGCTTACTGCCAGTCTTGAAGATGGTCTGACTGACGCCTTCATAATACTTGGGGCTCACCCATAACTCAATGGCATAACTGTCGCCTACGCCAGTTTTGATGCGGCTAATGTCAGCCTCCAAACCATTCTCGTCGTCCTGGCGTATGGAATAATTCTTATTGTCTATGAGCCAGCTGTCGTTGACCAAGAAGTCGTGGGTGTGGCGCGTGTCACTGGCGATAAGGCCATGACCTTCCTTGAAGGGCCAGTAGTTGACAAGTCCGTAGTCGTAGTTGTCTTTCGCCTGATTCTTCAAAGAGGCAGCCTCGTCAACATCACGATAGATATTGTATAAGGCCAAGTCATGCATTGCTCCGTACATGTTGCCTAAGTAGAGGTGGTTGTCATCAGTATAGTGAACCTGCTGAACCACCCCATCGTCAACCTTTTGGTCGGTGAACAGCTGCAACGTGGTAGTGCCGTATTCTGCCAGAGCGGTGAACGACTTCTCGGCCGAATTGTAGCTCAGCACCATGTAGGTCCACACACCCTTGGGCACCACATCCAGACTGGACACTTGCGCCCCACCGATGCTGGCCACGATGTGGCCCTCAGCATCGACGCTTAATGCAAACTGTTCTGAGCCCAGACGCAGGATGCTGCCGGCATCTTCCCACTTCATCCAGAAGTCTACCGAGAAGTCACCATTGATAAAGATGGGGTTAATGGTGAATTGCTCATCACCATAGGGTTTCAACAGCTTTGCCACGTCATGATCCACAGGTTGGTCGTTGAGCTTGGCTGTGACGATGATGTTCTTGTCACTTACGTAGCCCGACACAATGTCTTCGTTGAATTCTACGATGATGTCGTCGCCATAGCGCAGTATGCCGTTGGTGGGTTCTGGAGTGGTGAGATTGCGGGGACGCACATTGTCCTTGATGACTGTCACCTCCTGGCTGTATACCGTGGCTGCATCGTTTTCATCATTACCATAAGGAGTGGTGGTGAAGGCGCGGAAGTTGTAGGTACCCTGCGGGAAGAGGTTGTCATCGTCCATGTTGTAGAAGAAGCGTATGGTGCTGGCATCGGGCAGCATGCTGTAGCTTTCGTTCACAGAGTCTTTCTTAGCCGTGACGTAGGTGTGGATGGTGTTCCACTGAGTGTTGCCCTCGTAACAGTACTGCAAACCCACATAACGCAGGTTGTTGAACTGACGGTTGAAGTTGGAAAGCTTCAGCAGCAGGTTGCCCTCGTTGCGTTGGAGCGTCTCAATGTTGAGCACCGGCTCGTCGACAGCAAGGTCGATGGACGACGACGAGGGGGAGAAATGGACGCTCAGCTTCACGATGTCATGAATCTTGTTGGGCTGGTACTGCGAAGCAAACCATATCTCCACATTGTCGTAGTCCAACACGCTCTGGTCGGTCTGTTTCACCGTGATAAGCTTTTGTGTGGACTCGCCTGCTGCCAACAATATGCTGCGCCCGTTGACGGGCAGGCCGTCCATCAGTATCTGCAGGCCCTTGGTGTTGGTGCTTTCAATCACCAGCAGGTTATATGAGAGAGGAGTGGGCTGGTTGGTCTGGCTGTCATTCTTCAGGTGCAGCGTGAACTGTGCCTGCTGCCCCGACGGCACGTCAGTGAGAATGGCACTCTTGGCACCCACAACCCCATCGGTGCTGATAGCTATGACGGGCTGCTCCATACGCTCCGTGCCGTAGGAGATGATGTGATTCTTCTCCTGTTGATAATACTCGGCATACTCCAATCCTTCGTAAGGATTGTAGCTTTGGCCGCCACGTAACAGGAAGATGTCACCCCATCCTCGGGGCGAACGGTAGATGTCAACCGTGAAGTCGGTACCGGGATTGCCGTCGTTCAGGTCGTAGTCAAACTCGATGTATGACTTCACATTGTCCAAGGAGTCGCCAGTGAGATGGTTTCCATTATATCCCACCTCGGTCTTGAAATTGATGTTGGTGCCGAAATGGGCTGCTGCATTGAAAGAGAACTGGCTCTTGAGTTCATAGACGGCACCCACCTTCGCATTCTGTTGGAACGTCGATGTCTTCGTGGTGTCACGGCGCTCACTGTAGCTGTAACTGGTGCCGCCGTCAAAGGAGCGGTTCTCCTTGAAATATGCCTGATCCTGGAAGGCTTCAAGCTTGTCCTGCTCATTATCTGCCAGCCTTGCTCTCCAGAGTCTTGCCGACTCGTTGTAGTGCAGCACCATGTTCTGCGTATGGCCCCTGGTGCCCACCTTCCATACGTAAGTGCCCTCCTGTCCATATCGTGGGTCGGACTTGTCCAACCATGTGAGATAGACATCCTTGTCAGTATTGTTCACATAGTTCACGGCGCTGACACTGTCCTTGTACTCCAACAGTGCGTTGCGTGTGTCCTCAATCTTTGGAAGCATGGTTTCCTTTATCTCGAGGGCCGAGAACATGAAGTCGGTCTTGATGCTGTCGTTGATGCTCACGGCCTCCCTCAGTCCCAGTATGATGCCGCCGGCCTCACGGTGGAAGCCCAGCTTACGGCAGGTGCCGATGATATAGTTGTGCGACTTGCCGATGAACACATCGCCATTGGCACCGACATATTTCGAACCTGTGCTGGTGCTGATATTTTCAGCATTAGTATAGACATAGGTCTTGTCATCCTTCCAAACCCACGAGAACGACCCCTTTTCACCGGCCACCATAGTCGTGGAGGCGTCTTTGCCTGAGATGATGGCTACACCCATGCCGATAGCTGTCTCTAACTTGCAACCCCAGATGAGGTCCCATGTTATGGACTCGTCCCAATAAACGCTATTTGTCCTGCTGTCTATCGTCGTATAGCTGGTGCCTGTCTTCCAAGTGGCCTTGCCTTTCGAGCCTGGAGGGTCACGAAGCACCATGTCCACATGCTCGGGACCGTCGGTCACAAAGTTGTTGCCATTGGTCAGCTCGCCAAGCACCACACCGTTAATCAGCGGGCCGACGTAGGTGCGCTTGTTGCGCTCGTACGACATACTGAACTGACGGGTGTAAGGTGCTGTCACGTTGGGCACACCAGTGGTGAAAGTGATTTCGTTGGTGCCATTCTCGTCAAGCCGCACCTGATTACGCTTCAGGTTGTAGATGGCACCGGCCTTCAGTTCGGTGAGAGAGGGGTCAATGACCCTTGACACCACATCCTGCTCGTCGCTCATCTCGTTGGCTACAGTGAGAACCTGTCCTTTCATCGGAATGGTGTCGGCAACGGCCTTGCCGGTATCATAGTTGGTGTAAACCTCGTAACCGTGGATACCGAACACATATTTCTTTTGACGTGCGAAGATTGGATGCCCATAGTTGTACTTGATGGAGTCTGACTCAAGAGTCCAGATGTCAGTAATATCCACCGTCTCGGTGCTGCTGATATTATAATCCTTGAACTCCTGCTCACCGAATGCGCCATTGCCCTTCATCTGCCAGAGGTCTACCTCGGGCTTGGCAAAGTGCGTCCGCACCATCTTCGAGTTGTACTTAAAGTAGTTCCACACACTGTCACCGTTTTCCGTAGGCTGCTTCAGCGAGTCGGTAAGCTCCTTTTTTAAGGATGTCAGGTCTATCTCCGGCAGCGAGGTGAACTCAATGTCGCGGTTGTTGTCCAAGCGAATGCTCTTGGTAGTGTATTTCAATGGTGGCAGCAGGGCCGAGAACTCACCCGTCAGTGAGTCGGTGCGAATATAGATGTACTTCGCGTCGTAGTCGGTACCTGTCCAGGCACGGCTGGCGATGCTGGTGGTGTCGCTCTGCCAGGTGCGCTGCGTGGTGGCATCGGTGATGTGGCCGTCCTGATAGTTGAAGGAGAACGACTCGTTGTTAAGCCCCAGCGTGATGGTGGCTATGCCGATGTTGTTTTTCGAAGCGCCAAAGCCTACGGCCAAGGTGTCGTTGCGCTCTCCGCCACCCACACGGCCCACGAAGTTGACCAGTGTGGAGTCGGAAAAGTCATACTGCATGCGACGGTCGAAATTGAAGGTTCCTCTTGTTGGGAAGCGGCCTCCAGACACCATCTTGTGGCCTTCGAGCTTGGCCTCCACATAGTGGTTGCCTATGGGGACGGAGATTTCATAGTAGCCGTTGTTGTCGGTCTTCTCTACCTCACCGTTGGCTGTCACCAGCTCGCCATCCACATAGAACTGTATGCCCTCGGCGGGAATGTTCGTGCCGGCATAGTAGATGTAGCCACTCATGGGGAACGACGACACATCCTCGAAGTCAATGTTATTGGCCGTCAAGGAAGTGGGACTAATGAACATGGAGCGCATGTTGGGGTTGAACTCGTGGATGCCCAACGTGGGGGCGAGCTTGTAGTTGGTGCCGCCCTGCTGGAAGGGTATACCTTTTATTATATAGTCACCCTCAGAGTCAGTAAGGCCATAGAGGGACAGATACTTGGCATCGGGCACGATGGCCGACGGGAGGGCGTTGACACCCACCACGGGGTGGTTAAGCAGATAGACACCATCCTGCCGAGCCACGTCGAAGGCATAGCTCTTCACGCTGAGACCCTCATCGAGCGGCCAGTAGAGTATGAGGCCGTTCTCAGTGCCGCCAAGGATGCGTGTGTAGTTAGTCTTGAGTTCCTTCTCTTTGATGGCTCGGTTCCAAAGTCGGATGTCATCGATATAGCCATTAAAGGCGGAACCCCTTGAGCGGATACTTCCGCCAAAGGACAGCGTCACATCAGAGGCGGTACCGTCGGATGCTTCAGAGAAGACGTTCCAAGACCTGTTCTCCACATTCGTCGTTACAGAGTTGAGGGTGTCGTTGCCAACATAGAAAGTCCAGAAACCATCATCGTATACTGCAGCGACATGAGTGAAGTTATTGATGTCGAAAGGCATGGAGGGATACTCCACAATGGAATTGTCGCCATTCGACTTGTCAATCGAATAGAGATTGTAGTTGCCAGTGCCGGAGTTGATAACACCCAGTTCCAGCACATTTGCCAGGCTGAGCAACGAGTACACCTGTATGTTACTACCCGTCACGACGGGCTTAGCCCACAGCTGTATCGTGAGCGACTTACTGCCGTTGAGCACTTTCTCGTATTTCGACTTGTCGGCCATCCACTGCAGGCCCTTGCCCTCACCCTCGAGATAACGTGAGAGGAACTGCGGCTGGTCGGTACTCTCGTCGGCCAACGACTTCACCAGATTGACACGCACACCAGAGACAGCGGTGCCGGTGCCGTAGGCTATATGGCCGGTGATGGTGCCACGTGCCTGAGAGAAACCGGGGGCGATGACCTCGTCGGTCTTAACCAGCTGCTCCTCGCACTTAGCCCCGAATGCCTGCACGGAGTATTCGTAGTAAGTACCAGCCAGGGGACGGTCATCTATAAAAGTATATTCCGAGTCCTTGCCGTGAATCTCATTGGTAAGCTGCGTCCACTCCTCAGTGCCGACGGCACGACGCAACACGCGGTAATAGATGTCGTTATTCACATCAGCCCGCTCCACCTTCCACTTCACGATGACAGTCTTCTCCTCTGTGCCTGTCGAGGCTTTCACTTCGCTGATATAGCTGCCGGCAGGAAGGCTGCCGGTAATGACATTGCTGTAGAAATCCCTGTCCACATAGGTGGTCTTCACACGATAGTCTACAAGGTCGCACACTGAGCCACCTGTGTCGAACGATGCCTGCGACTTATCAGGGTCTACGCTCATGCTGGCGTCAAGCACACGCCAGGAGTCAACCCCTTCAGGACGATACTCTATGGTCCAGTTCTGACCCGAAGGCTGCACGCAGTATTCCCATACCAGGCGGACGGCACTCACGAAAGTGCGGTCTTGTGTCAGACGGATAGGCATCTCCAAGTGGGTGTCCAACACTGCCTCTTCCCATAGGTCAGTAGTAGAGTGTGTTGAATTTTCGCATGGCAGACTTGTCAGTTTGTCTTTGAAATTCTTCGCAAAGGGAGTCGGCAGGAACACCACACGGTAGGCATAGTCGTGGTCATATTCGATGGTGTTGTCTGTCATTTCCAGCTCAGTGCTGTTTCCGTCCAAGGTGCAGACCACCTCATATTCTTCAGGGCCGACTTTCTTGTCATAGCGAACGACGTACCATTTTCCGTCGAAACTGCAATCCACATCTTCAGAAGTAGTTTTGCTGGTAGGAACCCTCATCTGCTCATTGCGTGTCCAGCTAACCGTGGCCTGTTTGTGCCACTTGTCAAAGATAGCCGTAACAGACAACGGGCGGGTATAAGGCTTGAGAATAGATGAAGTCTTCGGTTGATATATTGCGCATATCGTGCCATTGGCCTCGAAATCCACATTGGCCTCGAAAGTAAAGTAATAGGGTAACGTGGGATAATAATGGGTCTCATCGGCATTACCGTTTGGGCCTCCGAAATCGTACTCAAAGTCCAGCTTTCCATTCTTTCTGTTTGTAATAGTCACCCAGTTGTCATTGATGAAAAACTGGTGATTACCTCTGCCTATTGACGAACCGCCATCACGGTAAAACATGCTTTCACCCTTGTATTTCTGATACCTGTATGGCGGGGCGTCTATCTTGTCTGGCACGTTTTGGGCTTTGGCAACAATCCGTCCTTCTGAGCCCCATTCAAGCGACAGCTTGGGCATAGGACTTTCCTCAGAGATAGTCTCCTTATTCAACTCTTTCTCGTATTGGAACCATCCGAAGTCCCATTGGTCTTTGTAAACATACCTGCTCTTGAACACGACCTTTGTACACCTACTGATATAAACGTCAGGGTAAACCTGAATGGTAAGGTAACGATAGTCATCACTCAGAGTGGGCTTGCAGGTGGAGCCAAATGTAACATAGCCATCACGGTAAAAAGAGACGCTATTGTTCCTCGCTTTTTTCCACGAGCCTAACGAGACCATCGAACCGTCTGCCCTCATCAACAAGATTTCTCCTTCCGCCATAATGTTTTCAGGGTAGATCTTTTCAGGACAGAAGCGAAAAGTGTACTCCCAAAAGAGCTGGCCGTTTACATAGTCGAAGCTCTTGTTCGTTTTGAAATAATACAAGTTATATGCATAGTAGCCATTAGTGTAATAGTTCTCACTGCGGAAGTTGAAAGTACCGCCCCCGTCGTCATAGTCCCAATCTTCATAGCCCCAAGCCCACGTGGGCGAGGCTCCAACCAGTAGCGCCACCAGCGCCACGGCCATCACTCTGATTAATTGCTTAGTTTTCATATTGTTCGGTTTTTAGTTAATTTTGCTCAATTTCAGTTCTACTGGGTAGTATTTGCCTGCTAACAGCTTAGCCTTGGCTGTACCGGTGTAGGTACCCTCACTACCAGTAACAGAGAAATAGAAATCACTCTTCACATTAACAGGTAAGAGGGCTACATAAACACCAGAAGTTGTTTCATTGTCGAGAGTTACAGTAAGCAAGTCGTTGTACGGTTGAGCAGCAGGAGTTAACTCGACATTACCCATGTCAGATGTAGAAGGAACCACAATAGCGGTCATAGGATAACCAACAGTGGCATTCCCATAGCCAATGCTTAGAGTCTTTACAGGAATAGTGATGTCTGTATTGCTTGCATTGTCATGATATTTGAACGTGAACTTACACGCAGCAAGCAACGTCTTCATCGAGGAAATGGTGGCCGTAGCCTTGTTTGGGGTTGCTTCATTGACTGAAACGGTACCCACACCATAAACATAGTGGAAATGTTGAGCAAGGTCATCACGCGTGCCCTTCTGCCCACTTAAGTAGATGGTATATGAGCCGTTGCTTCCAATATTATTCACATCTTTTGCCGGATAGAAAACAGCTATATCATCTCCATTATCGCAGTATACATTACCCGTAAACGTCGAGGTAGTACCAGCCCCCGAGGTAGTGAGAGAGCCACAGTAAATGTTTCCAAAACCTAACTCGCTAAGATTCAAATATGTTACCGCATCGCCATTAGTCCAGGCCGCATCAAGTTTGGTGCCGTCGTCACTAAGCGTAGCCCTGGTCAACGGCACGTCGCTGATAGTCAGTTGGCGCAATCTTTTGCCGCCCTGTTCCGTCGGTACCATTCCCTCTGCTTCCTCATCATCTGAGGAGGAGCACGATGTAAGTGCTGAGCTAAATGGTAAAGCACAGATTATAAACGACAGGGCTATAGCTGTCTTAAGTTGTTTCTTCATCATAGTAAACTAATCTTGTTCAAAACCGTCATTATCACCTTGGCCATTACCACCAGCTCCATATCCGGAAATGGTGGCATTTATCCTCTCTCCACTTCCTGAGAGCAAATAGTGGCCACCCTCTATGCTGACCACCGTCATCATTGGTTCTTTGTACTTCTTCTTCATGATTGTCTTTTTTTCGCCGATGATGGAGGAATCAGTAATGAGGATTGACACCTCCTCAAAACGGTCCTCCAGTCCATCGAGATTCTCTAAAAAATTCTATTTGTTGTTTCTGCCACTGTTATTTTATCACAACCTTGCGGCCATTGTTGATGTATATGCCTTTGTGGAAACGAGTTGGCACAGAACCTGCCCCTACACTATTAAGCTTACGTCCGTCAAGGCTATACCACTCTGAGGTGGAAGCTTTCTTATATAGCACCGACTTCACCGTTCTCCTCTTTCTTGAAGATGTTGCCAGCAAAGAGGCAGTCCTGCAAGATGGCAGGAACGTAAGTCATTGTCTCATTAACGTAATCAATCTCTCTTCCATTTGACACATCACCCACAATGCCACCTATACACATGGCATTGTCCACGACGGGATAAATATTTGTTTCCACGACGGTACAACCCTTGATATTGCCACCATACAACATACCTGCTATGCCGCCGATGCCTGTTTGGTAACGTGAGCCACCAGGATAAGCACTCATACCTGCACCACTCCCTGAAGCTCCCGAGATGGTCTCGTTCTGGAGTGATATCAGCCGCACCATGTCAGCGGTTTCCGGCTGGTTGGCAGAGTCGTCATCGCTGTCGCCGCAGGAGGAGAATGTCATCAAAACAAGTGCGCTGAGGCACATAACTACCTTGGGGGCTGGTTTTTCGTAATCGAAGAGATTGGTAATTGCTTTAATTGCTAATATCATATATAATAATGTAAGGTGAATAATTGGATGCAAAGGTACGAAATAAATGGCAATTATTCACAAATGCGAGCATAATTTAACGTAAAAAAACAGTGTATTGATTATTTACATTTTCGCAGCCTGGTCGAGATCGTTGGCGAGGCGGGCGATGTCGTTGGCGCTCTCCGAGATGTGGCCCGTAATTTGTTGCGCTGCTCCAGTTCGGCATTCACGCTGCGTATGTCGTTCACCGACGTTGCGAGCGACTGCTGCATGCGTATGAAACTGTTCTGCAGCCTGCCTACGCTGTCTTGTCGTGGACTCTTGGTGAGGTTTGTGTCGAAATGGCCCTCGGCAATGCGCTGTGTCCGAGTCCTTCATAATGACTGTTTGCCGCTGTGTTATCTCCTTACGGGGCATCGAGGCTGCATCATGGCAGATGGTGTGGGCCTCCTGACAGAGCCGCTCCACCGGCTTGGCCATCTGTGCCGTCACGTCGCCTCCGACTTCCTGGCCTCCGTCTGCCCGAAGGACTACGACCTGGAGGGCAACCTCATCGGCGACAAGGCGGCAACGGTCATCTTCGACTGCACAAAACTAAAGCGTGCCGTTCCCGGATTCCAGGCCACGACACGCTTCGACGAAGGCATTCGCCGCTGTCTCAACTACATCTTCGCTCACCCAGAATTGCAAGTGGAAAACCCAGAGTTCGACCAGTGGTGCGACAAGGTCATCGAGGCACAAGAGCAGGCAAAGAAGATGATATGAACTGCGCTGAAAGACCACTATCTTATTTGTAATCATATCAATATAGATTCTGGTAGAAAGATGTGCGAAAGCATAGATTTCTGCCAGAAACTACTTGATGCTTGCTAACGCAACATGTTCGTTAGGTTGCTTTATGCGATATTAAGGATAATTTGAATGCGAGGAAAGACAAGAAAATAGCAAGTAAAGACCTCTTAGTGGCAACGACATAACTACCAATACTCTCGATTCTCTCCATAAGATTGACAAATCCACCCATATTCATCAGACCTTTGACATAGACCTCATGCTCTTCCAGATTCTTATTATTAGTCCATCTTGCAGGAACTAATATAAACCCAAGACTTTTGTAGAGACTCTGTTTGTTAGCAGACATGGCTAATGGTACTGTTAGAACAACAGGCTCTTGCAGTTCTTTAAGTATTTGTCCTAAGAATTTTGCTTCATTATTTCTATTTTCTTCCATTATGAACACTACGTTTGCGTCAAATTCTTCCCAACGATCGTTACCACTCATGCGTATTGACACAGCGTAATCTTTTGTGCAATTTGCAGGCCAGAATTTCGGATTATCATATCCATGTTCCTTGCAATAATCTTTCAACTCGTTTGCCATAATGCTTATGTCTTTATGTGATTTTTTACCTGTAACGGCGCGTATAAAACTCAAGTCCCCACCACTCACTAAATAACTCAGCCATAGATGAAAGAACAATAATCGACGTAGAAATTATAGTGCTATATACATCCCTAAATGCACAACGTTTCTCCCACTCACTCGCATCTTTATAGTCAGACTTGATGACCGTGCCATCAGACGCTACCGTTTCCATCTCTTGTGAAAGTTCTTTCTTTTCTTCCGTAGCTTTCAACAATCCCCAACAAAGCACCTCTGTCGTTGCTTTCTTCATTCACTATCTGTTCGCAATAATTCAGAAGCTCTTCATTATCCATGGCTGCGATGTCATACCGATCATAGATTTCTGGATCATAATGGCTAGTGACGTAAGGCATAAAGTCTGTTAGTGCATTCTTTCTAGCAATCTCAGAAAGTGGCAGATCCATCCATGCCAGCCTCTCCTGCCATGCTTCTGCTGCATAGAATATGACCGTCCGACATCCAGCACTTATGCCACACATATTTATATATGCCTCACTCAGTAATCTAAGAGCATCCATGATGTCATGTTGCTCTCCAAGCTTTGCAAGCTTTTCGATATTATTCATTCCCTTTTTCATCAGAAAACGATCAATGATATTACAAATCAATCTATTTATTAATCAAAATTCAAAAGGATTTAAACTGAAAACTCCGTCCTTTGGAAGCGGCTTTCTATCAATTATGTCTGACGACCAAGTGCGGATGCAATACATAGGAACCAATCACGATTGACCATTATAATAGTTCATGTAGTGTGCACTGGCTTTTTCAATAGCGTCAATTGAATATCCAATAAAACTACCTAAATCTTGCAAGAATGGGAATGCAACTGCCACATAGAAATAGACTCCATACTCTTTGACGACCTGCATTTTCGCAACAATTAACTCGTTATTAACTGTATTCGCAATATCTAATAGCCTAGGATAACTTAATTCCATTTCTTCCTGAGGAATCATTAATAATTTCCCTATGGCTAAATAAGGAGCCAGTTCATCTGTTTCGTAACTTAACTGGTACATTTCTCCAGAATCATAGAGCATGCCAATACTTGAAGAACTTGAATCTTCTTCTTTTTCAAATGCATAGCTATTAT
>JAEEGL015786133.1_pt1 | contig 15155 bp, 12 predicted proteins | sample 9134231 | NCBI WGS metagenome assembly JAEEGL01 (sample SAMN16246548, study PRJNA631951) | gut metagenome | biome: gut microbiome; feature: rumen; material: fiber-attached | host: Bos | place: Iran: Karaj | collected 2018-10 | reverse complement strand
CTCCTCGCATCCATCTGCGCGGGCGTCTGGGCGCGCATCGAGCCGCTTCTCATCGCCGGTCTCTTCATTATGGTCGCCTTCGTATTCGTCGTCATCGGTGAAGTCCCCGGAATCGAACGCATTGTCGACGTCACGCGAATCGACAAGCTCGCCATTGCCGGCCTGCTGCTGTCAGGCGCCGTAGGCGGCGTCATGCTCGTCTTCCGCAAGATGGAGGAGTCGGCCGAGGAGATGGTCAAGTCGCACGATGTCTCGCGCCAGGTGACCGTCAGCCTCGTTCTCGCCGGCATCGTCCTCTTTGCCGTCGGCTTCGTCTTCAAGACCCTCCAGGCCATCTTCGTGTGGAGCAAGGTCAAGGCGCTCTGCGGAGGCAGTTCCAGTCTGGCAATCGAGCAATGGGACGTGCTGAGCCCCGGGCTCCTCGCCGAGAAGGCAATTGCAGTCCCGTGCGCCCTTCTGGCAGTCGTGCTGGCCTCCCTCGCCATCTTCGTCCTGCATCTGGCGTACAGGCGTCGCTTCATCAGGCTTGCCGTCGACGACGTGACGCAGGAATGGCTCATCGGCGTCTTCGCCAACTTCTTCGTCATGAGCTTCGTCCTCATCGTCCTCGCCAACCCCAAGGGCGACCTACAGGACTCCTTCATCCAGAAGGTCAAGTTCATCGCCTCGCACGGTCTCTTCGCGCTGCTGATCGGCTACGGCTTCGTCTTCGCCCTTACGGCCATCCGCCGGGTCGCCGCATCGCTCTTCGGAGCCGACGACGCCGGCAGGCCGGCCTTGGCCGGGCGCGCCGTGTCCACGATCGCCGTAGGCGCCGTCCTGCTGTCATCCGCCATCCCCATCTACGAAAACTACTTCAACGACCGCCTCGTCTTCGAACTCGGCGGCGCGGAGCAGAACGGCCACGACTACGGCTGGCAGTTCGGCAACTACCAGCTCCGGGGCGCCGACGCCATCACCGAGGAGCTCGAGGAGGACGAGGAGCCTCTGCCGAACCCCTCCTACCCGCCGGCCATGGGCGAGAACGCCGTCTTCTTTGGCGGCACCGATCCGGGGCGTTTCGTCCCCACCTACATGATCTACTCGGCCAACGTCCGTCCCGACGTCTTCCTGATCACCCAGAACGCCCTCGCGGACAACACCTTCATGTCCGTGACCCGCGACCTCTACGCCGATGCGAACCGAAAGGAAGGCGAACGGCCCGGCCTCTGGATCCCCACGCCCGACGACAGCGGCGACGCCTTCAGGATCTACATCGACGAAGTCCAGTCCGGCAAGCGCGCGAGCAATGCCGACCTCAAGATCGAGAATGGCCGCGTCCAGGTGGTCGGCGCCCTCGGCGTCATGGAGATCAACGGCATTCTCTGCGACATGATCTTCAGGCGCAACAAGCCGTGGCACGACTTCTTCGTCGAGGAGAGCTATGTCATCCCCTGGATGTACCCCTACCTGACGCCGCACGGCCTGATCATGAAGATCAACTCCGAGCACACATCCATCTCGCAGGCCAACGCACACGACGACCTCGATTTCTGGGACTGGTACACCCGGCGCATCACGCGCGACAGAAAGTACCGCCGCGACATCGTCGCCCAGAAGTCCTTCTCCAAGCTCCGTTCGGCGATTGCCGGACTCTACATGGCGCGCGGCCGCATCGGCGATGCCGAGAAGGCCTACACGGAGGCGCGCATCCTCTATCCCGTAAGTCCAGAGGCCAATTTCCGGATGGTCCAGGACATCTTCATGCGTCAGGGACGCTATGAAGAGGCCCGGGAGTATGTCACCTACTTCTGCGAGAAGGATCCGAAAAACGAGCGCGGACCGATGTTCCTCTCCTTCCTGGACAACCTGGCCGCGACCCAGCGGAAACTGGACGCCATCCGCGCAAAATACCCGGCAGGTGCACGCCCCTCCGTCGCCGATGCGATTGAAATCGCCACCTGCTACCGCGAGCTTGGCATGTCCGCGATGATCGTCCCCACCATCCGTCCCCATGTTGGATCGGCGATGACGGCAGGCGATGCTTCCGCATTCGCCTCGCTCGCCCTTGAGGCCGATGACGCGCCGCTTGCCGCTCAATTCATGGACAAGATCGGGCATCTCGCCCATGTTCGCAAGAGCACCGAACGTCTTCGCCTTGCCTATCGGATTTACGCCACCGCGGGAGACCATGCAAAAATGCAGACCTATCTCGACCTCTACCTCGGACGCAACCCGCGGGATGCCGAGGCCTGGATCGACCGTGCGACCCTCGCACTCATGACGGGCGACATGGCCAAGGCCGAGGACGCCGTGATCCGCGCACTGGCAGCCAACCGAACCAAGGCTGCCGCCGCAATCGAGGCCAACCCCCGGCTGCTCGCGCTGACCAAGGAGGCAATCGCCCGCCGCCAGCGCGGCGCGGCCGGCGTTTCTCTTCCCGGATTCTGATGCCCTCCCAGCTTGCAGGTCGCGCATCTACGCGCGTCCCGTTCGAAATGTCCCGACCGATTTGCCAGTTCTGATTCCGCCATGCTTCGCCCTTGTCGTTCAACATGGAAAAGTGCGCTTCGCGACTCGTCCTCGCCTCACGAAGCCAGGCCTGCGCAGCAAGGTCGGAATTTTTCGGACGAGACACGGGCGGGCCTTCCCCGTCTCGGGGGTGCGTGTAAATCCTCCCGCCCTCCCGTGAGCCCGCCCACCGCCAATCCCGCCATGCCGTTCCTGCCATGACCGCCGCTGAAATCGCCAAACAACTTCTTGGACTGCTCGCCGGCATAGGCGTATTCCTCATCGCCATCAAGCTCATCAGCGCCAACCTGGAGTCGATCGGCGGAAACAGGCTCAAGGCCCTTTTCGCGAACGCGGCCCGCAACACCGTGCTGGGCGTGGGCATAGGCGCCGCCGCCACGGCGCTGGTCCAGAGTTCCGGCGCCACGAGCGTGATGGCGATCGGCTTTGTGAGCGCTGGAATCATGTCGCTTCTGCAGGCCTGCGCAATCGTCCTGGGTGCGAACATCGGCACGACCATCACCGCGCAGATTGTCGCCTTCGGCTTCCTCGGCGGCGGTACGACCCTTTCGGCCTCGGTCATCCTCGGGGCCCTCGCGGGTGTCGGCGCCCTCACAATCTACTTCTGCAAGTCCGAGAAGGTCAAGAGCGTCGGGGGGCTTCTCGCCGGCCTGGGACTGCTTTTCGTCGGCCTTTCGACGATGAGCGGCTCGATGGCGGTCTTCGCCCAGAACAGGGCGGTTCAGAACTTCATCGCCTCCCTCGACTTTCCAGGGGCGTCGATCGTTCTCGTCCTTGCCGGAATCGTTCTGACGGCCGTCATCCAGTCTTCGTCCGTGACGTCCTCCATCTCCATCACGATGCTCGTCTCCGGACTCATCTCGCTCGATCAGGGCATCTACCTTGTCCTCGGTTCCAACATCGGCGCCTGCGTCGTGGCCCTGATGGCCTGCATGGGCGCCTCGCGCAAGGCGAAGTGCGTGGCTTACTTCCACATCCTGGAGAATGTCGTCCGCGTCACGGCATTCCTCGTCTTGACGGAGATCGCCATTGCCGCCAGCGGGGGCGCATTTCATGTCGGCACTCCCTTTGCGCGCCTTTCCCCCCGCGCCATTCCCTTCCAGCTTTCGATCTTCCACACGGCCTTCAATCTCCTCAGCGTTCTCCTTTTCATTCCCTTCATGGGTTTCTTCATCAGGCTTGCGCTCCGCTTCGTCCCGGGCGTCCGCCCGGCGACCCAGCTTGCGCAAATCGAAGAGGAGGAGGAACGGAAGCGCGGCGCAGCCAACCGCCTCTACTATATCGACGAACATCTGCTGAAGACACCGCCGATCGCCGTCCAGCAGACGAAGAACGAAGTCGTCAACATGGCCGACATCGCCATCCGAAACTTCAATCTGGCATGCGACATCATTTGTTCGCTGGACTACTCCCAAGTGGATGTCTTTCGCCAAAACGAGCGGGAGCTGAACTTCCTCAACGCCGAAATCACGAAATTCACCGTTAAACTCTCCAAGCTCCCGATGAGCGAAGAAGACCATGTCTTTCTGACGACGATTTTCCACTCGGTCTCCGACCTCGAGCGCATCGGCGACTATTCCGAAAACATCGTCGAATACGCAGACAATCTCCGCACCTCGCACGCGCGCTTCTCCGACGAGGCCATCGCCGAGATCAACTATGTCCGCTCGCTCATCGGCGACCTTTTCTCCAAGGTGATGGAGACCTACATCAAGCTGGACCGCAAGGCCTTGGAAGAGGCCAACGCCATCGAGGACCGAATCGACGACGTCACGGACGAGATGATGGCCAACCACATCGCACGTCTCGATGCCGGCATCTGCACGCCTGATGTCGGAGCCCAATACCTTTCGCTCGCCTCGAACGCCGAGCGCGTGGCAGACCATCTGGTCAATGTGGCCAACGCAGCAAAAAAATTAATGTAGGTAGTACGGTTTCGTACAATTTCGCGACTGCGGGCGCGTTATTGTTGCTGTCCGCCTCGAACAAAGGCGGAAGAAAGGAACAGGAAAATGAACAAGACTTTTGCCTATGTCGCCGCCGTACTGGCACTTGGAGCGGTACTCCTTGTGCCTTTTGAGGCCGCCGCACGTCCTCTTGGGCCGCCAGTCCGCCACCACCACCACCATGGAGCGGGGGCGGGGATTGTCGCCGCCGGCATTTTGGGAGTCGCCCTGGGCGCCGCCATTGCCGCCGAACCGAAACCCGTCGTCTACCGCCCGTCGGTCGTCTACGCACCGCCATCCCCCGTCTACATCCAGCAGCCGGCGCCCGTGTATGTCCAGGCACCGCCACAGGTCGTCTACCAGCAGCCGGCGCCCGTGTATGTCCAGGTACCGCAGGCCATCGTCTACCAGCAGCTTCCGCCAGCTCCGGTTCAAGCCGTTCCGACGCCATTCAACTCCACCTGCGCGCCATACGCCCAGCCCCCCGCCGCCACGCCTGCGCCGGCGATGACGGCGCCTGCCGGCGCCGAGATGCCTGCCGAGACCATTCCGGCTTCGGACGGCGCCGTTGCCCAGCCCGGCTCCGACTCGTGTCTCGTCCGATGAATTCCGGCCTCGTTGCAGGGATTGGCTTCGTCGGGCGAGGGCGAGTCGCGAGACGCACGTTTCCGCGACGGATGGCGAGGGCGAAGCATGGCGGAATCAGGACGGGTGGAGAAGTCGGGACTTTGCTGACGTAACACGAGTGTTTTTCGGCTCTAACGCGAGCCGCGCGCACGGAAGCGACGCATAAGCAAACAGGCGGAAGCGGCATGGCCGCTTCCGCCTGTTTGCTTGCAAGACGCAGAATTGCGACCCGGTGTGCCGGGCCGCAATTCAGTTTCGCCAAAGAAGGAGAGCTACTCCTTGTCGAAGCCTTTTTCCTTGAGGTAGTCGATGACGGCTCCGACGGTCGTGAGCTTTTCGGCGTCTTCGTCGGGAATTTCGGCCCCGAATTCCTCTTCAAAGGCCATGATGAGCTCGACCGTGTCGAGCGAGTCGGCGCCGAGGTCGTTCACGAACGAGGCTTCGGGCGTGACCTGGTCGGCGTTGACGCCGAGGCCGTCGATGATGATCTCTTTTACGCGTTCTTCGAGTTTCGTTGCCATGGTGGCTTCTCCTTCTTGAATGATTAAACGGCCCTTGCGGGGCCAGACCCGTCACATTACAAGGCCTCCGTTCACGCTGAGTGTCTGCCCCGTAATGTACGAGGCGTCCGGCCCGGCGAGGAACGCGACGGCCTTCGCGATGTCCGCTGCCTCGCCGAAGCGCCCGGCCGGTATCTGGGCCAGCATGGCGCCTTTGAGGTCTTCGGACAGCGCGTCCGTCATCTGTGACACGATGAATCCCGGCGCGACCGCGTTGACGCGGATGTTGCGGGATGCCAGCTCTTTCGCCATGGACTGAGTCAGGGCGATAAGGCCTGCCTTGGAAGCTGCGTAGTTGCATTGTCCCGGGTTTCCGACGAGGCCCACGACCGACGAGATGTTGACAATCGCGCCGGAACGCTGCTTCATCATCGGTCTTGCAATGGCCTTCGAAAAGAGGAAGGCTCCCTTGAGGTTGGTCGCGAGAACGGCGTCCCACTCCTCTTCGGACATGCGGATGAGAAGATTGTCGCGGGTGAGGCCCGCGTTGTTGACCAGAACGTCCAGATGGCCAAAGGCCTTGAGCGCGCCAGCCACATAGGCGGCGACGGATTCGCCATCCGAGACATCCGCAGACGCGGCGAAGGCGCGGCGACCCAGCGCGACGATCTCGGCGGCGGTTGCCTGAAGGGGTTCCAGGCGGCGGCCGCAGACCGCCACGTCACAGCCGCGGGAGGCGAGCTCAAGGGCGATGGCCTTGCCAATGCCCGAGCCGGCGCCCGTCACGATTGCCGTTTTGTTCGCAAAGTCGGTCATACGTTGTGATGATCTATTTTACGAAAAAAGCCCGATTCGTGCAACTGGAGGAGTTCAGCCGGCCATTTCGGGCGGAATGGCGTCAAGCGAGGCGCGGTCCTGGACATTGGCGACGGCGTTTTCGCGGTCGATGCGGCGGGCGAGTCCGGAGAGGACTTTTCCGGGTCCGAACTCGATGAAGGCATGGGCGCCCGAGGCCTGGATGCAGTCAAGCCAGAGAACCGTGCCGGTAATCTGGTCGAGCATGGACTGGCGGATGGCGGCGCCGTCGTCGGCGTGGAGGCGGCCCGTCGCGTTGGAGAAGACCGGCGTCTTCGGGGAAGAGAAGGGAATGTCGGCTATGACGTCCGCGAGGCGGGCGCGGGCCGACTCCATGAAGGGGGTGTGGAAGGCTCCCGCGACATTGAGGACGATTGCCTTGCCACCCGCGGCCTTGGCGGCTCCTGCAGCCTGGGCGACGCGGTCTTTCCCGCCGGCGAGGTTGATCTGCGACTGGGAGTTGACATTGGAGACGTGAAGACCGCAGTCGGCGGCGATCTTCTCGACCGTTTCGCGGGGGAGCGACATGACGCTCACCATTCCGCCGGGATTCGACTCGCAGGCTTCCTGCATGAAGCGGCCGCGCGCTTCGAGGATGCGGACGGTGTTCTCGAAGTCGAGGACGCCTGCGGCGAAGAGGGCGGTCCATTCGCCCAAGCTGAGACCGGCAAAGGCGTCGAAGAGGCAGTTCGGGTATTTGCGGCGGAATACGGCGAAGCATGCCGCACTCACGACGAAGATGGCGGGCTGGCAGTGGTCCGAGCGCGTCAGATCCTCGATCGGCCCCTCGAAACATATTTTCGCAAGGTCGTATCCGAGCGTATGGCTGGCGCTTTCGAAATAGCTTGCGGCGCCGGGATCGTCCAGAAGATCCTGGCCCATGCCGACATACTGGGCGCCCTGTCCGGCGAAAAGAGCGAGTTTGTCCATGGCGTCTATTTTACCAGAATCCCTTCCGAAGGTCATGGAAATTGAAAGCCCGGCAATGCGATAAGCCGTTCCCCCGTGGCTTTTGCTACAATGTAATGGCGTGAACAAGGAATGCCAGTCAGGAGAAAGCTATGAGAACGGCCAGGATCGAACGCAACACGCGCGAAACGAAGATAACGGTGGAAATCGACCTCGACGGCACCGGTCGCCATGAGGTCTCCACCGGCATCCCCTTCCTCAACCATATGATGGAAATATTCGCCCGCCACTCGTTGATCGATCTCAGGATCTCCGCGGTGGGCGATCTCGATGTCGACGACCACCACACGGTCGAAGATCTCGGCATTGTTCTTGGCACCTGCCTGGACCAGGCCCTTGGCGACCGCCGCGGCATCCGACGCTACGGCTTCATGCTTCTGCCAATGGACGAATCGCTCTGTCAGGTCGCCCTCGATCTCGGTGGGCGGCCCTACATGATCTACAACGTCAACAACGGGCGCAAGACCATCAAGACCTTTGACGTCCGCCTTGCCGAAGAGTTTTTCCGCGCACTGATGACGCAGGCCCGCATGAACCTGCACATCAACCACCTCTACGGCGACGAGGTCCATCACGCCTACGAGTCCGTTTTCAAGGCCTTCGCCCGGGCCCTTCGCATGGCCGTCGAAATCGACCCGCGCGAAGGAGGCGTCCCGTCCAGCAAGGGAGTCATCTAACTGGCTGGCCGGGTGGTTTAGGCAGCATTTGGTTGGCGGCCGCTTCCACGGAGTTTGAGAAATGACGATTTTCCCAGCGATTGATCTAAAGGCCGGCAAGTGCGTCCGCCTGCGCCAGGGCGTGGCGGCGGACGCAACGGTTTACGGCGACGATCCGGTGGCGATGGCGCGCCACTGGGAGGCCGAGGGCGGGCGGGCCCTTCACGTCGTCGATCTGGACGGAGCCTTTTCCGGGAAGCCGGTCCATGCGGATCTGGTTGCCCGGATTGTCGCCGCGCTTTCGATTCCCGTGGAAATCGGCGGCGGTCTGCGTACCGACGACGATGTTCGCGCCATGCTGGACGCCGGCGTCTGTCGTGTCATCCTCGGAACCCGCGCCCTCGCGGACGAATCGGCACTTGGCCGTCTCGTCGCGCAGCATGGCGGCGAAAGGATTGCCGTAGGGATAGATGCCCGCGACGGTCTCGTCCAGGTGAAGGGCTGGGTCGAGACGACGGCCACGCGCGCCACCGATCTCGCGAAGCGCGTTTCAGCCCTTGGTGTCGGGACGATTATCTACACCGACACGGCAACGGACGGCATGCTCGGCGGGCCGAATCTGGAGGCACTGGACCGCATCTGCGAAGCGGCGTCCTGCGCAATCGTCGCTTCGGGCGGCGTTTCATCCGCCGACCACGTCCGTGCACTGGCCGCCCTGCGACGCTCCAATCTCGCAGGGGCAATCGTCGGCAAGGCCCTCTACGAGGGGCGTGTTGCGGTCGCAGAACTCCAGTCCGCCGCGGACACCGCGCCGTGAGCCCCCTTGCATTTGGCCCTGCAAAGTGAGATAATGTCAAAAGCATTGAAACGCAAGCGATTTACGATTCCATGGAACGGATAACCGAGAATCTCAACAAGCGCGACACCTCGTTCGACAACAATCTCCGGCCGCTTTCCTTCGCCGACTTCCAAGGCCAGCCGAAGGTGCGTGACAAGTTGATGCTCGCAGTCGAGGCGGCCCGCAAGCGCAGCGAGCCACTCGACCATGTTCTTCTTTCCGGGCCGCCCGGCCTCGGAAAGACGACGCTCGCCTTCATTCTCGGCAAGGAGATGGGCGTCAGCGTCAAGACGACCTCCGGCCCGGTGATTGACAAGCCCGGCGATCTGGCCGGGCTCCTTACAAGCCTTCAGCCCGGCGACATCGTCTTCATCGACGAGATACACCGCATGCAGCGGTCGGTCGAGGAGTACCTTTACTCCGCGATGGAGGACTTCGTCATCGACATCATGATCGACCAGGGGCCCAACGCTCGGTCGATCCGTCTCGATCTTCCGAAGTTCACCCTCGTGGGGGCCACGACGAGAAGCGGACTCATCTCCTCGCCCATGCGATCGCGCTTCGGCATCAAATGCCGCCTCGACTACTATGACAACGAGCAGCTCGCGGGCATCGTCACGCGTTCGGCAGGCAAGCTCGACGTCGGCATCGATCCGGCCGGCGCCCTGGAAGTCGCCGGCCGCAGCCGCGGGACGCCGCGCATCGCCAACAACCTCCTCCGGCGCGTTCGCGACTACGCCCAGGTCCGTGCCGACGGCCGCATCTCCAGGGAAGTCGCCGCCGCCGCCCTGACGCTTCTCGAAATAGACCCCTACGGACTTGACGAGATGGACAAGCGGCTTCTTGAGACGATCGTCTACAAATTCAATTGCGGTCCGGTCGGACTCAATACGCTTGCCGTCGCCGTCGGCGAGGAGCAGGACACGATCGAGGAAGTCTACGAGCCCTACCTGATACAGGAGGGATACCTGGAACGCACACCGCGCGGTCGCGCGGTTACAAAGCTCTGCCTGGAGAGGCTGGGCCTCAAGCTTTCCGACCTGCGCCAGGGGGAGCTTGGTTTCTAGCCGCTGCAACGCCATGCCTGCCGCAAGCATATTTTCGAGACTTCGCCTGGAACGTGCGCGCCGGCGCTCCAATGCCGCCCCCACGGGAAAGTCGCGCCCTGTCTCGCGGAGCCTCTGGCACTGCCTGGCGGTGGCCGCGCTTTGGGGGGCGGGCCTCTACATGATGGGCCGGGGCGAGATGGCGAACCCGCTCATGGGCTATGTCATGAATGGCGTGACGCTCACCGTGCTCGGCCTGTGCGGGCAGCAGCTTCTCCGCATCGTCGCGCCCAATGCCGCCTCCATGCGGACCTACTGGTCCCTGATGATCGTCATGCTGATAATCGCCCTGGCGGAAGTTCGTTTCTACGATTTCGCCTACGCGCGGCTCGTCCTTCCTTTTCTTCCTGCGAATTCCGGCGCCGACGCGCACATGTTTGCCTATCCCAACGCCGTGGTGCCGTTTCTGGTCGCCCTCCTCTATGGAGGTCCGGCCGCATTGGTTATCGGCGTCATTACAAGCGCGGCGATATCCGTGTCTGCGGGAAACGCCTTCAATCTGGACGCCTACATCGTTGCTCTTTGCGCGACATGCGTCATTTCGCACGAGGCGCCGAAAATCGGCCGTCGCCGGCAGATTCCCGCAATCGTGCTGCGCGTGGGCGCGCTTCAGCTCTTCATCCTGGCGATCATTCTCTACCGCCAGGGCGGGCGCGGCCTGGGGCCGGCCCTGCCGCTTTTCCAGGGAAGCGCCTTTTACGCCTGCCTGGTCCTCTCCGTCCTGCTCTTCTCCTTCATCCTGCTTCCCTTGGCCGAAGCGGTGACAAGGCGCACCAGCAACATCGGCATCGGCCGCCTGGCCGACCTTGAGCTGCCGCTGTTGCGCCGCCTGAGCCTCGAGGCCCCGGGAACCTATCACCACGCGATGATGGTGGGGGACCTCGCCCAGGCGGCCGCCGAGACAATCGGCGCGAACGGCGTTCTCGCCCGGGTCGGCGCCTATTACCACGACATTGGCAAGCTTGCCTGCCCGCACTACTTCATGGAGAACCAGAGCGGCATCGACAATCCGCACGACACCCTTCCGCCCAACATCAGCCGCATCGTCATCATGAACCACGTGAAGGAAGGCGTCGTACTCGCGAAGCTCAGGCATCTTCCTCCCGTCGTATGCCGCTTCATCGCCACGCATCACGGCACAAGCGTGGCCTGCTGGTTTCTGATCAAGGAGCAGAAGCGCCTGGCGGCGCTCGGCCCGCAAACCGAGCGCAATGACGACCCAACGGATGATTTCCGCTATCCCGGGCCATTGCCCGTGACACGCGAGGAGACCATTGTCTCCCTCGCCGACTCCATTGAGGCCGCTTCCCGCTCGATGCGCTTTTTCGACCGCGCGAAGATCGAAGGCCTCGTCGATTCAATCCTCAAGGAGCGCTGGGCCGACGGGCAGCTTGCCGAAAGCGAACTTACGGGAGCCGAGCTCGCCGCGGTGCGCAAGTCCTTTGTTTCGACACTCGTCCACCTGCTGCACGGGCGCCTGCCCTATCCCTCGCAGAAATGACCGTCGTCGTCGTAAACCAGCAGCGCGCCTTGCACCTTTCCGCTCCCGCCCTGCGCAAACTGGCGCGCCAGCTCGCCGAGAAGGCCGGGCGGCCCCTCCGCGACACCACGCTCATCCTCGTGGACGATGCCGGCATGGCACCCATCAACGCCTCGGCCGTCGGGCATGCCGGGGCGACGGACGTCATCACGCTTACCTATCCCTCGCTTCCCGGCGAGCAACCCGGCGAAAGCGCCGAGATCATCCTCAATGTCGAATGCGCCTGGAAGCAGGGAGGGGAAGGGGAGGGCGCCGACCGTGAGCTCGCCTTCTATCTCGCCCATGCCTTCGACCATCTCGCCGGGTACGACGACGGCACTCCCGGCGCACGCACCGCGATGCACCGCCGCGAATGGCGCTGGCTCAAGGCGCTGGAACCTCTTCCCGTCCTCTTCTGCCGTCAGTGTGGCGGAACCTAAATACCTTTCCCATGCGGGCCACGGGCGCATGATGCATCGTTGCCGGCGCTTGACGTAATTATTACGCCTTCGCGCCGGCGCCTCGCCTGATGCGTCCTTGGCTCCGCCTTGGACTACTTATTTAGGTTCCACCACACGAGTGTTCCGAAAATAGTTCCGGAACTTCGTGCGCGTCGGCCTTCGGTTTCATCCGGCCGTGCGTCCTGCATGAGGTTTGCACGCATGGTGGCCGCCCGAGACGCGCGGACGGGTGGCGAAGGGTGTCGGCAGGGGGATGTTCCGGCATGCGGCGACAAGGCGCAGCAGTTCACGTCCCCGGCCGATGCGGAGGCGGCATTCGGGATCGGTGGCAATCCGCCGCAAGAAGAGTCTCGACGTCGCGGGCAACGCGGTCGATGGAATGGCGGTCGCGAACCGCCTTTGCGGCGGTCAGAATCACCTTCTGCCGCTCCTCGGGGTGGGTAAGGACGAAGCGGATGCGCTCGGCCAATGCCCGGCAGAAGCTGTCCGGAAAGCCTCGGAGGCTGCCGGAAGGAGGGACGAGAAAGCCGGTCCGATTGTCGGCAAGGATGGATCCGGGACCGGCCGCATCGCAGGCGACAACGGGCACGCCGCAGACCATCGCTTCGCAAATGACGCGGCCAAAGGGTTCCGCGGCCGTTGGGTGGACAAGAAGGTCAAGCTGCGCCAAGACGGCAGGAGCTTCGAGGCCTTCAAGCCAGACGACGTGCTCTTCCAGGCCGGCGGACGCAATGGCGTGGCGAAGTCGGGCGATGTAGTCCGCATGTTCGTTGAAAAGATCGCTGCCGGCGAGAACCCAGGTGATGGGATTGCCGTTTGCGTCGCGGAAATTGCGAAGGAGAGCGGCGGCCGCAATGAAAAGGTCGTGGCGTTTCCAGGGGACAAGATGCGCAAGCATGCCGACGGCGGGGCCGGAAACAAGCGTGGCGACGGGGCCGTTGCCACCGCCGCGCATGCCGGCACGAGGGTTTGGCGGCCTGCTGCATGGCGTTCCACTGACAGGGCGGGGGCGCGCACATGCGAACGGGGAAGGCGGGTGTGGCCGCCCTTCGTCGCGACCGCCTGGGGCGTCTGTTCCATCGGCCCGGCCGGATCCGGGCACTTCCGGATGGGCGAATTTCGCGAGGTCTATGCCGTTTTCGACGAGGTGGACGCGGGAGTGAAGCGAAGCGGGGAGGATATGCCGCAGGCTCTCCTCGATTGGTCGGGAAATGGCAATCAGCGTGCTGCAGCGTCGCGCGGCAAGGATGGCGTAGGGACGGCGGGGCCAGTCGCGGACATGCCAGAAGATGCGGGCGTGCGTTTTCGGCAGGGCGAGGACGGCGGCAATGCCGTTTGCGTGGACGACATCCGGACGAAAATCGAAGATGACGCGTTTCAAGGCGCGCCGGGCGCGGGCAAGGGCGGCAAGTGAACCGGCAAGCGAAAAGACGCGGGAAGGTCTGTGAAGCCTGACTGCGGGAAGGGGGAAGACGGGGCAGGGGACGCTCGCCTCGGGACGGGCCGTGGCCATGGCGAACGCGAACGCCCGCCCGGGATGAAGCGCGCCGACAAGCTCGTCAAGACTTGTTTCCGCACCGCCGCGGCGGCCGGCGACATCGACGAAGAGAACGCGCAACCTACTCGCGTCCCGTCCGCAAAGTCCGGACCTGTTTGCCTGTTCTGCTTCCGCCATGCTTTGTTCTCGCCGTTCAGCGCGGACACATGCGCCGCGCGCCTCGTCCCCGCCCGACGAAGCCGATCCTGTGCAACGAGGTCGGGATTTATCGGACGGGAGACGAGTGTCCCGTGCGACTAGTCTTGAGCAATATGCGAAGCCAGCCATTGAGAGACGAGGAGGAAGCCTTGAGCGTTGTGGACCAACGTGATGGGCTGACGACGAAGGATGTCGGCGGCTGCCAAGGCATATTGCCAAGGCTTTGATGCACGGGACACTAGAACTGCTGGATGCGGGAGACGCGGCCGTTGTCGAACTGGATCTGGAGGCTGACGACACTGACGTAGCGGGTGCGCGTTTCAAAGTGGGAGGGAACGGAATAGCCGGGTGGCGGCGGGGGGGCGTCCGGAGGGGGTGGGTCGGGAACGAGGACGGTGTATTCCTCGGCAACGCTCGCGAAGTATTGCCAGACCTCGACGGTGGCGACGGCGGTGGTGTCGCTCACGCGCTTGTTCGGTTCCCCCAGCGCAAGCCAGACGGCCGATGGCGAGTCGCCGATGGCGATGAGCCCTTGGGAGACGCGTGACTGCGTTGCGGCGTCAAGCTGCAGGAAAAGCCCTTGGTTTTTGCTGATTCGTTCGGCCCGGAGTTCGGCTGCCGTCATGCAGCCGGAAAGAGCCAGCGCCAGACAAGCGGCGAGGACGAGGTGCAAGGCTGTATTTTTCATGTGATGCCCTTGGGTGTCGTATTGGAGTTATATCGGGAAGAGAAAAAGCGATGGTCACGGGACAAGGCGATTGAATCACCCGTGTTGAATGCCATGCCAAATGGCGCGCGTTCCCGCTCTCTCCTCCGGACCTTCGGTTGGAAACGTCCTGAAAGGATGCCCTTCTCCCATCCGCAGCGGCGAATCCGCCAACCGCTACTTGCTTTCCCAGACGCGAAGACCGAATCGGCTCAGGTAGGTGCCGATGATGGAGACGCCATCGCCGAGCGCGGCGATTTCGCCAAGCATTTCGCGCTGCTGCGGGCGGGAGGGGCTGCCGAGGATGGTGACGGATCCGCCGTCGCCGCCGGCGCCGTTGACCTTCCAGCCGAGGGCGCCGTACCTCTTGGCGATGTCGAAGACCTTGCGTGCCTTTGGGTTGACAAGGGCGGGGTTGAGGTCGGCTTGGCACTCGGTGTTGGCGATCATCGCGGCGCCGAAAGCGACGAGGTTGCCCGCATAGAGGGCGTCGCGCCCGGCGGCGGCCTGCTTGCGGAGGGATTCGAGCTTTGCGCCGCCGTCGTCACCGGCGGCGCGGACGGATTCGATGACCGACTCGTGAACCTTGGTCGAGCTGTGGGGCTTGCCCAGGAAGACGAGGGAGATGCGGGACTCGAGTTCCCACCAGATGTCGTTCGGAATGAGAATCGGAGAGACGGTCGCGTGCGGGTATTCCTGCATGTCGATCAGGTTGATGCCCCCGAAGGCGGAGCAGAGCTGATCCTGGATGCCGCTCTGCTGGTG
>JAEEGL014361746.1_pt1 | contig 15155 bp, 4 predicted proteins | sample 9134231 | NCBI WGS metagenome assembly JAEEGL01 (sample SAMN16246548, study PRJNA631951) | gut metagenome | biome: gut microbiome; feature: rumen; material: fiber-attached | host: Bos | place: Iran: Karaj | collected 2018-10 | reverse complement strand
TTGTTCCGTCCATTTTCGACTTTATCCAGGTTTCGAATTCTCTCAGTTTTTCCTCCGTATTGAGTAATAGAAACATCAGCACTATGTCCTCGTTTTCCATCGGAATTCTTGCCATCAATACCGCCAACATGTTCAGCAATAAATCTTCGCTCTGCTTGCTCAATGTTGTTTCCATATTTTTTCACCTCTTCATGTATTCGATTTACTTCTTTATTTGCTACTTCTCCGATAATTTGATACTTCAAATCAAAGGATTCAAATTTTTCTATAGCGTAATATTTATCATGATATGATATTAATTTTCTTTCTCCCGCTTCGACGTCGTCCTTGTGCGCCCATCTTGTAGCCCTTTCATTCGCATCGCTGAAGCTTTCGTTATATGGCGGGAAGACTTTCATCTTTGTTTTTTTGAGTTTATAATCAACGCCTAATTTTTCCGCCTGCTCGAGTATGTTGTCGCTTGCACGTTCAATATTTTCGTCTTCGGATATATCATATCTGATAGACTTTCCGGGAGTAACTTCCCACGACGCTTTCGGAAGATTGTCCTTAGGATTTTTGGCAATTATCAAATCGCCGTTGCGTGTAACGTTATTGAAATACGTTTCAATTTCCGATATATAATCGGACGTCTTCCTTGCGTTCTGCCACTGGTCCTTGCCGGTCTGACGTCCCTCTCCCGTTCCGTCGCTTACATACGTTGTGAAATAAGCCGTGCCGTCTTTTTTGATGGCTTTTGCTGTCTCGAGAATAACGTTCAGCCTTGCTTCTTTTGTGTCAATAACGTTGAGCACGTTTGCGCATGTTGCGGTGTCGGCCTTGTTACCGCTCATCAGGAAGTTCAGAGTATTTCTGTTTGTTTCTTCCGAACGGTTGAAGGGGTCGAATATGAGGTTTTCTACTCCTCTTTCGCCGAGATATTGAGTAGTGGCGTCATATTTTCCGCCGCCTATGTCTATATTGACTTCTCCGAACATAACGTGTTTGTTTTTGAACAGAGAAGCAATCTGATTAAGCGACGTGTTTGCGGATGTAAACGTCTGCGCAACAGGCGAATAATCTTCCCCGAATCCGATATTATCAAGCACCGCCTCATTCGCGCCGCCTGCATCCATGATTTTATTATACTCTGCCGGGCTGTATGTGTCAATGTCTTCGCCGTAAACCGTGTTTACGACAACATCGATGTAGTCGTCGGAATAGTCGTTCATGCCGGCGAATACGTCCGCGACGAATTCTTCCCATACCGCGTCCTTGTTGTGATGATACAGGTCGTAATAGTCCTTGTACCGTCCCTCTGACAGAAGCTTCTCTTTTTCCTCGGCGGTCAAATCTCCTAAGATTATTTCCTTTGCGTTCTGCATTGCGGGAGTGTTCCAGTCGTCGTGTACGCTCTCGTGCGCAAGAAGCGTCTGCGGCGTGTAATATCCGTCGTACCGTAACAGTATGTTGTTGTCGCCTACCCTTATTCCGTCTATCTTGAAATCGCGTCTTCCGTCGAACATTCTGATAGCCGCGCCCGCAAAGAATCTTACGTTCTTGCCTTTGCTCTTTGCTTTTTCTGCAACAGACTTCATATCGTCGTTGTAGTCTTCGGGGCTTATAAGGTTGAACTTGTGCTTGCCGTCTGTTACTTCTTGCGTTTTTCCCTGTTCAAGAAGCGTTTTTGCTGTGCTTTCGCGTTCTGCTCTTGTTTTGCCTTCAAGCGAGCGTTTATAGCTTGAAATTCTTGTAGCTTGCTCTCCAGCACGCGCATTACGTTCCCGTCCGCTGTTTCCAGGTAATAAATCGTATCTTCCATAATTGTCCTCGCTTTCTGTTATGAAATACTTCTCTTCATCTTCCGCTTCATCCGCAACGATAACGTCGCTCAAATCTACTGCGTCGCCTGTAATACCGAGCTGCGTATCAATTTCGTAAAGGCGTTTTTCGAGGTCCGCAAGCTCTTTTGCTTTCGGAAATTCCGCCGTAAGTTCTTTTTTGAGCGTTTCCGTTTCAGACTTATAATTATTGATTATTTCTTTATTGAAATCAACAGATTCTTTGGTGATTTTATCGGTTATGTTTGCAATACGGGTGATGTTTCCTATTGCGCTGTCTCCGCCCTGTGCGGAATACTCTACGTTTCCTTTGAGAATAAAACTTGTTCCCTTTGCAATAGACGAAGTGTATATTAAATCAAGCCCTCTGTATGAGCCTATTTTAATACGCGTTCCGTTTTTCGGAGCTCTTGAAAGTCCTCTTTGAAGTGCTTCGGCCGCTTTTGCCCTCTCGGTGTACGTTGTTTTGCCGAGAGTTATTTCAAAATCTTTCGGGTTGTTCTCCGTAATGGTTTTGAGGTCCGCTTCCGTGTCCGAAACGATTTTCTCGGCCCTTGCGATAGCGCTCGGCAATGCCGCAAGCCTGTCCTGCATATCAAGTTTGTCTGCGTTGAATTTGTAACGGAGCGACTTCAAATCGCTTAATTTGTCCTCTACCTCGATTTTCTCAAGCAGCAAGGGATTTCCCGAAGCGATTGCTTTCGCTTCTCTTGCGGATAGCTGAAAATCGCTCATTTCTTCAAGCTCTTCAACCGTACCGCCCGAAAGAGCCTGATTTATAAAGCTTGCTTTGCGCTCCTGCATCTGCCATTGATAACTGTCGTAGGACTTTTCCTGAATATAACGGTAAATGCGTACCGTCTTGTTTTCGTTTCCGTAACGGATAATTCTGCCCTCGCGCTGCTCGATGTCGGAAGGACGCGCCGGCACGGTCATGTGATGAAGCGCAACGGCTTTGTTCTGAGCGTTCATGCCCTCGCCCATTACCTGAGTAGAGCCTATCAGAACCCTTATTTCGCCCGTGTTCATCTTTGCGCTGAGGTCCGTTTTGTCTTCAAAGTCCTGCGCGATTGCGATTTCCTCTCTCGGAATACCCGCCGCAACAAGCTTGTTTATCAAATCCCCGTATACGTAGAAATTATATTTCTTGCTCGGGTCGTCTCTTACGCCGACGTCGCAGAAAATAAACTGCGTGCCTTTTCTGCCGTTGCTGTCAACGTATTCCTTATAAACCTTTTCCGCAACTTGAGAAGTTCTGCTGTTCGGCAAATTCAGGTCTTCGTCGGTATATTTGCCGTCAAAATAACCTTTGACAAATCTCAGGTCAACCGCAGCCATCTGTCCGGCTGTCGTAACCTCGAACATATTATGCTCGGAATTCTGTCCGTTTGAGCGGACATCATCAACAATTTTATCGAGAACATCAAGGAATTCTTCCTGTATCGGATTCGGCTCATTTACAACGTCTATTCTTTCCGCTGCGGGAAGAGCTTCTATTACATCTCCCGTTTTCAGAATATCCGCCATTCTTCTGAACTGCTCTATCATCTGCGCAACGTTCTTGAATTTAGAGAATCTTTCTTTCATTCTCATGTTTCTGCCCGTTACGTCGACTTCCGCCTGATTTACGATAGAACCGAACATCTGAGCCCACGAATCAAATGACTTAAGTCCCGCTTCGTCCAGAATATCGGGCCTCAAAAATCTCAGCATATTGTATATTTCCGACATGGAATTCGTAATAGGCGTCGCAGTTCCGAACGTGATTTTGCCGCCGTTTCTGTTCAGATAGTCCGTTATCATGAACATGTTTTCAGCACGGCTCGCCCTGGTGGTATTGCTGCTCTCGTGTATCGATACGCCCGATACGCGGCTCATTTTGCTGTAAAACGGCAGATTCTTGAAATTATGAGCCTCATCGACAAATAAGCTGTCAATGCCGAGCTCCTCAAAGGTGTTTCCACTGTCTCTTTGCTTTTTTATTATTTCAAGTTTTACTTTAAGACGCTCTTTCGCTTTTTCGAGTTCCCTTATAAATCTGCCGTCAACAGACCTGCCGCTTTCCTGTCTTGCGGCGATAAGAGCGTCCTCAAGGTCCGCAATCTGATTGTTGATAAATGCTATTTTTGTTTCTTTTTTAACGTCAAGCAGTCCGAAAGCCGAATGAGAAATTATCGCAACGTCAAAATCGTTTGAAGCTATCAGCGCATAAAATCTCTGACGCTGCTCCGCGTTTGCTCCCTTTTCAAGATATGCTATCTTTGCGTTCGGGTACATTTTCAGAATATCATTTCTGAAATCAGCTACCTTTTGATTCGGAACAACCATCATGTTCTTTTTGGCAATTCCCATACGCTTGAGTTCCATTGCAATGGTCGTCATTTCGGCAGTCTTGCCCGTGCCTACCCCGTGAGCAAGCAAAGTGTTTCCGCCGAAGAGCGCACGCGCCGTCGCTCTCTTTTGGTAGTTTCTTAACTCAAACGTCTCGCTGAGTCCGTCAAAGGTCAGATATTTTACCATTTCCGAAAAATCCATATTCCTGTATGAATTGAATTTCTCGTTAAAAGTCTTGACTAAGTCCTTGCGTCTGTCCGCATCCTTGAAGCACCATTCTTCAAACGCTTCCCTGATGTCCTTTGCCTTTTGCTGCGCGGCTTTCGTTTCTGCCGGAAGTATTTTTCCGTCGCTGTCTCTTACCGCAATTTGTCTCATATTCAGAGCTTTTTCGGCAATAGACAGCGCGTCTGCTTTGCCTACACCGTATTTCTTTGTCATAAGGGTGTTGTCGCCCCATACGTTTCGGGTGATTCCCCACGTGCCCGTTACGTCGGTATAATTGACCTCGGGTAATCTGTTGAGGTTCAAAAGCTCCCTTAAGAATTGAGATACATACTTCGGGCTTATCCATGACGCACCGAATTGAGGCGTAATATTCTTTGCCGGTATATCTTCGGGAATAACGGCTTTTAACATACGCTCGTTTTTCTCAAAGCCTTTTTTGCCCTTTACGGCCTCGTACTTTTCTCTGACGTTGCCCGACAGATATACTTCGTTAAGCTCGTATGTACCGTCGGGTGTAAGCACTATTTTATCGTCAAGCTGACGTATCGTTTCGCTTTCCGACAGTCCCGTAAGCTCTGATATTCTGCTCAGATTTACGCCGCCCGTTTCGCCCACGGAAATACTGAGAGCGTCCGTAACGTTGTCCGCCTTTTTGGGCGTAACCCTGCTCAATGTATCTTTTGTAAATATCTCGGATTTTATGAATTTCTTTGTTTTTGTATCATAAACTTCAAGTCCGGACAGTTTATAAAAATCATTGTCGGCAGACAACAGTTTTTTGTTCTTATCCAGCATACCGTACTTTTTTACGTAACCGTCGTATGCTTTATTCAATTCTTTTCTTTTCTCGGCTATAACGCCTTTATCCTCGTTTCCGAGCGTAGCCCTCAAAAGCTCGTCGTAAACGTTCTTTAATTTGATGTATTCTTTTGCGTTCTCGGCTGATTTGCCTTTTATCTGCTTTACTTCACCCGTCGCCGCGTCTACATATTCAACGTTTCCTTTTTCCGTAACGGTAAATAACTGTTTCGGCATCGAGCTTTCCGTAACGTCTGCAGTGCCTACCGTCTGAACTCCGCTTAAAAGATTTCTGGGAAGCTTCTTAATTGCCTTCATGAGCTTCTCGACGGTATTTCCTGACGACAGCGACTGAGTCGTAAGCTCGTCCGCGCCGCTCCGCCAGTTTCTCTCATACGTCAATTCGCCGATAACGTTTTCGGGATGTGCGGCATAATACTCATTTATGGAAAATTTCTTCTTGCTTGCGGGATACCGTCTGTCTGTAAGTTCAACAGTGCTTAAATTTACGAAACTTTCCCCGCCTTTTACGGACGACTTCTGCATTATAATCAGGTCTGTAACAACGTTCGCGCCCGCGCTCTTTCTGAACACGTCGGAAGGCAGACGGAAAGCGGCAATTAAATTGCCCTTGTTGCTGAGCTCCGTCCTTACAGAGCTGTCAAGCTTGTCAAGCGTTCCCGCCGACGTAAGAAATGCCAATACGCCGCCGTCGCTCAGCTTGTCCATTGCCTTTACGAAGAAATAGTCGTGTATGTAATATTTTTTGCCCTTGTAATTGTATTTTACTTCTCCGAAAGGAACGTTGCCTATAATCAAGTCAAACGCTCCGTCTTTGTATGCAACATCCTGAAAAGGCGCAATTTCGATATTTGCGCTCGGATATAAAAACTGTGCGATTCTTCCTGATATGGAGTCAATCTCAACGCCGAACAGCGTGGAATTTCCTTTGAGTTCTTTCGGCATTCTTCCGAAAAAGTTTCCGACGCCCATCGACGGCTCCAATATATTACCGCCCTCAAATCCGAGATGACTTAAAGCCTTGTATACGCTGTCAATGATTCCCGTGGGCGTGTAATACGCGTCGTTTACCGTGCTCTGCGCGGCGGAAAGCTCGCTTTCGGATAACAGCTCTTGAAGCCTTGCCCTTGCAGAACCGTAAAAAGAGGAACTCAAACCGCCCCAGCCTTTGTATTTCGCAAGTATAGCCTGCTGCGCTTTTGTCGGCGCTTTACCGCTGCTTTCGATAGCATGCAGCGTTTCAATGGCTTTTATGTTGTTTTCCATGCTCGGAGCGGTGGTATCTATTTCTTCGGCGGCAGCTTTTGAAATGACGTAATCTCTTGACTTACCGCCGTCAGAATCGGCTACATCGACATTATCGTCTCTTCCAGTTCCTGTTGTGCTATTTCCCTGGCTGTCGTCTGATTCTCGTATTCCGTCGTCGTTATTTCCGGAAGCGAATCGTCCTGAGGAAGATGCTGCTTCTTCAGAAGGTCGTACGTGTGTTCCATCCTCATCAGCGACATTTTCGCCAAGCTCTCTATCCTCTCTTCCAGTTTTCCGCTCTTCTTCAGCTTGCGGTACAGGCTCGGATTGTAATCTTCCATTATCGTCTCCGCCTGGTCTCTCCAGTAATCCATTGTGAACATCTTTCGCGTTCTCCTTTACTTCTCTTGATGAGCTGCTTTCTTTTCTTTTTCCAGGTCCTCGAGATGTGTTTTCATAAGTTTCATTATCCGTTCGGCTCTCTCCCAGTCTATCGGTCTGTCCATATCGTCTATCATCGCCTGGTCTCCGGGAGACAGCTTTATTTTCGTTTCCTTTTTCTGATTTCCATATAAGCCTTGGTTCTTCTCCAAATCTGACATCGTTACTCCTCCATTCAAGATAATCAAAAAGTCCGCTTTCTTTTGCTTTATTAAACGTGTTTAACGGTTTGTCTCCTATGCTCTTCAGATAAGACAGAGAAAGGTATCTTCCGGTCTGTGCAAAACGCGACGCCGAGCGCATTATTGACGTGTTTTCCGAAACGTCGTTGTAATACATACTTACGCTGTATCCGTTGTCTTTCAGCGTTTCTGCAAGTTCAAACATCGAATTTCCGCCGATTCTCGGGATGACTACGTTCTCGCCTCTTGCAACGGCTTTCTTTAACGCTGCGTCGGCAGCTGCCGCGCTGTTGTCCTGTACGTATCCCGCGCCGAATCCGTTGTCGTATCCGTCAAAGAACGGCTTGAGAATGTCGCTGTCGATTATACGCGCTTTGTTTTGGTACGATAAGGGATTCGCAAACACGGAGCTTTTTCCGCCCGCCGGTCTGCCTATAACGATAAACGCTTTCTTTTCCCTTGCAACTTCTCCCGAAAAATCGTCTTTGCCGTTTATCTTGTTGAGCTTCTGCTTTCCATTTTCGGTTTTGTATACCGCGCTGCCGTTTGATTCGTCAAACAGCCTGTCTGCATAGCTTGATAACTCCTCTTCACTCAGCATCGGCATGCTGCCCTTGCTGTCAACAATATCCTGAGCTTCCTTTATCTGAGGAATGTTCATCAGCTCTTCGTAAGGTATGTCAACTCCGTCCCACGCGGCAGCAGTAATAAAAGCTAAGTCTTTGTGCTTCCAACTTGAAAATCGCTCGTCGTTAGCATATTTTTCAATGCCTTCTTTTGAAGTATAACTACGATAATCTTCTGTGTTTATTATATCACTTTCAGCGCCTTTTTTCAATACTTCGTCAGCCGAATTCTTAACAGATTCGGTTTTTTTTGATTCCACAACGTGAATAACCGGAATGCCTACCAGTTTTCCGAGCTCGTCAAGATTTACAACGCCTGTTTTATTTGCATGGGCTCTTATTGATTCGAGTTCGGCCTCGCTTGTGCCAACAACGGAAAGATTATATTTGCTGCCGAGTTCGCTCTTGTATGTATCGAAACTGCTTGAAGGAAAATATACAGTGCGGACGGTTTTACCTGCTATGGTTTTATTTGTCGGGAGAAGGTCCAGCTCTTTGGAAAGAATGTCCGCGTCCTCTCCATAGGCTTCGTAAAAGTCTCCTGTCCTTATAAGCTGAAGAGTTCTCGTAGGCTGTTCCGCGTTGGCAGCTTTAACTGAAGAAATATTCTGTGTTGCAGGTTTCAAAGCGGAAATTTTCTGTATTGCATTGCCGGCAATTTCCTTTATTTTGTTAGCCGTAAGTTTGTACTCGCCTGCATTCTTGAGGTCATAAGGTATAACGTTCTCCGTAATCGTGCGCGTCAGTTCCGAGGATACGTCCTTTCCGTTCTCGTCAACGAAAACGGAATTGTACTTTTCGGGATTTCCTTTTTTCAATGCGTCGGCATAAGCGTTTGCGTATGCAGTAATAAGCTCGGTGTTGTTATCTGACGTAACCGCTTTAACGTTCTCTCCGAAAAGATTCCAATATGCGCCCGACGCGCCTGTCTGCTTTCTGATTTCCGATATAGCCGCGCTCGCCGCCTGCGCCGCTTCGTTGAGAACGCTCTTTATGCTTACGTCGCTTCCCGACAAAGCGTTTTCGGCTTCTACCGCCGCCGAAACTATTTCAGAGCGCGACGAATCGTCTGCACCTTGCGCGATAAGCATATTTTCAAGCTTCTTTATATCGCTGCTTGCAGATTCGGGAGTATATCTTTCTATTTCGCCGGAGCTCATTATCTCTTCCGTCTCACTTTGCGGAGCTTCGGAAGAACGAGGCTTCGCGGAAGGTGTTACGTTTTCATTGTTACTTTTGACGTTTTCAACCGGACGCGAAGCAACAGGCGCAACCGTCTGTGAAGATGTTTCGCCCTGCGCTGTTCCTGCGCTGTTCGACGTTGCTGTTACTGTAGTATTCACCGGCGCTACATTGGAAGAACCATCAGAATATATGTCGTTCAAAAGAGCTACCGCATCTTTTACTGTTTCGGGCTTTACAGAAACATCGCTTGTGTTTTCTTGCTGTTCTTTCTGCATAGTGTTAAGAACATTCCATGCGCATTTCGCTTTTGCGCGGTCAAATTCGGCGCTTATCTCTTGAAAAATTTTTGTTGCTTCTGCAACTGCTTCTTCTCCGCTTGTCTGCGAAACAATATCAGGATGAAATTCCTTTGCATATTGCCTCATTTTTTTGGAAAGCGCATCGTGCGACTTCATATCTTCTTCTGTAAAATACTTGAAAGGTTTCTCATAGTTTGGAGCAGTTGCAGCTGTTTTTTCGGACACATACGTTTTTAGTCCTGAGTATACCGCCAAAACAATTATATTTGTTACTATTGCCGATAAATCAGGATTGTATTCTGTGTCTGTTACTGCACATTTTGCAATGTTTTTTAATTCTTGTGCAACTATTGTTGTTGTTGAAAATGTGAGCGCTCCGGTGCTAACTGACAAAGCTTTTATTGCAGGGACACTCAATTTTGTTTTTTTCAGCAACTCCGCCGATTTAACACCAACAACGTTACTTAATTTTGAACCCAAAAATGCGCCACACGCCGATGTTACTGTATCTAAAATAACGTTACCTACCGACTTGTACCACTTTTCATTTTTCCAGTCCTGAGACATAGCGCTTGAAGCAGCTGAGAGTGTTCCTACAGTCGCCATAGAATCTATTATTCTTTTTGTTTTTTGCGCGGCAGTAAAACCTTTTGCGGCATCAGCTGCGATTTCAGCATACTTTGGAATTTTTAATAATCCTTCTTCAATAGCTCCTCCGGCAACAATATATGCCGGAATGCTTCCTACTATATCGCCTAAAGTATAGGAAATCTTATTTTGATTTATTGTTTTTGCAGTCTCTCCGCTTGTGCTCATATAATCATCAGGATTAAGCCCCGATGATTCATATTTGCGTTTGGTTATTCCTTCGTTTACCTTATCTAAAACTCCAAAAGTGATTCCGCTTTCAAATCCTAAAATACCGGAAACAACAGGGCCTAAATCCCTTTCAGCTATTTCTTTTCTTGCATTGTTTGCTGATAATGCTTTCAAAACCTCAAAATCTTCTTTTTCCTGCTTTGTAGCATTATAATCACGCCATGTGGAACCGTTTGCAGTAATATCAAGTTTGAATCCGTGTTTCGTCGCCCACTGCATCAAATCTTTATTTGAAAAATTATCCGGGTCTATATTGTAACGCTCAAGTACTCTTTTTGCATTATTCGCCCTGCCCTCAATGTACTTATTTCTTGCTTCCTCGGCATTTTTCTCATATTCCGAAACCATCTCGCTTTCTGTGGCGGTGTCGGCATTTTTTATATATTTCATTCTATCCGAAGAGTTTTCATCGTTCTGCTCAAATTTGCTTAACTGTTCATTGATATTTTCATATTCCTCACGGACAGAATCCTGGTACTTGAATTTTTCATATAAGTCTTTTGCGCGCTTGTTGAGCGCAGGGTTTTTATCTTTTTGCCAGTTGTTATCTTTCTCATAGTTTTCAGCCCATGCTCTGTAAGTCTCGTCTGTTCTGTCTCCGTCTTTTTCGATTTCTTCAAGGATAGGTCTCAGCTGTTCCTCGCGGTTTTTGAAATACTGATAACTGCCAAATTCAGGCATGTCGGGATTCGAATGCTGCAGCTGAACATACTCTCTTCTCGTCAAGTTGTTTTTTCCGGGAACGTAATCAGAGACGATATTTGTTACTTTTCCGCTCTCCTCTTTCGGCGCGTTCTCTTTCAGCGTCGACATCAAAGATACAAACTTATCGGAAGTGTTTTCACGAGCAAAAGGATTTCTGCCCTCGCCTGCGGTTTTCTTTTCTTCAACAGCAGGCGAAGGTTCTTCCGTCTTTGTTTCTGCTTTGTTTGTTTTTGTATATTTCTGAACGTCGTAAGCAGGCGCAATATAGCCCTGCGATTCCAGGATTGCGTTTGCGTTTTCGCGCCAGTTGCCGGAGCTCTTTGCTTCGGTCTTTTTATTTTTTATGGTCTCATCGGAATTTTTTTCGGTTTTCGCTTTATTTTCCCTAAGAATTATTTCCGCATTCTCTCTCCAATTTGCCATACTATTTTTCTCCTTACTTGTAGTGTCTGTCGCTTTTTACTCTTTTTATCTCTTCGGCACCTATACCGAACTTGTTAAGCAGATACATTTGCTGACCGGTAGTCAAATCGTCCGAGCTCAACACGTTGATAATTATGTAATCGAGCGCTGCGTCGGTATAATGGTATTGGTTCTTTCCTGTTTCTGTTATGGCATAATATCCCGGATATTTTTCCGAGATAGCATTATTCAGATAGTCAACCCACTCTTGCACCTCTTTTGCGGTCAAGTCGGCCTTTTCGCTTTTTACGTTCTTGTTTGCTATAGGCGGAGGATTATCGAGCGTATACCTGTCTTCCCCTTTACGACCAAGTCCGTCATTGTATACGTCAAGCACATCCTGAGTATAATCACCGTCTTCAATCAAAGATTTAGACTGTGCAAAGGTTATCTTTGAACCCGACTTTGAGGAAGAACCGCCGCTCGATTTTGAAGAGGTTGATTTTGCGGTATTGCTTGCGGTATTCATCATCATTCCGGCTGCAAGATTATCGTCAAACTGTCTTGCTGCTTCCGTTTTCTGCTGTCCCGGAACGATGTAATTGCCGTCGTCATACTGTCCGTACGTGCCGTAATCGTTCATTATTTTGTAGTACCGTGCCGCCGCCGCGTTGTTGTAGGCCGCTTCGTTTCCGCTTTCTTTTGCTTTCGCCATGATTTCCGAGAAGTCCGTATCTTTGAACTCGTCTTTAATCGTACCGTCTGCGTTCAGATAGGGATTGCTTTCGTTTACCCACTCGTTGGGAGTGTATCCTGTAACGGAAGCAATCTGCGACTTTCTCGATACGTCGTTGTTCTTTGCCGTCTCGTCTTCGTTGAATACGCGGTCAATGTTTACGCCTATATCCGAAAGAAGCGCCCTCGCGTGTTCGAGCTGCTGATTGTACGCGTCGAGCACGGCCATCTGTCCCTTGTTAGTAAGAGCCGCCTGCTGACGGAGTGCATTTGCTGCGGCGTAACTGTCTATGTTGCCGCCGTTCGAAGCCGATCCGCTTGCGGCGGCGTTATCTCTGCCCTGCAGTCCTGCAAGGTCGTATTTTGCCATAATCGCTTTTGCCGTTTCGGTGTCAAAAGGATTTGTATTCTTCAGGTCGTCGTATTCCTGCATGTACTTTTGGAAGAGCTTTTCGTTCTCCTGGTTTACTGCATTTGATGCGGTGCGTACCGTGCCGCTTCTGTTAACGTAATCGTTGAAAGCGTTGTCGAGCTTCGATGTATCTTCCCAATAAGAAACACCGTCGACAACAGCGTCGGGCCTGCCTATCTTTTTGCCGCCGAACGATACTTCTCCTGTGAGGTCGTCCCAGCTTATGAGACTGTCAACGTCGGCCTTCGACATCCCTCTCGACTTACCGAGCGAGTAAAAATAATCTCTCGTGGGCGTTTTGTTCATCTTCGCCCACTTGTCGTTTATGGACTTTGCCTGTTCGTAATTCGACGCATGGAGCGCGTCGGCTACGTCGCTGTAGCCGTTGTCTGTCAGTCGCCTATAATATTCTGCGGCATCTGATTCCGCTTTCTGCATTTCTTTTACGTTGCCTTCCTTGTTTGCGCGGTCCCACTGGCCTTTAAGATTATATATCGCGTTTACGTGCGCGTACGGGTTGTATGCCATAATAATTCACTCCTTTATTTGCGTTTTAATTGCGTTGTATGGCGTTTTATTCTTTGGGAGTGATATTCCCTCGTAAACGCCTGAAAGTCTCTTATAGGCAGTTGCTACTGCCGAATTTAACGTTGTGCGTTGTCCTTTTCGGAATTGCTTTTATCTTTATCGTTTTCGTTTTTCTGATACTGCGTTCCGAAATAGAACGAAATAATCATGATGTATATCTCAAAGAATTTGTCTCCGGAAATTACTCCGAGCACCGAAAGAATGACGAAAGTAACGGTAAGTACCAAAGTTACAATACTTTTTACGTCAATGAGCTTCTGCAAATTCTTCATACGTTTCACTCCTTGTAAAGACCGGCTCTGTCGTTTATCACGAGAAGCCGAACCATGTTCATATCGAGGCCGAGATTTCCGTCCTCGTCGCCTTTGATGTATCCTTTTCCGATGAGCTTCTCTATTGTCGGCCGCGCCCAGTCGGGTATATCGTCAGCTTTGTTGTATATCGTTGTGATGTTTCCGAGCTCAAGCCCTATGAGACTTAGTTCTGATTTTACTGTTTCGAGTTCTGATTTTACTGTTTCGAGTTCTTTTTTAAGTTCTTCCATCTCTTTATCCTCTTTTTCGCTTTCAAGCGCCTTTTTTACTTCTGCCCTGAAGTCGTCCATCGTCTTTCCGTGCTTCGGAAACCAGTGCATTACGTCGCTGTGATTTGAAGCAATTCCTTTCTTGTGGCCTTCCGAATGACAAATTATATCGTCTGAAGAGAGGGAAAACTTCTTACAGAGCATTACGCATAACTCGACGGCCTCTTTGTAAACCGCGTTGAAATATTCACCGTCCGTAAGGTTGTCTTCGCATATCTCAAATCCGATATGCGTGTCGTTTGCAAGGCCGCCTGCGTGCCATCCGCGCATATCGAAAGGAAGCGTCTGATATGTAGCGATGCTGCCGTCTTCAAGCTTTCCTATAAACGCATGCACGCATACGCTTCTTCCGTCAGGCATCGGCCTGTTCCAGTGATTACCGTTTTTGTTTACGCCTAAGAATCCGTCATCCGGTCCGACGTATCTTTTAAGATACGGATTGTTCGCGCCGGTTGAATGAACCATTATTCCTTTCGGCTTCAAAAGCTTCCCTGCCATATAGCAGTTGTTCTCTGTAAGAAAACATTGTCTCAGTACCATAAATATCCCGCCTTTTATAGAAAATCATTGTGCTTCAAACAGTTCTGATATATCTCTTTTATCCGCATGCTCGTGAGTTCCGTTACGTTATTTTCAAACTCCGGGTGCTGCTCGCAGTAAAGGTTGTACTTCTTAATATCTCTTAATATCTCTTCAAAGTGGTCCTTTGTGTGCTTCGTACCGTGTAACACTTCATCACCGAAGCGTAATATCCGCGTGCGGCAGTCGATGGCAACGTTCTCCGCAAACTCCGCTTTCAAGCTCTTGATGGCAGAATCGAGCACATTGACACGTTCAAGGACCTCACCGTTTATTATTTTCCCGATAGCTCGTCCGAACGCTGACCACGGATTTATTTTTATCGGAGATATTTGTATGAGAGTTATCAGAATAAGTACGGCGCCGCCGCCTGTGGTAACTATGTCAAATATGCTCATCCTCTGCACCTTCCTTATGTCGCAGAATAATTCAGAGAACTTACATTGTTTCCTATAGACAGCGCACCTACTGTTGCGACAGAACCGCCGCTTAACAAGCCGGCAGGAGTTCCTGCATTTACAAGAGTTGTATTGATTGCGGTGAGATTTAACGTCTTGCTGCTCAGATTGCTCTTAAGTAAAAGCACGAACGGTGTTGCTGCCGTATAAGCGTTGACGTTTATAAGTTCAAGCGATTCCGGGTTTTCGCTGGGATAGAGGGACGGATCTGCAAGATGACAAAGAATACAGTCGTTATTCGTCGTCTTTCCTGCATTACCGGGAGTATAACAATATGCGTCCGTGTTCTCAATGCGTATCTTGCTTCCGGGTATAGTGCCCATACCAAACGGCGGAGCCTGATAAGAGATTGCTGTACAGTTATACACATGAACCAGTCCGCCGACAGAACCGCCATCAATATGAAACGCGTATCCGTATAACGTGTCAGAATCAAGTACCATGGACGGAGTGTCTGAATGGTCCGCAATAACCGTGAAGTTTGCGATATATACGTTGCCGTGATGAATTCTGAATGGCGCGTCGTTGTAGCTGCCGCTTGTAGTCCGCAGAATCGTGCCCTCTCGTGATTCGCCGATAAACGAAATAGTGCTGTCTTCCACATACACCACTTCGTTGTATTCGCCGTTATC
>JAEEGL010761647.1_pt1 | contig 15155 bp, 14 predicted proteins | sample 9134231 | NCBI WGS metagenome assembly JAEEGL01 (sample SAMN16246548, study PRJNA631951) | gut metagenome | biome: gut microbiome; feature: rumen; material: fiber-attached | host: Bos | place: Iran: Karaj | collected 2018-10 | reverse complement strand
TAAGAGTATTCATCTTCTTAGGATTTCTAACACAAGCTTCTATAAATCTAGTATCCTCTTTAATATAAGGATTCTTATTGCACATATAAACAAGGAACTTAAGCTCATTTTCGTTTAAAATTCTTTTCTGTAAATGCATTCTTTTTTTAATACCTCCATTTATAGTTCCTTCAGATCCTAACTGAATAGAACCACCATTGTTTTTTGGGTTGTTTACTTTAGGGGTAATCCCAACACGCTTTTTAGTCTTGTTATGTAATAATTCACTATGCTTTTTATCATATATTTTTTCTACAGCTTTTAACAGTTTTTTAGCCCTAGCTTTCTTTTTCTTAGTAGCTGTGTCATCTTCAATAACATCTTTTAAGTAATCTATAGTATGTGAAGCAGCTCCGGCTAATCCAACAGCAGATAATTTAGTGGCACCCCAGCCAAGTTTAAAAGCTCCCTTTCCTACAGAAAATAATGCTTTAGCTGTTGCAAGCGTTCCTCTACCGCCATTTGCTTTTATATCTATTCCGGCAAGAAGAGCTAGCCCAGGAGCAAGAGCTTGTAAAGCTATCTTAAAATTATGAAAGACTCCAGTTTGAATTGCCTGTTTAGCATATTCAACCATCCAAGGAGCAGCTGTAGCGCTATCCATCATGGCTGGAAACGCAGCCTCATAAATTTCATTATATAACTTATTAGACATATTTTATTATTGCAAACACACACAGTAAAATAACTACTAAGAGTGTTTGTCTCCTCCGTCTTATATAAACATCTCCAATTACATCCGGATCTACGAAAAACCATTCCCAAGCTGGTCGTATCTTATCAAAAGCATTTTGACATAATCTATTTATAGCTATTAATACGTTATCCACTATTCCTTCATACATCATATCAGTACCATTATTCACAGCTTTAGTGTGCTTTATGTACAAGCATATGCTTATAAATACTAAGGATGCAAATAAAGCTGCAGGTATAGTCTCAAATATAAATGGCGAAGATAAAGTAAATAACGACATAGACATTATAGAAGTCAACATTGATAACATTCTGTCAAAAGCTTTTTTCACAAATTTGATAAAACCGTTAAGAAACTTATATTTGCCATATTGATGATATTTATCATCTGCATCATTGTTACCTTGAAAATAAGATTCTTTAAGGTTTTTAACAAGTAAATTATTAAGATCATTGCAAGAAAATCTATCAGAGTCTTTAAGACCAGTTACTTCATAAAACTTTTTTTTGGTTTTGCTTGATATAGATCTTCCTATAACGCGTTCTGCTTTATTAAAGTCTACTGGTATTACTTTCTTATCTAAAATCTCTTCTTTCGAACTAGTTGCTTCTACAAGTCTGTATTTCATCATATATCACTATTTATCTAAAAATGGCAAAAACTTCTTAATAGTACCCCAAATATTATTCAGCATGTTTTTACCATAAGATTTAATTAAAGATGCAAATAAGAAAGTAATTAAGAACAATAACACTATCTTTATTACTTCAGTAGGGTGATTAGTGTATTGTTCTTCAATCCAGCTCATAAATGATTTAAACTTATCAACAATCCAGTTATAAAAAGTATCTAAAGAAAATCTAGTTGACTCACTATCTAAAACTTCTTCTTTAACAATAGTTGCATTATTACCAATATGACTTCTACCAATTCTATCAATTAACTTAATAATTGCTTGAACTATTCCATATGCTAATAATATTCCTCCTACCCATAAAGATACCTTAGCAGCAATTCGTAAACTATACCAAGTAGAAAATGGAAGTACATCGTTATTAGCTAACCAAATATCAATAATATTAAACCAGCTTGACCTAACTGCATTAAGCACTTTGGATGTGATTACACCAATAAAACCAATTCTTAAACATAAGCTATCAAAAATTTTATCTCCAGTAGATCCTGAAGATACAATGTTTTTAGCAAAGTTTGGGTTTAATTTGCCCTCCCCATCTATTACACCTTTCTTCTGTAGCACATTCTTTATCTTCTTAGAAAAATCCTTCCCTCGATTATTAACACACTGTTTAAACAAGTTTAATATTTTTTGATGATCCTTTGGGAGTTCCTTTTTAATTGAAATTGACGGTCTATTATCTATAGACAATGAATCTGTTTCTACTAATTTATATCTGATAATGTTTTCTCACCTCACTATTTATTACACTACATGTGATAATATACTGTTAAACATCCCTTAAAACAGTATAAGATATCTCTCTATATTTGTTGAAATTAAATTGAGTCAAATCCTGACTATTTTTTTATGAACAAAATATAGGACTTTATTATTAAATTTAAGGTGGTGATGTACACATATCAACTGTAGATCGTAGAAACCAAAAGTTAGCAATGATGATTGAGCAGACTTGTAAAACTAATGGTGCATTTATGAAGAAGCTCTATCCAAATTTCAATGAGATGGTTAAATCTACACTTAATCAGTATCCTGAATTTAGATCTAGTATATTAGACTCTATAAAAAGAACTCCTAATTTTATAAACGAGTTAATGAGATATAGTCAAGATAATGAACAAATTAGAGATAAAGTATCTTTAGTTTGGTTTAAAAAGTTTTTACACTATATACTAAATTGTGCTAAGCATGGAATCCATTTAGCTAAACAATTTATAAGCAAAATATTAGGTGTAAAAGTATCAGAAGGTGCTGGTAATATATTTCAAAGGGTATTAGGTGGAACTGTATACGGGTTTGCTTTAAATGTTATTAGTATTGGTACTACAATATTAGCAATAGTGTCTGCAGTAGTTCTATTAGCTATAAGTTTATGGATGGAAGCTACTGGAAGAATAGTAAGAAAATTAAGATCTAAACCAAGTCTTATTGAAAGAATTAGAGACAAAGCTACTGAATGGTTCGGTACAAAAGAAGATGACCTTCCTGAAGATTTAACCCCACCTGACTTAGATGTTCCGAATGTTACAATGTCATTTAATGTAGGTAGTTTAAAAGAAGGTATGTTTGATTCTGTGGCAGACAACCTTAAAGGAAGTTTCTTGAAGTCTATTGAAAAGATATTCTATATCTTATGTCTTAAAGCAGTGTTATCAAGTTATATGGTGCCAGGATTAGCTACCGGTGTAGCTTTAACCGGGCTTTTCTTGCCAAATGGATTCTTGATGACATTTTTATTGTTAACTGTATTTTTAGGATGTGGCGGAATTGCGTCATTTAGTGGGTTCTAATAGAGAGGTGAATTTCTATTAACAAATTATATGAGATGGCTCAATATATTATTGAGTCAGAATACCCCTATTTAAACACATTAGAAAGTGAAAAACTTACTAAAAAATTAATAAAAAACTTAAAGGAAGCTATAGCTGCCGTACCTCAAGAACAAAAAATGTTAGACTTTTTAAAACATAGAAACCCATCTATACAAGATGAGTTGTCATTAAATCTTATTGGGATAGCACAGAAAAGAAATCCTAAATTAGCTGCTGAACTCAATAAATTTAGGCAGAACCCACAAATGTCTAGCAAGGTGTTCCATGAGCTTCTTAATTTTGCTATGACTATTCCTGAGGGTAAAAAAGCTATAAGAATTGCATATAGTAATGCTATGAAGCTTCCTAAAGAAAGGTATCAACCAGGTGTTACAAACACAGCTATTAGATAATAATAGCAATAAACTTAGTTCTCATTCTCAATTATATTTATCATTATTATACGAGAGAATACATAAAAATATATTTCAATGAGGAGGTCATATTAAATATGGCTAAGAAAGCAGAAAAATTAATTAAGTCACACAAGGAAGGCAATGATTTAAATATCAAAGCCGATGTTAAAGAACTTACTGGTATGAATAGTAGCAAGACTGAGCCCAGATTGGACGCTTGGGATGATGTTGCCGAAACAGATCCTGAGGATATTGGCGGTTCAATGGCTACTATTGAGGCCACTTTAAATTACATTAATAAGGTTCTTAATGAGGGCGACGAGACCGGTCCAGAAGATGAGTTAGATTCAGATGATCTTAACGACGCTGAATTAGATATGGCTGATGATGACGAAGATGATGATGGCGATAATGCGGATGATGAGAATGTCGACTTCGAAGACAACGGAGATACCGGGTTTGGCGATGACGGTGAAGATGAAGGCGATATGGAGGAATGCGGTGAGGAAGATGAAGATTTTGAAGGCTATGGTGCCGATGAAGATGAGGATGATGACGATTTCGATGCCGATGTTGAGGACGAAGACGATGACATGGATGCTGGAGACGAAGATGAAGACGAGGATTTAGAAGACGATTTTTCTGAGGGATTCTGGTTAGAAAATGATGAGATGCCCGATACTGAAGTTATTGGTACTGAACCAGATTCAGATCTTGACGACGAAACTGATGGAGAGGCATCAGCTGGTATTTCTGTTGATATACCTGATGATGTTGACCCCAATGACGTGGAAGTTTCCATTGGCGGTTCAAGCTATGTTCCTGATATAGATTCTGCTGAGGATGTGGAAGATGAAGAAGTCGGTGATGAGGATGAAGATGAGGGAGAGTTTGATGAAGATGATGTAGTTTCTGATGAAGAGGATGAGGACGATGTTCCAGTTTCTGAATCATCAGTATATGACTATTATCATAGAGGTGTTTATGAGGAAGACGATCCAGAGATTGATGATGTTACTGACGACGATGAAGATTCCGATGGCGAGCCAGAAAGTGATGAGGATGAGATTGACGACGAAGATGATGAGTTAAACGGTATCGATGACGAGGCTGATGAGGTTTCTGAAGCTGTTATTCTTAAGGCATTAAGAAAACTTATTAGAGAAGATCAGCGTTCAGACGATCCTCATACAGAAGATCCTTCTTGCAATACTGGAGACGATCCTATTGATTGCGAGTGCGAAGTTGATGATTCAACTGCTGAAGAGGATGATCTTTCAGGGGATGAGGGTGAAGTTGCCGATGCAGATATTCCAATCGAGAAGGGCACTATCCAGCCTGAAGAAGCTGCTGAGCTTAGATTCTTAGCTAAGAAGCTTCGTAAGATTATGGAGGGAGACGAAGATTCTCATAAGGATGATGGGAAGACTTCAGCTGAGCCTTTAGATTCAGATGCTGAAGATATGCTTGACGATATTGGCGATGCTCTCGAAAGTGATGAAACTCTTACAGACACTGGTAACGGCGCTATTGATGATGGTGAGACTACTCTTGGTGGTACTGATGAAGAGGAGAAGATTACTGATAATGATGACATTAATTATGTTTCAAGCAATGGTAACGGCGTTGATGATGATGATGAGGATAATGAGCTTACAGATAACTACCATGGTCTTATGAATCTCATCGATAAGGCCTTTAGCGAATGCGGAAAGAAAGGCAAGAAGCCTGCTAAGAAAAAGAAGGTTGATCTTAAGAAAGTTAAACTTAAGAAGAGTGTTAAGAAGGCCGGTAAGAAGGTCAGAGCAGGCGTTGAGGGTGACTTTGGTTTAGCTGGCAAGAAGAGTGACGTTGTTAATGTTGGTGGTAAGTTCCCAACAACTTTAAAGAAGGCTACTGATACAGCTGCTAATGGTGCCAATGATCTTGAGTTCAAAGAGGGCAAGACTCTTGAGAATACTGTTCTTGGCAACTTTAACAAGTCTGAGATGACTTCAGTTCTTAAGTCCCTTAATAATGCCTTTGGCACTGGTTCAACATCAGTTGCTAAGGAGATTAGAGATTCTCAGGTGGTTTCTGAAGTTTCTGTTCCTACAAAGGCTCTTCCTATTGCTGAAAATGCTTCTTGGGATGGTATCAGCGCTGGTAAGCTCTTAGTTGAAACAGCTTACAAGTCAGAGTCCAAGGTTAACACAAATCTTCTTAAGCTTACTCACCTCTATTGGCTTAATGAAGGTACAGATCCTTCTGATTACAAGTTCCCAATTGCTTCTATGGTTGAAGGTAAGGCCCAGATTATTCCTGAGGCTATTGATGAGGCTACAAAGTTATTTGCTTCGCCTTCATTTATTCTTAGATTCTCCGAGTCTGCTTTGAAGAAGATTCGTAATGTCCTTGACTTCTATAATGAGAAGATGGGCAAGAAGAGTCCTTGGAAGAGCAATGACCAGATCCAGGTTTCTGAGGCCGCTAAGATTACAATGATTGATAGAACTTCGTATAATCCTTATGCGGTTCTCAAAAGACTCTCGGAACAGGAGAATGCTAAGAAACTTATCAACCTCAGAGGTTAAAAAATATAAAAAAGAAAGTAGTGATGTCTTAATGCAGAAATCAACTACTAGAGAAAAAAGAAAGGTTAAGATTACTTCTTACGGTAAACTTACATCTTTTGGCTATAACATTAAAACTCCGGCTATTGTAGAGTTGTATTCTAATCAGATTGCAATTCTTAGAGCAGGCGGGGTTGTTATAGAAGAGATTTCTGAAACAAAGTAGTTAATCATATAAGAGGGGTATCTATATGATATCCCTCTTTTATCATAATAATTATAATAAAGAAAGGATTTGTTTTAACTATGGATACTAATATAATCACACTTAACGATAATAATATTAACGAATCACCTACTTGGAGAAGATTAATCTTTTGCTATACCGGCGGAGAAAAGACAATACTTACTATACCTGATATGGATACAGAAAGACTTAAAGAGATTACAAAAGCTATATCACAGACAGATAATCAGTTTGTTTGGTTAAATCTTGGCACCACTAAAGATGATATTATTTTTATAAATAAGAATCATTTTTTATTTATGATGAGTTCAATAGTATCGGATGATGAAGTTAGATCTTCTGTAAAAGGAAGAAACAGTAAGTGATTCTTTTAATTATAACTATACTAACTATAATATTTCTCTATTATATGTTTTTACCATGGAGAAATATGAAAGATAATGAGGCTTATCAGAAGGCATTAAGTATGTTTGAAACACATACTAATATGTTAATGCAATTTTATGCTAGTAGAGAAATGACTTTTGATCTTGCTTTAGATAATAAGGTTATTTCAGATACAGATTATAAGAAACGTATTAAAGAATGCTTTCAATATGTAGTGAAGAACATTTCATCTTATATCTATAATGAAACATTGTTATATCTATCTAAGGATGAGATTGAACAAAATTTACTTATTAGAATCGAAGCATTATTATTTGAATCATACCAAGGTAAGATAGTTAGTGATGTGGATGTATTAGGTGAAATGGAAACTCTTAAAGATGCAACACTAAGAATGAATCAGCAGATTCAAAATGAAATAAACAATAGGAGGTGAGTTAATACTTAATGCCTTCTTTATTTAATCAAGTAAAAAATATAATGTCTACTATTAATGGTGGTGAAGGTAAAGATCTAGTTGGTGATTCTAATTTAGACTCTAGAATAGATTCATTATCTTCAGTATCTACAGTAGACCCTAATAAGCGTAATTCATATTTTGAATTGTTTAGAGATTCTTTGTATGCAAATAGAAAGATGTCTAATAATGATATAGTAGATCAGTTATCAAAAGATCTGGTTGGCACATTTGCATCACAGAAAAGAATTGATATTTATGACGATATACAGTCAGTTATAAGAAAGTTACCTATTTTAACCAGAGCTGTTAGAATCTTTGTTGATAATATTTTATCACCAGACGATATTACTAAGATTTCAATACAGGTAGTTGCTAAGGTAGATTCTGAAAAGGAAGATACTGATAAGTTCAATCCATTAATTGATGAATTCCAGAATATAGTTAAGGCTATTAGATTGGATGAGATCATTAGAAAGCTTATCACTAATGTTCTTATCGAAGGTGATAGATTCTATGAGATTACTACAGTAAAGTCTGATTTTATTCATACAGCTAAACTTAACAATATTATTCTTAAAGAAGAAAAGTATAAGTTTAAAGATGATAGAGACTCCTCTATTAAAGAAATGTCAGTTTTTTATGAAGAAACTCCTGCATTAGATTTCTCATTCTTGAACTATATAAATCCAAGTTTTATTAGAGAAGATTATTATAGCGAAGACTTTAATGATGGAGTTAATCATATTATGGAAGCTAATTATAAGTTAGTAGATCCGGAGAATCCTAATAATCCTAATAATACCTATACAGGTCCAACTAAAACAGTTACATTTGTTCCAGTTGACTCAGAAGATGATTCTAATAAAATTACTGACTTTATTAATAAGATTAGTTCCAATGATGACGGTACAAAAACTATTGAGTTTAAACCTGAACCGAACAGTAGTGCTTCTGGCAATAAACAGACTATTATCCCGGTTAATAAGATTAGACTTATAGATCACAATCCAAGAAATATTGTTATAATCAGAAAAAGAAACTGGATTATGGGTTATCTTTATGTTGATGTTCTTAATAGTAAAAATGGAGTTTCATCACAGAATAAGAATAAACCATTTGATGATGAACTTAATTCTTCTAATGAACTTATAGATAAGTTATATAAATCAGTCTTAGTTTATCTTAAAGATAAATCTGTTGATGAGATCCCAGATGATCTGAAGGATACTATTACTAATATCCTTAAGAATAATATTAAGGGAGATGTAGTAGTTAGATTTATTCCTATTGAAAACATTCAGCACTTTAAGAATGACTCTGAAGAGTTTGACCCATATGGCGAATCGTATTTCTATAACTTATTACCAATGATTAAGATGTATCTTAGTAGACTAGTTTCATCTACTATTTATGCATTAGCTAGAGCTGGTAGACACTTATTAGTTGAAGTTGATTGCACTAATGATCATGATGCTAGAAATAGAATTGAAGCCGTTAGAAGAGCTCTTAAAAAGAGAGAAATTACAGGCGACGATATTAACTCATTGGATACAGTTTTTAAATACTTAACCACTTTTGACGATGTTTATATTCCATCTAAAGATGGTAAAAGAATGGTTAATATTGAAACATTAGATCTTGGGTCAGCACAAGAAAGAGATGCTGAGGATGATAAGTTATTAAAGAATATCTTAACAGGTATTGAAATACCCCCTTCATTACTTGGTATTGAAGAGTTTACTAATTCTAGAAATACCTTATCACAGGAATCTATTCTTTTTGCTAGATCTATTATTAGATTACAAATGATGTTTACAGATCAAATTACTTCTTTAATACAGAAGATCTATGTTTTAATGCACAAAAAGTCAAAAAGTATTGATTCTAATTATGAAATGATTAGAGTTACATTTCCAGCACCGCAAGGTCTTATGTCTGGCAATAGAACTGAAATTCTCTCCAATAGACAGAACGAAATCAATATTTGGCAAACTCTCGGTTATGCTCCTAAAGATGCTAAAGCTAAAGTTATACCTGAGGTTGATTGGAATAAGGTCGAAGCCAAAGCGTTCAGTCAGCCGCAGCAGCAACCCGGAATGGGCGGAGATATGGGTATGATGGGTATGGGTGCTGACATGGGTGGAATGGATATGGGTATGATTGGCGGCGGAGATATGGGAATGGATATGGGTATGGTTGATGCTGGTATGAGCGGTGATATGGGTGCTTTAGGTGGAGATATGGGTGGTGGAGATATGGGTGCCGGAATGAGTGCTGCTCAAGCTTTAGGAGGAAATAGTGTTGGTGGAGATTTAGCTTCTATGGGTATCCAGTAAAAGAAGGTGAGATGATACAATCTATGAATAATATTTATGTAAGTAAAGCGCTTTTAGAGTTTATTGAAAGCGATTTCCAGACTATAAAAGAATGTTTAAATGCAGCTGAAGAACTAAATATGAAACAGCTCTTTAGCGAAGGGGACGAATCCATTCAAGATGTTATGAATAATCAAGCTGAAGTAGATAATCCTGATGATGGTGAGCATGACCATGATAATGGTGCTACCGGCGATAGATTCAATGATTTTATGGATCAAATCCCTCAAATGAATCCATCTGATTCAGAAAATTTTGACGGTGATTCAGAAGAACCTGTATATAATGAAGATGGAAATAGCGATGACGGAGAAGATTATCATAATGATTTAATGTCAGATACGGCTCCAGAAGGAGATCCCGATAATCTTATGGGTGGTAACGGTTTTGATTCAATGCCAATGACTGATATGATGGGCGGTATGATGCCTCAACAGCCACCTATGATGATGCCTCAAATGGGAATGCCTATGCAGCCTATGATGATGCCGCAAATGGGAATGCCTATGCAGCCACCTATGATGCAACCTGTACAAGTTGCTCAACCAGTTGCTATGCCAATGTACGGCCAGCCAATGCCACAAGTTCAGCCATTCGCTCAAATGCAGCCTGGTGTTATGCAAGCTCAAATGCCTAATAATACTCCATATGCTGGCGGAATTTCTCAAGAAGTTCCACCCCCAGACGATCCCAACGCTACTCCACCTCCTACAGAGGATCCTAACGAAGCTCTTCCTTCTGATCCAAACGCGGAAACAAATCAGCAACCCCCAGCAGACCCCAATCAACCAGTTGATAGTATAGAAAATATACCAGATGAAACTGGAGCACCAAATGACTGGGATACTACAGAGGGCCAAAATTCAGACAACCAGAATTCAGCTCCACCACCTGAAGGCGACCCTAACGCGGCACCTCCAGCGGAAGATCCTAATACACAAGCTTCTCCTGACCAGGATGCACAACCGATGCCTACAGAAGATCCGAATGCATTACCGCAGGAAGATCCTACTGCAGCTTCACCGGAGGATCCTAATTCCGACCCAAATGCAACTGATCCTAATATGCAAGATATGGCTGGTATGCCAGATGATCCGACAGCTGCAATGCAAGGCGGAGATCCAAATGATCCAAGTGCTATGCCACAAGATCCTAATATGCCTATGGACCCGAACGATCCAAATGCTCAAATGGATCCTAATGCAGATCCCAACGCTATGCCCGGTGATCCTACACAACAGCAAGGCCCCGATGAGAATCAGAGACTTTCTCACAATATAGATCAGTTAAATAAGCTTGAGACTCAGGTATCCAATCTTTCAGAAAAAATCAATAATGAAAAGATAGATAAACTTAAGAAATCAATCAATCAGTTAATCAATGGTGTTACAGATAATATGTCTAATCTTAGAGATAAACCAGAATTACCTAAATTAAATGATATGATTGAAAAGTTCTTAAATAATTGTATTGATGAGTTGAATGGAGTAGTTGATAAGGAGAAATCTAAACAGAATCAACAGGAAGATCAGGATAATCAGTTTAGAAAAAATGATGAGGTAAATCCAAATGATATGCCTGATCAGCAAGCTGATAATCAAACTGTTCAACAGCCTGTTCAGAAGGGATATTAATGGGTATTCCTACTAAAGTACCAATTAATTTAGTAAATCCTACTCCAGCCGCTTCAACTGATTTAAGTGACTATGTAGATTTAACTTCAGCACAAACTATATCTGGAGCTAAAACTTTTACAGATTATGGCAAATATATTTTAGCTGATAATACTTCAGAAACACAATTTATGGGAATAAGAGTTTACGATAGCAACAATAAAGTATTAGCTTCGTTTAGAGGAAAGCACTATTCTAACGGAACTAGAACTTCCCAGTTGGGAGTTTTTGGATTAAATTCTGAGTATGGAGTGATAGAATGTTCAGTTAATTCTTCAGGCACAGTATATACTTCTGCACCAACTCCAGATACATCAGATAATAGTACTAAGATAGCTACTACTGCTTTTGTGAATAATAGAATAGCCACTTTAGAAAATGCTTTAAATTTCGTAGATCTTCCTAGCATGTCATCTTCAGATACTATGGGGTTAGTTCTAAAGCCAACTCATTCAGCTTCAAACAGTAATGAAGGATCGCAAATAGTGATGGAGCATTGTAATAATGGATCGTATCAAGATATCATAATAGATTCATATCAAAATATGCTTCGAATATTTAATCCTGGTGGAACTAATGGTAAGATGTTTAGAATTAATTTTGTAGATAATGATACTAATGTAGATTGTAATGGTGGTAAATTAGAAAATGTGATGGCTAAGTCTTTTAGTAATACAAGTTTATATATCAAGTATTATAGCGGGTTATTAATATGTTGTGGGTGGGTTAGTAATGTGGCAACTGGTACTGAAGTTACTTATCAAGTTGCATTTGTACAGCCTCCTTTTGTATCATTTGCAAGATATGGAACAACCAATTCGACAGTGCCAGTATATTTTAGTAGTAATATTGCTACTAAATGTACATTAGCTTCTGCTTCTAATATTACAGGGTATTGGCAAGCTATAGGTTATTGGAAATAATTATACAAAAATTAACTAATTTAATTCTTAACAAACTATAGGAGATTTAGAATAATTTCTCTATTTCTCCTATAGTAATTGTTTTCAAAAGAGGAGGTGTTTAAGATACCTACTATTTTTACAGAAGAATTTGGAGAGTTTAACGGTCGCCATCAAATTCTCGAATCAACGATGAGAGGCGGAAGACCTAAGGTTAAAATTAAAGCAGTTCTTCAAACGGCTGACGATCCTAATAAGAATAAAAGGATCTATCCCAAGGAAGTTCTTATGCGTGGTGTTGAGAAACTTAAGCCATTAATAGAGCAGCACGCTCTTACTGGTGAGCTTGATCATCCGATACCAACGTCACAAAGCGAAACTGATTCATATAGACATTTCGTTGTTTTATATCAAAATACAAGTCATATTATTAATGATATATATTTTGAAGGTAACAAAGTTATGGGCATAGTAGAAACAGCTTCAACTGCTAAAGGCTTTGATTTAGCTGGTCTTATAAACGATGGCGTTCCAGTAGGCTTCAGCCTTCGTGCAATGGGCGAATCTGAAGTTAACTCGTCTGGTATTACAACAATTAAGGAACCATTTGAGATGATCAGATAGTGGTCATTTAACACCTTTACCATTTGACAAATGGGGTAAAATTAATTATAATACTTCTATATTAAAGCTTTTAAAAATATAGGAGGACGATTCTTATGGAAGAAATTTGGAAAGATATCCCAGGTTATGAAAATAAATATAGAATCAGTAATTTGGGACGAGTATATTCATCTTGCAGTAATAAAATACTTTATCAATGGAAAATGCGTAATGGGTATTATAGCGTAGGGTTATCAGAGCACAGTAAAGTTCATACTACTTTAGTCCATAGACTAGTAGCTGAAGCTTTTTTACCAAATCCTGATAAGTTACCGTGTGTTAATCACATCGATGGTGATAAAACTAATAACAATGTAGATAATTTAGAATGGTGTACATCAAAAGAAAATAATCAGCACGCATATAAGAACAATTTAAGTAATTATGTAGAAAAGTCATCTAAAGCCTTAAAAATAGGTTACGAAGTTTCTAAAAAGAAATATGGATATCTGATTGTTATTGTATATCATAAAGACAATCCAAATGATGTTAAAGTATTTTATAATACTAAGGACGCTTCTGAATATATTGGCTGTTCTTCTAAAAGTAGTGCTATAAATGCAGTTATTAAAGGAAGGGTAAATTACATATTTAATTATAAAGTCATAGGATATAAAAATAAGGATCTAATTAATTTTGCTAACGGGGAACCCTTACCAGAAGTGCTGAAGGGAATCCCGTGGAAAGACCAAATTATTTGGTAATCTGTAACGACTATTCCTCAGAAGGGAAGTAGGGCTGATTTTGTCACAGCTCGAAATGGGTGTTGTTAAGTATAAATACTACCAATTATGCTTAATTAAGATATAGTCTAAGCCATTAGAAATAATGGGTTTATTGCACATATGATGCGGTTAGCAATCCAAGTCATAAAGAAGCTCGAATGGTTGGTAGAGTATCTGAATCAACTCTAGTTATTCCTAAACAGAAAGTTTTATTAGAGAATACATTTGGTTCAGTTACTATGGATAGAAGTGGATTAATGTATGGATTTAACAAGGCTTCCAAATCATTAGATAAGAAACTTCAGGATCTTATGGAGAATATTAATACTTTAACTAATACCAAGCAGAAGAAAACTATTGATTCAAATAAAGTGATATTAGGTCTTTTAGAAGCATATCTTAATGATGATAAGGATGATCCTGGTAAGTCTTATCATGACAATCTTATCAAGTATCTTAATGATTATTTAGATACTGATAAAGATGAGAAATACAAGAAAGATCCCGATTTAAAATATAAAGATTTCTTCAACAAGTATTTCATTTAACAAGGGTTGACAACTCAAAAATTTATGATATAATTTTCTCAGTGGTAAATTCATATTCCTAAGGAGGAAATTGTATTATGATTGTTAGGTTTAAGGTTGAAGAGATTCGTTCTATTAGTAGTCCGTATAAGGGTTTGACATCGGGTAGTTCTAATGAAACTATCTATTATCTGTTGGTCAATATGAAAGATCTTCCAGATAATCTTCCATTGGATGTTAATCCCAGAAAGCCAAAAATGACTACTAGCGTAGGAAGGGCATTAAAAGAAGCAGTAGCTGATGCAGATTACAATGATTTCTATATAAATAATAGGGGTATTGTTATTTCGGCAAAAAGCTTAACAGTGGGATCTAATGCAAATGAGGTTTATATTGATCTTGGCAATCAAGATGATATCGGGGATAAACATACCTATGGTATTCTTGATGGTGGACACACATATACAGCTATTATTAGTGAAAGGGATAAAATTCCTTCTAATATGGAAAAATATGTTAGGATCGAAGTTATCACTGATGTTAAAAATATTTTTAGACTTTCTGATGCTAGAAATACTTCAGTAGAAGTTTCAGATATTGCTCTATTTAATCTGGAAGATAAGTTTAAAGATATTAGTGATGTACTTAAAGGTACTGTATATGCTGATAAGATTGCATATAAAGATAATGATAATAAACCAATCCATGTGTCTGAATTGCTTAGATTGATGTATGTGTTTGATATCAATCAATATCCTAACGATACTAACGCTCCAGTTCAAGGTTATTCTTATAAAAGTGCTGGATTTAAAAGCTATAGAGATAATTATGATACTGGTTTGTATAAGTTTTTGATTAAAGAAATACCTACCTTTATTAAACTTTATGAGCATATTGCACTTAATATGCCTGAGTATTATATCGAGTATAAGTCGTTCACTGGATCTAACGCTAAATTTGGTAATGTTCGTGGAATTGAAACAG
>JAEEGL010732205.1_pt1 | contig 15155 bp, 12 predicted proteins | sample 9134231 | NCBI WGS metagenome assembly JAEEGL01 (sample SAMN16246548, study PRJNA631951) | gut metagenome | biome: gut microbiome; feature: rumen; material: fiber-attached | host: Bos | place: Iran: Karaj | collected 2018-10 | reverse complement strand
TCAGTGCTTTCTTCCGTATCGGTTGTGGTGGTATCCAGAGTATCTGTGGACTCCTCTGTGGATACGGTTGCGGTGGAAGATTCGCTTGTACTTGTGCTTCCGCATGCGCTTAAGGTGAGACTTGCAATCATGGACGCCATCACAATGGCAGCAATTTTCTTATTTCTAATCCTCATAATGTTCACTCCTTTCAAACCAATCATTGGATCGCTTCGGATCGGTTTCATGAGTGAATCATACTTTGTCAATGTGTCGAAAAAATGGAAAACCCGTGAAGAAACTGTGAAATGAGAAATGGTGCCCGAGCCCGGCAGGGGGTCGTGGGATCTCCTCCTGCCGGAAAAAGTAAATTTGTTATCGCTGTCCTTCGCCGTACCAGGCGTCCATGCAGGCCTGGATGATTTCCGGGAAATCATCCTCCGTTCCCAGACGGTCGATGTGACCCATGTTGTAGGTATGGCCGTTGTCCCAGACGATGGCGCCGGCGCCGATGGCCTTGGCCCGGGAAACCACCTTTCCATACCACTTTGCACGGTCTGCGGTGTTGTGCTTGTCATCGGTGGCAAATTCGCCCACCAGAACCGGGATTCCGCGGGAGGTCAGATCCTTCTCCACGCGGTCAAAGTAAGCATCCACCTGGCCTGCCACATAATCATTGTACACACTGATGGGAGACGTCCAGGTGATGCCCTCATCCGTGATGAATTCGTAAGGGACGTAGCAGTGCACCTCGCACATCAGATGATCTGCCACGGAATCCACCGGCAGCACATAGCCGCTCAGGCACTTTCCGGTGGTGGCTGCTGCATAGGTGTTGCAGATCAGGTTGCGCTCCCCGTTGTATCCGCCGGTGGCGCGCACGGTGGTGACAAAAATCTGATTATAGCTGTTCACCGCGTTTACGGCATCATCCCCGGGATTGTTCCACTCGTTGTTGGTGTCCAACATCTCGTTGAAGCCCTCGAAGAGCAGGGTCTCCGGATAATCCTCAAACCGGGTTGCGATCTGCTCCCAAAGGTGTGCATACAGGTCCTTGTTCTTCTCATAGTTTGCGGTGCTGGCCCGAAGCCATCCGTCTGCTCCGGTGTCATGATGGATGTTGATGATGACATAGAGGCCGGCATCCAGTCCCCAGTCTACCAGCTCCTGCACGCGGGCCATCCACGCCTCGTCGATGTTTCCCGCATCATCAAAATGGTAATTCCAGGTTATGGGGATACGCACGGTGGTGAAGCCCAGCTCTTTCAGTCTCGGGAACAGGCTCTGAGGGGTCAGGGGATTGCCCCATGCCTTCTGGAAGTCCTCAATGGTTCCGTCCGTGGAAGTGGGGATCCAGGTGCCGGTAGCGTCCATGGAATTACCTAGGTTCCAGCCCACTGCCATGTGCTCTGTTGCCTCCGCGGCGGTCTCAAATCCTGCAGCGGGTGCCGTCTTAGTCGTTCCTTCCGTTGCCTGCGCTATTTCTGTTGCAGCCTCGGTTGTTGCAGCGGTGATTTCCTCTGTTGCAGCGGCGATTTCCTCCTGTACCACAGCGATTTCCTCCGTCACCGCTTCGGTTGCCTCAGCGATGGCCTCTTCTATTTCTGCTTCTGTTGCAACTGCGGTGGATTCTTCCGTCCGAGCCGTCTCTGCGGCACTTCCGCAGCCACTGAGAAGCAGCGCTGCTGCCGTCATCAATGCGATCATTTTTCCGGCTCTAAATTGTCCGATCCGATGTTTTCTCATTTTTCATTCTCCTCCCCTTGCTGCCACACCGGGCCCCGCACCGGCACAGGCCCCCTACATCTCTTCATACGGCTTCGGTTTGCCAAAGTAGTACCCCTGTATTCTTCCGCAGCCGGCCTGACGGAGGAATTCCACCTGCTCGGCTTCTTCGACGCCCTCGCAGAGGGTGTCCACGCCGAGGCTCTGGGCCATGTTGATCATGTGGGTGAGGATCACCTTGCCGTCGTTGCCTTCGTTGAAACGGTCCATGAACCGCATATCGAACTTCAGGAGGCTGAAATGGATCTGGTGCAGCACATCCAGCGAGGAATAGCCACTGCCGAAGTCATCCATCCACACCGGGAATCCAAGGCTCTGGAACCGCGCCACCTGCGCCTTCATGAATTCAAAATCACTGCCGATGACACTCTCCGTGATCTCCACAGAGATCATCGACCGTTCGATACCGGCATCATCCACCCGGCGGCGGATCTCCTCTACAATATCGCACATCTCGAAATCCATACGGGACAGGTTGATGGACTGGGACACCGGCGTGATGCCTGCCGCCTTCTGCCGGTTCATCTTCTTCAACACTTCATCCAACACATACAGATCCAGCTTGTAGATCATCTTGGACTGCTCCAGCGCGGGGATAAAGTAAGCCGGCGACAGGAAGCCCAGCTCCGGATCAATCCAGCGGGCCAGGGCTTCTTCATCGCAAAGCGTTCCGTCTGCAGACCGGACAATGGGCTGATAGTACACCTTGATCCAGCCTTCTTCCAGCGCCCGATCCAGATTGTGGATCACGTGGAGCTCCACCTCCGTCTGCTTCAGCATTTCTTCCGTGTAATACGTGATGGAGGAGGATTGCTCGCCCTTCTTCAGGTCGCTGGCATATTTTGCACGGTCGCAGGCAATGTTTATGTCTGTGTATCCGAGATGCCCCGGATAAACGCCCACACGGATGGGAAGCGGCTTGCCATCCATGGCGGTCGCACATTCCCGGAGGACGCCGGCAAGGATCTCATCCACTTTGTCCGCATCCGCAACAGCCGTGAACTGGTCTCCGCTGTAGCGGCAGACCTTGGCGTCACCGAAATTACGGGACAGGATCCCGGCGAAATTCACGATCAGCTCGTCACCCTTCTCAAAACCGTACTGACGGTTGTAGTTCCGGGTGCCGATGAGATTGATATACACCATGGCGGCTTCTTTGCCTTCCGCCCGGAAGCGTTCCTGCTCCCCGCCGGCAAGATGCAAGAAGTTCCGCATATTGGGCAGGTCCGTCAGCTTGTCATAGTACAGCTGATGGTTCAGATCCCGGACATTCTGCCGGATGTGATCTCTCATGGTACTGAACGCACCCGTGAGAACACCGATTTCATCCTTCTTGTCATAAGACAGATTCACATCGTAATCCGAATCCGCCAGCCGCCGGGATGCGTCCGTCAGCTGCTTCAGGGGGTTTGTGATGGCGCCGACCACAAGGAAAATCACCACGATATATACGAGGGCGAAGAACACGGTGATGGACGCGGTGGTCGACAAAAGTTTGGACCAGGTGGCATTGACCTCTTTCACCGGCACGACACAGGACAGCTTCAGTCCGTTGGAAAGCGTGGAGAAGGACAACTGTTTTTCCTGTCCGCCCAATGTGTAGCGGATGAGTTCATCCCCGCTGTTGTTTGTTTTCAAGACCTTTCCTGAGAGGGTTTCCGCGAACTCATCAATGAAGTTGCCCGTGGGCACTTCGGGATGAAAGATCACCCTTCCGGTTTCGTCCATCAGGCACACGTACCCGGTATTGTAAAGACGCAGATCCTTCAGTTCATCCACCAGATAATCACAGGAGATGTCCACACCCAGCACACCTACCAGCATACTTGCTTTGTAGATGGGCACCATATAGGAGAGGACCCATTCTCCCTGGCAGACATAGGAACCGATCCATGTGGGCACGCCGATGGATACGGCGGTATCGTACCAGGTTGCGCCCAGTATTTCGTTGGGCGTCAGATCCCATACATTCAGGGGCGGCTGTTCCACCAGTCCGGCCTTGCCGCGCTTCATATAGAAGAATCCGTGGACGTCTTCACAGAAATTCGGATCGATGCAGTAGTAGTAGGAGATAAGACCTTCGGTATTCTCCGCAACTCCGGCGAAGACAGTCTGCATCGTGGCGCAATAATCCCGCAGGTAATCATCCAGAGCCTGTCGCTGCTCCGGAGTCTGAGAGTTGAGTTTTCCTGCGCCGTTTTCCATGAGAAAGACACTGTCCAATCCGTCGACTGCCACGTTCCCTACGATCTCTGAGGAGTTTTGGACGCTCTCGAAATAGTTTTCAAGGAGCTTCTCCGTACTCTCGTTGATCAGGTTCATGGTCTCGACGGAAGATTTGTTGGTCTCGTTCTGAATGATCAGATGGGTGGCACCGGAAATCGATATGACACTTGTCAGGATCACGAGGATTGTGATCAGCGTGATCTTCGCTCTGATCGTTCTCATTTCCCGGCTCCTATTCTTCGTATCGGGTGTCGCCTGCGGTTACTTGATGGACATTTCGCGGTACTTGTTCTTTACGGATCCGTTCCAGGAAGCCTGAATGCCTTCCAGCCGTTCGGAGGTCACGTAGTAGCGCTGCCGTGAATACAGCGGGATCCAGGCGGCGTCCTCCTGGACGATGATGCGCTCCAGATCCTGATATTCGCTGACACGTTCCTGCCGGTCAGAGATGGTGCGGGCGTTCTGGATCCGCTCCATGATATCTTCTCTGGGGTAGCAGAGGCTCCGGAAGGTAGTGTTGTGCTCGTTGCCGTAGAAGGTGTAGATAAAGTTGTCCGGATCATTGAAATCCGCCATCCACTGAGCGGTGTAGCACTGAAGCTGTCCGCTCTTCCGGAGGCGCATAAAGTCGCTTTCGTCGATGACTTCCACGGTTGCGTGGATCCCAACATCTTCCCACATGGATGCTGCCAGCCGCATGACGGCCAGTTCCCAGCGGGTGGAGGAAGAATTGATGCTGACAGTGATGTCAACTCCGTCCTCATATCCGGCTTCTGCAAGAAGGGCTTTTGCTTCCTCCGGGTCATAGGGGATCTCCGGCAGATCCGGGTTGTATCCGTAGAGACCGTGAGGGAAGATTCCGTTCTCAATGTTTCCGTTATCGCCGTAGACTGCGGACAGCAGCGACGGGCGGTTCAATGCCAGCTGCAGGGCTTTCCGGACGTTCACATCGTCCAGAGGAGCGATACTTTCATTCAGTGCGATGTAGGTGATGCCGATGCGCTGTACTTTAAAGAGTCTGTCCTGATACTCGGCGCCGTGCATGAAATACTCGGCGGCATTTCCGGTTTCGTCAAGGTCCAGCACGTCGATCTCGCCGTCTTCAAACATTCTGCGGATCTCGACGGCGTCCGTGACAAACTTCAGGTTCAGTCCCTCGCATTTGGGGGCGCCCATCCAGCAGTCTTTATTGGCCACGAGGATCAGTCCATCGCCCGGGATCCACTCCTTCAGGATGAAGGAACCGGTGCCGATGGTCCATGCGGGATCGACTCCGAACCGCGCTCCGGCTTCTTCCGTGGTCTCCTCATCGAGGATGGAAGCGGCGGGCATGGACAGGCAGGCGAGGAATGCCTCGAAGGGCTGCTCCAGGGTGACCACAAAATTCAGGTCATCCAGTACCTCGAATCCTTCCAGATGATCCGTCTCACCCTTTTCCAGAGCCGTAGCTCCAAGGATGATATCCACGATGTCCTGGTTACAGGCATCGGGGTGAGTGAGCATGCGCTCGAAGGTGTATTTCACGTCGGAGGAGGTGAGGGCGGAACCGTTGCTGAAGGTGATGCCCTTCCGCAGATGGAAGGTGTAATCCCGGCCGTCCTCGGAGATCTCCCAGGACTCCGCCAGGGAGGGCAGGATCTCCATCTCACCGTTTTCGTCATTTTCCATCTCCACCAGCCGGTTGAACACGTTCTGGGCGATGGTGTAGTGGATGGAGGTGCACTGGAAATCCACCGTGTCGGGTTCGTCCTCCACGGCCACCAGGTAGCGGGATGTATCGGATTCGTCTGCGGTGACTTCTGTTTCCGGTATCACCACAGTCGGAGTTCCCTCGGAATTACATGCAGTGCAGGATATGCTAAGGAGCAAAAGCAAGGCCCAGACAGCCGTCCGTCTCCCCATTGTGCGTCTCATAGCAGCCTCCTTTCGGCCAACATGACAGAAAAAACTAATTCGGGTACGTATATTGTACAATAAAATACAGCAAAATACTCACATTTTTTTATAATATAAAAAGTGGAGGGTATACTATGCTCAGACTCACTCTTGACGCATTGGAGATTTTCGCCGATTATATTATAGGCGAAGTTTGCGATAGCCAAGAGATACCCATGGATAAGAAAAGCACAGCGAAAAAAATCATATGGATGGTGATCAGTCTGCTGCTGGCGGTTTTTACCGTGAAAGCCGTCATGAGCCAGAGCAAGAACCTTTCCTTTGGGGAACTGATGGAGACGGTGCGGGAAGCCGATATCCGCTGGATCATTGTGGCGGTGGCCTCCTCCCTGCTCTATGTGTGGTTCGAGGGCAAGGCCCTCCGGACGATCCTCCGGGAGACGGGATATCCCCGGAAACCACTGCAGGGACTGCTCTACAGTACCGCGGATGTGTACTTTTCCGCCGTTACCCCTTCCGCCACCGGCGGTCAGCCCGCCAGTGCCTACTTTATGATCAAGGACGGGGTCCCCACGGGAATTGTCACCGCAGCGCTGGTGCTGAATCTGATCATGTACAATGCCGCCATCGGCATGCTGGGGATCGTGGCAGTGATCCTTCAGCCCCATGCGATCCTGCATTTCAGTACCGTGTCCTATGTATTCATCGCGATCGGAGTTGCCGCTCTGACCGGGCTCTCCACCTTCTTCTATCTGATGCTGAAAAAAGGAGAGAAGGTGTTTCGGTCCCTGCGGCGCTTTATTCTGTTCCTGAGTAGGAAAAAGATCCTGAAGGACAGTAAGAAGTATTTCGGAAAGCTGCGAAAGGTGGAGAAAGAGTACGCGGAATGTTCCCGGCTCATTACGGACAAACCGGATCTGCTGGTGAAGACCTTCCTGTGGAATTTCCTGCAGCGGGCGTCTCAGATCCTGGTGCCCATGTTCCTGTACCTGGCCATGGGGCAGGATGCGTGGCATGCGCCTCTGCTGTTTTCCAAGCAGTGCCTCATCAATATCGGCTATAACTTCATTCCCATCCCCGGCGCCATGGGCATTTCGGATTACCTGATGCTGGACGGCTTTCAGAGCCTGATGCCGGAGGAGATGGCCTTTGAACTGGAGCTTCTGAGCAGAGGAACCACCTTCTATTTCTGTGTCACACTCTGCGGTATCATCACGTTGACTGGATATTTATTACGGAGAAAGAAAAAATGATCGGTGTTTACGACTATACAGTAGTGCTTACATATTGTTCCATGATTTCCGGCGTCCTCGGCATCATCCTGACCATGACGGGCATCGGACATCCTTATATGGGTGTGGTTTTCCTCATGACCTCCGGAATCCTGGATGCATTTGACGGCAAGGTGGCCCGGACCAAGAAGGACCGCACCGAGATCGAGAAAAACTTCGGTATCCAGATCGACTCCCTGTCGGATCTCATCGCCTTCGGTGTGCTGCCTGCAGCCATCGGTGTGTCCCAGCTTCGCAGAAGCGGTATCTTCACGGAGCTGGTAAAGAGAAAGGACTATGAGGGAAGCTATTGGATCCTGGTGATCCTCCTGGGAATCGCTGTGTTCTATGTGCTCACCGCCCTGATCCGTCTGGCTTACTTTAATGCGACGGAAGAGGAACGTCAGGCAGAGGCCGAGAGAACCGGCGCCATGTATTTCACCGGCGTGCCCGTGACCTCCGCTGCTCTGGTATTCCCGCTGGTTCTGATCATCCACTATTTCACCAAGGCTGACCTTACTTTTTTCTATTTCTTTATGCTGTTCTTCACTTCCATCTGCTTCATCTGGAATGCGAAGATAAAGAAGCCGGGTAAGAAGGCGCTGTGTGTGATGATCGTCATCGGAATTCTGGAACTCATCGCCACTCTGTACATCATCTTCGGAGCATAATATGGGGCTTGAGAAATACCTCTACAAAACAACATGGGGGCGGATCCTGTTAAAACCGCTGGTGTCAAAGCCTTTGACGGAGCTGTCGGGACGATTTCTGGACACTTCCGTCTCCAAAGTTCTCATCGGACCCTTTGTCCGGTCCGGAGGCATCCGCACCGAGGATTACATTCTGAAGGATATTCATTCCTTTAATGATTTCTTCCGCCGGAAGATCAAGCCGGGACTGCGGCCCATCTCTATGGACGGAGCGGATCTCATCGCTCCCTGCGACGGCCTGCTGAAGGCCCTGACGGTGGAGGAGGGGAAGGTATTCCCGGTGAAGCAGAGTACCTTTCATGTCCGGAGTCTCTTAAGAGACCGGAAGCTGGCGGAAAGCTTTGAGGGCGGTTACATCCTGGTGTTCCGGCTTTGCGTGGATCACTATCACCGTTATATCCATTTCGATTCGGGAAAGACCCGGAAAAACAGGCGGATCCCCGGGGTCTACCACACGGTACGTCCCGTGGCACTGGAGGAATTCCCGGTCTTTACGGAAAATGCAAGAGAGTATCAGATCATCGATACGGAGAACTTCGGCAGATGCGTGCAGATGGAAGTGGGCGCCATGCTGGTGGGCCGCATCGTGAACCCCCATCCTGCGCCGGAGGTTGTGACCCGGGGGCAGGAGAAGGGATATTTTGAGTACGGCGCTTCCACAGTGATCCTGCTGATCCCGAAGGATACCGTACAGCTGCGGGATGACATCCTGCAGACCTTGGACAGCGGAGCCGAGATCCCCGTGAAAATGGGCGATATCATCGGCCGGAGGATTTAAAATGAATGTGTTTGATATCATCGGACCGGTGATGATCGGTCCCTCCAGCTCCCACACTGCAGGGGCGGTGCGACTGGGGCGCGTGGTAAATAAACTGGTGGATGACCGGGCGCTGAAGAGCGTCCGGATCGTTCTTTCGGGCTCCTTTGCAAAGACTTACAAAGGCCACGGCACGGACCGGGCGATCCTTGCGGGGATCATGGGTTACAAGAACGATTCCCCGGAGATCCGGGATGCCCTGGAGATCGCAACGCAGCGCGGCATCGAGTATTCCATTGAAAAGGAAAACATTGTGGGCAGCCATCCCAACACGGCCCGTATCTTCTATACATTAGAGGACGGCACGGAGGGTGTCATGCAGGGGGCCAGCATCGGAGGCGGCAATATTCAGGTGAACCGCATCGGGGATCTGACGGTGGATTTCAATGGTGAGAACCATACGATCCTCATCATGCACCGGGATAAGCCCGGCGTTATCGCTCATGTGACCAACATGATGCACTGGGAGTACGCGGATCTGAATATTTCCAATTTCCGTCTTTCCCGCTCGGAGCGGGGCGGAGACGCCATCATGACCATCGAGCTGGACAACAACCCGCCGGATTCCCTTGTGGAGGAGATCCGGAAGATCAGTGACATCGACAATGTGATCCTGATCCGCAGATTATAAGGGGCGTAACATGCTGAAATACAATTCTTTTAATGAAATAGCGGCCCAGGCGGAAAAGCGGGGCGTGAAGATCAGCCGCATCGCCATCGAGGACCAGGCGAAAGCCATGGAGAAGGACGAGCAGACCCTCTTCGAAGAGATGGAGCGGCGCTTTGACATCATGTGCGAATCCGTTCGCGCCGGCATGGACAAAGACCAGCGGTCCACCTCCGGACTCACCGGAGGCGAGGGCTATCGCATGAACTCTTACGCGAAGGAGTCTGGCGGATTGAGCGGTTCCTTCATGACGGGAGCCATGGCCCGTGCTCTGGCGGTGGCGGGACACAACGCTTCCATGGGCCGGATCGTGGCGGCACCCACGGCGGGCAGCTGCGGAATTCTCCCGGGATGTCTGGTTTCTCTTTATGAAGAGAAGGGCTTCCCCAAGGAAGATATCATTTACGCCATGTTCACTGCGGGTGCGGTGGGAATGGTGATCGCGAATAAGGCAAGCCTTGCGGGAGCGTCCGGCGGATGTCAGGCGGAGTGCGGTAGCGCATCTGCCATGGCGGCAGCAGCCCTGACGGAGCTCATGGGAGGCACTCCCTCTCAATGCGCCGATGCCTGTGCCATGGCGGTGACGGCTCAGATGGGACTGGTGTGCGATCCGGTGGCGGGACTGGTGGAGATCCCTTGCATCAAGCGGAATGTCTCCGGACTGTCCATCGCCTTCTCCAGCGCCGATATGGCGCTGGCAGGAATTCCGGCCTACATCCCGGCGGATGAGTGCGTGGATGCCATGCGGGAAGTGGGACAGGCTCTCCCTGCATCCCTGCGGGAAACTGCGGGCGGCGGACTGGCTGTGACGCCTACAGGCAAGAAACTGAGAGACCGGGTATTTGGAAAGTAAGGAATCATGAAGAAGACCAATCCCTTTGTGGAGTCCAACATTTTCAGCAGTGTGGAGAACGTGAACCTGGACACGGTCATCTGTTACAAGAAAGACGGCGTGCGGCACCACTTCCTGGATGAGTATTGATCAGACGGAGTGCGGCATTGCCTGCCGGATAACGATCGAAAGGATTTGACTGGAATGTTTTACCTGATTGAAGATACGTTGAGAGAAGTCACCCGGGAGGAACTGAAGGGTTCCGGCAAGCAGTTCGTGGCGGTCATCAATGCCGACGAATGGCGGGAGAATCGGGACAGTTTCGACATGGGTATCGATATCGATTCCGATATTTTAGAGATTTATACGACGAAGGCGGAAGTGAACTACGACTCCCTGACGGGATCCTTTGCGATCCCCGACCGGCACAATCTTTCCGGGGACGACACAACCTTCGCTTTTGCTCTGGACGAGAAGGGTATTGTCTTCATCGACAACACCGGGAAAGCGCAGCAGATCATTCTGGCCATCATGCGGACCAAGAAGTGGAAGCTGCCCAGTCTCGAGCGTTTCATCTATGATTTCATGGACCAGATCATCAAGGACGATCTGCGCCTGATGGAGAAGTACGAGTGCGAGCTGGAGGACATGGAGCGCCAGATGGAATCCGGGGATGAGAACTTCCCCACCGACCGGCTGAACGATATCCGCAGTGATATCCGTTATCTGCGCATTCACTACGAGCAGCTGATGGACCTGGCCCAGGAGCTGGAGGAGAACGAGAACAATTTCTTCAAGCAGGAGAACCTCCGTTATTTCCGTCTGTTCCTGAACCGGATGGCCCGCCTGCATGACACCTCCACCTCTCTGCGCGACTACACCATGCAGCTTCGCGACCAGTACAAGGCACATCTGGACATCAAGCAGAACCGCATCATGACGGTTCTCACGGTGGTCACCACCGTCTTCATGCCCCTGACCTTGATCGTGGGCTGGTACGGCATGAACTTCCGCTACATGCCTGAACTGGAGTGGAGATTCGGCTATCCCGTCATCATCGGCGTCAGCATCCTCATCGTCCTCGCCAGCCTGCTTTTTATCCGCAAGAAAAAGTGGCTGTAAGGGGCGGCACTTCGTTACCCCTTATGATTCTCCCGCCAGGTCGCTTCGAAATCCTCCACGGGCATGGGCTTGAAGAAGTGGTAGCCCTGCATTTCCTCGCAGCCCCGCTCGCCGAGGAAGGACGCCTGAGAATCGTTCTCAACACCTTCGGCGATCAGCTTCATTCCCAGTTTCTCGACCAGAATGATCACCTGCTCGATGATGATCTCACTTTTCTTCTTGTCACCGCTGTCCGTCAGGAAATGCAGATCCATCTTGATGCGATCCACCGGTACTTCCTTCAGCATATTCAGAGAGGAATAACCGCTTCCAAAGTCATCCATCTCCACCTGGAACCCGCAGTCGTGAAGCTCATTGGTGGTACGGATCAACAATTCCTTATTCTCCACGAAAGCCGACTCCGTGATCTCGATCCGCAGCTGGTCCGGTGTCAGATCGTATTTCTTCAGGAGATCAAAGAAATATTCCGGTATATCACGATCCCCCCGGATGTCCGAGCGGGACAGGTTTACGGAGATGGAACGGTGTTCGCCCTGCTCGTTCCAGCGATGAAGATCCTGACAGACTTTATCCCAGATATAGCAATCCAGATCGTAGATAAGACCCGTTTCCTCCAGTGTCGGAATGAACACTGCCGGAGAGATCCAACCCAGTTTGTCATGATTCCAGCGGCAAAGAGCCTCCGCTCCGCAGATCAGCCCGGTCTTATAGTCCACCTGCGGCTGGTACCACACCTGTATTTCTTCGTTCTTCAATGCAATGGGCAGATGGCCACTGATATTGACGATCTGCTTGCCCTTTTCCCACTGTTCCGAATTGTAGAATTCAAATCCGGTCTTCTGGGTGTTCCGGACTCTCTTCTCCGCCATTCTGGCGTAATCCAGCATCCGATCCACATCTTTATCGCGATAGTCTTCCGGCTGGAGCGCATAGATACCGGTGCAGACCTGCAGGGTCAGTTCTCTGCCCCGGTCGATGAAGAAAGACTTGATGGGATCAATGACTTCCCCCATATCCCGCTGGATCTGATCCTCTCCGGTGTACTTCCGAAGAACCGCAAAACGGTCTCCGGTGATGCGCCCGATGGCATCCTCGTCCGTGAAATACTCGGTTGCGATCTTCACCCAGAATTTCAGGATCTGATCTCCGGTCTCCCGGCTCATGGTTTCGTTGATGTACTTGAAGTTCTTGATGTTGCTGAACAAAAGAAGGTACTGATTCTCCGGGTGTTCCGTCAGAAGTTCTTCCACCCGCGTCTTAAATCCTTCGAGACTGAGGGCTCCCGTCAGAGGATCCCGCTCCACCAGTTCGCGGATCTTTTTCTCCTGCTTTTTTCTGACAGCCCGCTGTCTGTGCACGATTCCCGTGATGCTCATCCACAGGAAAACGGCCAACACCGCCATCAGAAACCGGTGTTCGTACAGATAATCCCATAGATCCGCCCGATACAAATGCCGGGAAGTGTAATCCATCACAACGGCCTGAACCTGATTGTCGCTCAGCTCGCTGATGCCTCTGTCCAGACGGTCGATCACGGCCTTTCCTTCCGGGGTGTTCAGTGTGCCGGCGCGGAAATCCATGGAAAACATGACGGTGGGCTGTACCCGCAGATCGTTGTAAGTCGGCTTCTGCAGTACATAGCTCCAAACGTAGGAATTGTGCATCAGAGCGTCCACTTCACCATTCCGCAACGCTTTTACGCATTCCGGCATGGTCTCGTAGAAGGTGATCTGAATGTCCGGATACAGGTCTTTAATGGATTCGCCGGCACCCGAGAGAGATCTGACCATTCCCACATGAAGATGATTCAGTGTGGGAATCTGGCTTTTTCCCTTTGTGACGATGGTGAAGGGGGTCTGCATCAGATTGGAAGTTACAAGAGACTCTTCACCGGCGGCGCTTTTGATGGCGCTGCCAAAGGGCATCACGACATCATACTCCGGGTTATCCAGAGCTTCTTTCAGTGTTGCTTCGGAAATTGCCTTGAATGAGGCATTGTAACCGGCATTCTTGGCTGCGATCCGCATCAGATCCACCCCGATTCCGGTGATCTCGTCCGTGTCCGGATCCAGATAGAATACCGGGCACCGATCTGTCGGAACACCGACCATGAGGATTTCCGCAGGATCCGCGGTGGAACTTGCCAAGGCCGTGAGGGAGCCAAACAGCATGAGGAATATGCTGAAAATAATGATCAGAGATTTGATTTTGAATCTTGGTCTTCTCATGTAGTGCTCCATCCCCCAAAAGAGTACATGTCTAGAGATGGTTCTATCATATCACATACATATCAAATCATATAGTCAATTTGGCAATTTTAGTATTTCTGTCTGACATATAGAGAGCCGCCCGCCCTTACATCTTCACATCCAGCTCGCTGACAACCTTGGGGTACTCCCGCAGTTCGTCCGCATCGTGCAGGGGATTCCAGACCTGGGCGAAGAACTTGTGACGATGTAGGCGCTTTCAGCCTTCTTTTAGTGCATCCTGAGGGAATGGGATCACGTTTGAAGGTTCATGTTGTTGTGCAGTCCATAAGGATAATTTTAGCTGCATATTCATCCAGCTTTCAGCAGATGTGTTTGTTGCTTTGCTGATCCGAAGAGCCATTTCAGGACTGAGGGAAGCTTTCTCGTTCACAAATTCTGACAGCGCTTTTCTGCTGACACCAAGCCTTCTGGCAGCTTCGGTGACCGATAGATTCAGCGGTTTCATTACATCTTCCAGAAAAACAGTTCCGGGATGAGTAGGTTTTCTTGTCATAATAATCCTCCCTTTTTTGAACCGGTTTCGTAGAAATCTTTTAAACCTTTGTGTGAAAATGACTTTATCATAATTAGTGTAACCCGTTACGTTACAGGTGTCAATCTTCCTCCTGATAAATATATACAGTGCCTGATTGGGTCATTGTTACGTGACTTGTAATCCATTGGTCAACTATGTTCATGTAAGAATGTGGAATATCATGGCGATCTGCCATAGATCAGAATTGGTCGGTAGAAATAAAGGACCGCGTCACACTATACATGGTTTATTTGTGACTGTCAAGGATGCTTACAGAAATGTCGAAAAGAGTGTGCAGGAATCCTGCCCATTTGCTATGATAACGGTATGGCGGTCAGCCTGATTATGTGGGGGACAATGAAAAGCTTGCCCTTCAGATGATGGAGGAAGATTTTGAGTATAGTACCGTATTCGACTGTCCCAAGGACATCTGCGGAGCGGAGAAAAAGTGATCCGGGTGATAAGCGGAGAGTTGAAGGGACTGCAGGTTCGAAGCGTGAACTGGTAAGAAAGATTTGAGGTGAAAGTCCATGTACGATATTCTGGAGGGGGAGCACATCATCCTCCGCAAAGCCAAAGAACAGGACTACCGCTCCATGCTGAAGCATGTGTGGAGCGACCCGGAAGTGTACCGTTGGATGTTGTATCAGCCCACGCTCACGGAGGAAGATGCCATCGATCGTTGCCACCGCAGCATGGAGTTCCAGAAGGACCATTACGCGTACTTCGTGGCGGACAAGGTGACGGACGAGGCCATTGGCCTCTGCGCCATGAAAGAGACGGAACCCGGTCACTACGAGGAATCCGGCATCTGTATTGGAACGGCATTCCAGGGCAAGGGCTACGGGAAAGAAGTGGTGGCACTATTGCTGGAACTTGCTTTTAAAAAGCTGGGAGCAGTCGATTTCCGCTATGGCTACTATCAGGACAATGTTCGTTCCAGGAAAGTGGCGGAGTATTTCGGCTTCGAGTACGATCAGACCTACGAATTGACCCGCCCCTGGGACGGTGCAGAAAAGGTCATTGACTCCTGCCTGCTGACGAGGGAGAAATTTCGGAAGAGAGC
>JAEEGL016639507.1_pt1 | contig 15156 bp, 12 predicted proteins | sample 9134231 | NCBI WGS metagenome assembly JAEEGL01 (sample SAMN16246548, study PRJNA631951) | gut metagenome | biome: gut microbiome; feature: rumen; material: fiber-attached | host: Bos | place: Iran: Karaj | collected 2018-10 | reverse complement strand
GTGATCCCGATCAGCAGCACAAACGAGATGATCAGGAAGAGCACACCGAGGAGCAGTTCCGTGATCAGCTTGGAAAAATAGATCGCCGCCCGGCTCATGTTCTTCGTGATGTTATCCTTGATCTGCGGGTTCGGGTAGACTTTTCCGAATCCCATGTCCGCTATGAACATGCAGCTGTAATAGGGAACCACAAAACACCATGTCGTATAGTTTAAGATGTTGTAAGCATAGGTTCCTTCATTGGTGCCATAGATCATGCGGAATGCCACAACGGCAATGTTGGAAAGCAGGCAAAGCGCAAAGATCCCGATCACATAGGCATATGTATATCTGCGGTGCAGCGCGGTCTTAAAATCGCGCGCGATATAATGGATCATTTCCAGATATTCTCCCGGTCTTTTCTCTTATTCCTCAACGGAGTAGTTCGGTGCTTCCTTGGTGATATGAATGTCATGGGGATGACTTTCCTTCAGGGAAGCGGCTGAGATCTTCACAAATCTGCCGTTCTTCTTGAGCGCTTCGATATTGGGCGCGCCGCAATACCCCATGCCGGAGCGGATGCCGCCCATCAGCTGGAAGATCGTATCCTCAACGGTTCCCTTGTAAGCCACGCGTCCTTCCACGCCTTCCGGAACCAGTTTCTTCGCATCGCTCTGGAAGTAGCGGTCCTTACTGCCGTTTTCCATGGCGGCGATGGAACCCATGCCGCGATAAACCTTGTATTTTCTGCCCTGATAGAGTTCAAATGTTCCGGGGCTCTCATCACATCCCGCAAAGATGCTGCCCATCATGCAGACATTGGCGCCTGCTGCCAGAGCCTTGGTCATATCGCCCGAATACTTGATCCCGCCGTCGGCGATGATCGGAATATCATATTTGCTCGCTACCGCGTAACTGTCCATGATCGCCGTGATCTGCGGAACACCGATCCCTGCAACCACACGGGTCGTACAGATGGAACCGGGACCGATCCCGACTTTGACCGCATCACAGCCGGCCTCGATCAGGGCTTTTGTTCCCTCACCGGTTGCCACATTTCCGCCGATCAGCGGAAGATCCGGATAGGCGTCCTTGATCATTCTCGCACAGTTCAGCACATTCTCGGAATGTCCGTGCGCACTGTCAAGAACGACCACATCGACTTTCGCCTTCACCAGCGCATCCACACGCTCGAGCACATTTGCGGTAATGCCGACGCCGGCGCCGCACAGCAGACGCCCCATGTCGTCTTTGGCGGAAAGCGGATATTTGATCTGTTTCTCGATATCTTTGATCGTGATCAGACCCTTGAGATTGAAGTCATCATCCACGATGGGAAGCTTTTCCTTACGGGCCTTGGCCAGGATCTTCTTGGCTTCTTCAAGGGTAATGCCCTCTTTGGCGGTGATCAGGCCTTCGCTGGTCATCACTTCCTTGATCTTCTTGGAATAATCCTCTTCGAACTTCAGATCACGGTTTGTAATGATCCCGACAAGTTTTCTGCCTTCGGTGATCGGAACACCGGAGATCCTGAATTTCGCCATCAGGTCATTGGCATCTTTCAGGGTGTGTTCCGGAGAAAGATAAAACGGATCGGTGATGACGCCGTTTTCGGACCTTTTCACCTTATCCACTTCGTCTGCCTGTTCCTCGATCGTCATATTCTTGTGAATGATGCCGATCCCGCCCTGTCTTGCCATGGCGATCGCCATGCGATGCTCGGTAACGGTGTCCATTCCCGCGCTCATCATGGGGATATTCAGCTTAATATCCCGTGTCAGATAGGTGGTTACGTCGATCTGATTGCCGATCACATTCGAATATGCCGGTATCAGAAGGACGTCATCAAAGGTAATGCCTTCCGAAACGATCTGTCCCATCACTTTCCTCCTCAGCTGTATTTGTTATATTTCTTCTGAATTCCGCCGGCAAACACTCTCTCGACTCGCTCCATAGTTACGTCACACATTGCTTCGCAATATGCGACAAGGCTCGCTTAAGAGGTTTCCGTCGGAATTCCATTTATTCTTGTCAACGTGTAATGCGCAGGAAAAACACTTTGCGAGTGAGCATAATGAAGCGAACGAGCAAATGTCGTTTTTTCTGTGCGATACTGCAAAATATTAAAAGTCCAGCAGTTTCCTGGGGAATACCGTCTTAATCGCCTTGAGCATCTCCGCATTGGGCTCGATCACGACGATCATGTCATTGCCGCCCATATGATAGGCGATGCCATAAGGTTTTGCATCCGGATCCTTCGAAGAATAGTCCTTTACGGGGACCTTTCTTGCCCGGTAGGAATCAAACTCATGCGAAGTGAGCGGTGCCATGAACTCCATTTTGTTGAGGTCCACAACCATCGCCCGCTTTCTGGTCTGTTTGGAAAAGATCTTGTCAATGGTGATCTCTTTATCCAGATACAGATACTCGAATTCCACGTCCAGTCTCGGCAGGAGAAAATACGCCACCAGGCCGAGCGCAACCGCCGGGATCAGAAAATAGAAATTGACAAACATAAAACCGACTGCACATAAAAGAACCGCCAACGTGATCGAGGCAACCTTCAAGACCTTCGTCAGCGGATTCGGTTTTCTGCCCACCAGGTATTCCACATATGCTTCGTTCATAATTTACCTCGAATGTATAATCTTAAATATTATAGCATTCATTGGTAGGCTTTTCAAGGTAAAAGCACGACCGAAAAAACGTCCTAGATCATGGTAAATTCGACGTCCATTGCATCCCAGAAGTATTCCTGAAACATCGCATCATGGATCATTTCTCCGTATACCGGATCCTGAACGATCGGGCCGTCACCGTCCGCGGTGTAATAGACATATTCGCCGCTGTCCGGGTCGACATAGCAGGACTCCGCAGTGACAAGCCTGTCATTTTCCAGCATTATCGTCTGCGCAAACCCGTTGCACGCCATAGACAGGATCCCGCCGTCGATCTTGAGCGGATAACTGGGGCCCGTCTCCCAGAGTTCCCCGCAAAACGTCAATGTACCGTTTTGATCGTAGCAATATGCATCCGCGCCGATCGCAAAATGGTGATCGGGATATTCGTCAAATGCACGCAACGAAACGAGCAAAACTTCCTTTCCGGACATATAAACATACGCATAACACTGTCCGCTCTCAAGATGCCCGATGATATCTTCAAAAGTTTTGCATCCGGTGACATCCGTATACCGTTCATTTTCAGAGGGAAAATGAATAAGATCATAAGGCCCGTTAAAATCCTTCTCGATTTCGGCATCCGAAAAATCCTGCACGGGTTCTTCGGGTTTTTCGGCTTCTTCATCCGGAATCTCTTCGGCAGGGTCAACTGTCTGCAGGATCTGCTCCTGTGCATCGGGAGCAGGTTCCTTTTCCGGAATCTCTTCGGTCTCCACCGTTTGCGGTACTGCTTCGGAAACAGTTTTATTATTCTGTATGATCGCATAAACCAGATAGCAATCCGCAACAAGTGCTGCCGCAGAAACCAGGATCACGATCGCATAAATGACTTTTCTCATATTCATCTTCCGATATTCTGATATGCCTCCCTCACGGTATGATAGTATGACGGCACGCCGGTAAACCCGCTATGATCCGATATTCCCGGATTATCAGTCACGAGTTCGTGTCCGGCGATCCGGTAATACGATTCATAAAAGGTCTCCCCGTCCGTTTCTCCCCACCAAATGATATTTTTCTGAGGCTCAAAGGTGAAACCGCCTCCCAGGATTCCCGTGCTGTAAACGATCCCGTCCGCATACTGAAGAATGTGATTATCTCCCATATCAAAGTTCTCTTCGACCACCATTTCAGGAATATCATCTTCATCTATGTATGCAAATGCGACCGAATAATCGCCATATGGAGTCGGTGCAAATTCGCTTGCAAAGTACGCTTCATAAGCGCTGAGTATTTCCTCATCCGCTACGCCGGTCTCCGCTTCTTCTCCGTTATCGGGCACTTCCCGGAACAGTTCCACCTCGCTGATGCAGACATCGTCATATTTGGTTCCCGCAACGGCGTCACGGATCGTCAGTTTCATCATGGAGGCATTGACAGGATGATCGAATATAATCTCCGTCGGGTTCATCTCATCGTTTCCGAACGGTACTTTATCCTCCGGAACCTCCATGACTTTGAGGTCCGCCGTCTGCGCGGTCCCGTCATTGAATTCCACAAGGAGTTTTGTCACTTTTCCGTTGATCGCATAGCGGTATTTTGTATTCAGAAAGCCGTTATAGACCACCAGTTTTGTGATCCTTTCCGCCTTATCGAATTCGATCGTCAGCGACTCACCGATCCCAAGACCGTCCTTTCCTTCCAGCCAGGCGGTTGTCAGACTTCCGTCTATCGCACGAAACGGTTCATAAGTCTGTCCGTCCTTGGAAGGCGATGTACAATAGGATGTTGCATCGGCACGACGAAACGGAACTTTTCTTTCCGTATACACGATCGGCTCAGGCTGCTCCGGCACAGCTTCAACAACGTTTTCCGCTTCCGCATCGGAATCTGCTTCCTCTGCAATGACCGTCTCTTCTTCGGCTGCGGGCTCCACACTTTCCTCTTCCCATTCGCTCACCTGCTCAGGTTCTGTCACAGTCTCGCTGACTTGTTCGGAAACAGTTGTATTCTGCTGATCCAGTTTCACAAACAGCAGTACTGCACCTGCCAGGATGAGGGCCGCAGGAATGCTGAGTATCCACCACGGAAACGGCTTTTTTTCGTTCTGCGCCATGGCGGGCGCAGAAGGAACAATTTCCGGCTGTGTTTTTTCTTCATTTGTGACTCTGGCTCCGCAGAATTTACAGAAAACCGCATTATCAGGCAACTGTTTTCCGCATTGATTGCAATACATAAAATGGTCCTCCCTGTCGGTTTTTTTACCCGGAATAGAATTCCACAAACGCATCCAAACTTCCGATCCCGTGATCCGCATAGGAAAACTCCTTCTGCTCAGGCGCAAGGGCACGGTACCAGGCCATTACCTTGTCCATGGCAGGCGTTGCGACATCTGCAAAGGCAGCGATCTGTTTCAGGATACTGAGTCCGTAGGAAAAATCAGCCGTAAAATATCTTGACGAAAGATCGGGGATATAGCCGCCTTCCACCGCAACCGAGGGTGTTGCCAGTCCGCGGAATGCAGGGATGTGCGAGATCTTATTCGTCAGAGCCTCAGCCGTTTGACTTTCATAATGTATTTTTAAGGATCTGACACCGGAAAGATCAAACATCGGAAGACTCCTGCAGATCTTCTGCAGTTCCTCATCACATGCAAGCAGAAGCTTTGAGGTCTTATCATCCCAGTCCTCATAAAAAAGCGGCAGTTTGGAGTAAACTTTACCCGGCCGGTAGTCCGAAAAGATCGAATACAGCCTTGTCGTATGCAGGATCGGGTTGGACGGCGTTAAAGTGATCGCAAGATAATGCGGGAGGATGTCACAGGGAATGTCCAAAATGGACGTTAGGAGCGCACCGGCTTCTTTTGCAAATGACACAGGCAGCGCGGAAACCACCATCCGGTCACGATAGCCGCTGCAGCGGACCGTTTTCCCGTATTCCGTAAGCCTTGCAACACTCGGAACTCTCTGCGGCGCAAACAGGAGGGCACCCTTTCTGATACATGCCGCAAAGGCGCATTCTCCGCCGCCGGTGCCGGGGATCAGGCAGATCTTCATGCCTTCCGACACATAGGGAAGCAGGGATGCAGCTGCTTTTTCCATTGCAAAAGCAGGCACCGTCACAAACACCAAATCTGTTCCCGCAAACGCTTCTTCCGCAGAATTTGTCGCTGTAATGCCCGATGCCGCAAGGAACACCTGATCCTGTTCATCTATGATCTTAAGCGTATCGGAAAACGCCTGCGGCCTGCTCGTATAGATCGCCACATCATGCCCTTTGCATGCGCTGTGCACGGCAAGCTGCGTTCCGATATTTCCACCACCGATAACCGTAACCTTCACGCTCTGATCCTTTCCGTGTGCTTAGTAAATACGCTGTGCATAACTGTCCATCACCACAACACCGAATTCATTGGCCCTGCGCTCTTCCTCAGGGATTTCTTCAGGAAGCGCAAATCCGGCCGTATGCAGCACTTCTTTCGTTTTTCTGTCATATACGATAAAGCCGATCTGATGCTCCGATACAGGCGGTGCCTCAATGTCGGGGATGGAAGAAGCCGTTTCCGAAGGCTCGACCCCTTTTGCCGCAAGCAGATGCGCCGTCACCTCATCCTCATAGATCCTCATGTCACCCACAGACATGGCATACTCCATTTCCGGATCGGAGAGCAGCATCAGATAGGTGTTCAGGTCGCCGGCTTCATCCAGCCTTGCCAGTTTTTCGCTCCGGTAAACGGCATAGTCGTCGTCCCAGTACCGGTAAGCGGCATCGCCTCTGTGATCGGGTACATTCAATGAATCGCGCAGATATTTCCCCAGATGATCCGTCACCTTCCATGCGCCGGACGGATTCAAGTGGGAGTCGGCGTCAAAACAGTCCGTTGTAAGATCCACCGTATCCGTTTTATAAAAATCAATATAAGGCACATCGTACTCTTTCGCAATGTCATAAACCGTATTCACTGCCTGCCAGAGATTTTCGCTCCCGATCGGATAAGGCAGAAATGTTAAGACGACATCGATCCCTTTCTTCCGGCAGCTTTCGATCATCTTTTTCAGGTAGCGGATCCCAGCCGTTTCCCCTTCATATTTCGTTCCGGGGTTCTTGATCACAGGTCCCGGCTTTGCGATCAGCACACGGCTTTCCGCACCGTATTCTTTGGTCGCCTCTACAACAAAATCTTCCTTTGAAAGTTCTTCCCAGCGCACATGATAAACCGAATAGTCCCACAAAAGATCGAGCCGGCCGTGTTTTTCACCCGTATCGGCTCCGTCCGCATTCTTCTCCCGGCGCTTTCTTTCCTCCCGGTCAAGCAGATCGAATACCGCGCGTGTCTTCGTTACACTTAACGGAAACGCATCAAAGGAAAGGTGCATATTTTCAAATGTCGAAGCTGTCTTGTCGTTTCGAAGCAGATAAAGGCAGTCAATGACCACCACCTTCGGTTCTGCATAATCGAGTGCGTTTTCCATGACCCAGTAGGTGGTCGGCAGCTGGTTCTGGTGACCTCCGAAATTATACGAAGTAATGCCGTAATGTTCCCACAACTCCATGGGATAGACCGCATTGATCACATGGGATGACCCCATAAAAAGTACATCCATGTCGTCTGCATGTTCAAAAAACGGCAGATATTTCTGATCACTCTCTTTTCTTCGCATCACATCCGCGCATTTTGTAAGCAGAAGCAGCAGAATGCAGCAGCATGCGAGCGCACTCAGGAGTCTGAGAATCTTACGCTTCATTTCTTAATCCCTTAGAACTGAAAATAGATAAAGTTCGCGGCCTTATAACCCGGTCCGTAAATACCGAAAGTCAGGATGAACACGATCGCAATTGCGATCACCAGCCAACGGACAACATAGTCCTGCTCCGCAATCTTTTGGCGGATACAGATCCCGCGCCGCTTCATCACGTCCGCAAATAACAACACACAGATACAAACAAGCATCAGGCGGAAATTCTTCTCGCTTAGTCCCAGCTGATAGAGTGAACCGTCAAACAGGATCCACGGGTTATCGGCTCCAAAGATCGAAGCGATGACTGAATGAGCGCTGTGCAGGCTGTCCGAACGAAAATAGATCCAGGAAAAATCAACCAGCAGGAACGTTGTAAAGATCTTCAGAATCCTGATACCGAGGGAATCCGGATGAAGTTTTAAGATCCTGCCGATGCGTTCCCTGATCGGGCGAAGCCATCCGCCGATGATCTGATACAGGCCGTTGATCCCGCCCCAGACCACGAAATGGAAAGCTGCACCATGCCAGAGGCCGCTCACCAGAAACACGATCAACCGGTTGATATCCCTCCGGATCTTCCCTTTCCGGTTTCCGCCAAGCGGAATGTAAAGATAATCCCTGAACCACGAAGTCAGTGAGATATGCCATCTCTTCCAGAAGTCCGTCACGGTTTCCGCTAGATACGGTGCATCGAAGTTTTCCATCAGATCGATGCCGAGGATCTTCGCAGCGCCGACGGCGATCGTGGAATAGCCGGCAAAATCACAGTAGATCTGCACAGCGAACAAAAGCGTCGCAACGATCAGATACCAGCCCGTATAAGCCGTATGATCGTTATAAACCGTATCGACAACGATCGCGATCCTATCCGCAAGGACCAGCTTCAAAAAGTATCCCCAAAGCATCAGCAAAAAACCGTCTCTTGCTTTTTCAAAATCAAAAGGTTTCGGCGCCGAAAGCTGCTTTAACAGGTTCGAGGATCTCTCGATCGGTCCCGCAACAAGCTGCGGAAAAAAAGAAACATACAGAGCATAACGGAAAAAGTTTTTCTCCGCCTGAATATCTCCCCGGAAAACATCCATCGTATAGCTGAGCGCCTGGAAGGTAAAAAACGAGATCCCGACCGGAAGAAGAATGTCAAAAACAGGTATGTTCGCGCTGATATGCAAAATTCCCAAAACCTTTGCGATCCCAAGCGCGGCAAAATTGATATATTTGAAAAAGAAAAGCACCCCGAGATTCAGGATAAAACTTGCAGCAACGACCGCTTTCTTTTTCCCGGTCGTGTTGCTCTTCCCGATCAGAAGACCGCTCAGATACGTCACGGTTGTGGAAAACAGGAGCAGGAGCGAATATTTGGCGTTCCAACTCATATAAAAATAATAGGACGCAAAGAGAAGCCAGAGATATCTGACTTTTTTCGGGATCACAAAATACAGGATCGTAACGATCGGAAAAAAAAGAATAAAATCAACCGAGTTAAACAGCATATCTATATGATCCTCTTTGAACGTTTGATCTTAAAAATAAACCGGATGCCTTCATACAGCAGATCGAGCGCGCAGAAGAAAACGGAAAACAGGAACAGCGCGGTATAGAGTCTTCGCACCTCGTAATGCAGGTGGATCTCGTGATCTTCACCCTCTTCCAGATACACCCGCACGCGGTTGTGCTCCCCGTTCTCAACAATAAGCGGCTGTCCGCTCTCATTCACGGCCCTGTACCCTTCGTAGTAAAACAGCGGGAATTCCATATACTGCCCTTCTGCTCTGCTCGTGTAGGTGCAGTCGATCTTCGTATAGACCTTGCTGTAGTCCGAGGCCTCCACAAGATCATAATCGGAAAAATCACCCGCATCCGAAGCATACCACTCCGATTCGGTCCCGGCCGGCAGATAGTCTTCCATGACCGTGTTGATGTATCCGGTCTGCGTATCCGTAAACAGCTTCCCGCCGGCGTAGTAGCGGTACATGTTGACCCCGGCGCCGATCAGAAGGACCGCAGTGATGACAGCGATGATCACTCTGCCGGAAGCGTTTTTCGCATCCAGATTGGTGCAGATCGCTTCCGCAGCAACAAGCGCGACCGCGGGAACCGCCAGATAATGAAAACGGGACGGATACTGCAGCATAGACAGGAACATATCAAACAGAGGGATCCCCTGCACGATCGTCCATGGAAAATATGAAAACGAAATGAGCGTATTCAGAATTCCGATCGCAAAGATCCCTCGTCCAAACTTCGAAAGCGTAGCCGTCTTTCTGACCCCGATATAGGATACGACAAGGATCACGAGCGCAATGGCATGCTGCAGTTCTTTTTTCCATTTGAGCGGATAGTGGTAAAAATCACTCCACTGCAGGGCGGAAGTATTCCAGTCCTGCATGTAAAAATAGGCAAACGGCAGCAAAATGCCGACAGATAGCGCCAGGAAAAGCAGCGCTACCTTGACAAGCGATAAGAATACCTTCAGATTCATTTTCCGGATATGGATCAGGATATAGGCAAGCAGAAGAAGCGATGCAAGTGCAAAGCTTAGGACATGGGAACAGGCAATGCCCCAGAGCCCGAAAGCGATATATTTCCACTTCCGTCCGTTTCTGCGCATGGTCTCGTGCATGCCGGTGATCAGAAGCGGCAGAAAGATCAGCGCCGTTCCGGTACCCGCGCCCGCGCCGAGTTCCAGCATCATATACATGCGGAAGGGCTCAAGAAGATAAACGATGCCTGCAACCAGCGCCCATCTTAAGGATCCGAACATTCTTTCCGCGCAGAGTGTTGCGATAAACGCCGTTGCGATATTCACCAGGATCAGGTAGATATGGTACGAGGCCGTGATCGAAACATTCAGCCTGCGAAGAAAAGCCGGAATATATAAAAACAGATTCGGCTGCAACGCCACCAGTTCCCCGTACTGATTCGCATAATTGGGCCCGATCAGGACCGGGAGCTGTCCGTCGCGAAGCCCCTGCACGATGGCTTCGATCCTTTTCAAATGTCCCTGGGTATCGATCTCAAAATACAGTCCTTTTGTAAAATAGGGAATGTTGATCAGGATCAGCACGAAAAGCATCAGCAGCACATAGATGCTCTGTTCTTTCGTGATCTTGAGTTTATCGGAGATCAGGATCAGCGCGATGAGACCGAGCGCGATCAGAAGCGCCAATACCAGATAAGCGTAATAATCCGTATAAATATGCGTAAAGGAACTGATCCGGATGCTTTCGACCGAAAGCCCGGATCCTTCGGGATCGTAAAACTGCAGTTTGCCCTTATCCGTCCCGCAAGGCAGGATCAGGGATTCATCCGAAACCGTTTGGATCTCACCGCCCGTTGCAGGCAGCGCGATCGAAAACACACAGTCATTGTTGCCCTGTACAAAAACGCTACAGTCCGCATTCGCGGAATAGGTAATCTCGGTCAGATACCGTCCGACGGGCAGCACAAAAAAAGAAGAGTTCAGGAAGGGCTCCGTTGCAAGGTCCGTATCTTTACCTGCCTGTTCTAAAGTCGTCAGATCGATATCATACCGGTAGGTCTTCTTTTCGCTGTTGAAACAGTATACGGCAATGATGATAAAAAGCACGCAGACGATAAAGGAAGCCGCAATCTTATTCTTGCGGCTAAGTCTCTGTTTTCCTCGTGCTTCATCCATTTGCAATGAACTCCTTTATACCGGCAGATCACCAAAAAGTATAGCATAATCTCCCGATCATGTCATTTTCCTTCACGCACCCGACGTCAGGATCTCTGCTGTCTTTGCTTTCCGCGATATTGTCGCCGATCACGATATATTCATCATTTGCAAGTTCGGTCTCTTCCCCGAGGATACCCGCATCCGTAAATGCGCCTTCCGGATAAAGCGTCGAAGGTTCTCCGTTACGGTAAAGGGTACCGTCTTTGATCAGGACCCTGTCCCCCGGGACTCCTGCCACACGTTTAAAAAGCACCGCGGACAGGCCCTCGCAATGAAAGGCAACGATCTCTCCGGGGCAAAAGTCTGTGGCGCGTTTGTCGATCAGAACAGGCGTCAGGTGCCTGATCGAGGGTTCCATGGAACGTCCCTGTACAATCGCAACCTGAAAAAAATAAGCGGAAACAGACCAGGCAAGCGCGAGGCTCATTGCGATCACGGCGATGATCAGGAATCTCTTCTTCATATCAGACCGGTTCCTGCTTTCTCTTCGACGTTTTCTTCCTGATCGCTTCAACAATGTATTTTGCGCCGACCACAGCGGAGGTGCCGTGATTATAAATATAGCGGTCTGAAAGCGCATCGATCCGCGCGTGATATTCGTCCTGTTTTGCAAGCAGTTCTTCCACGGTTTTTGCGACCAGCTCCGGCCGGTCCGGATCCACGCTCTTTCCGATCTGATCCCTTAAGGTAATGTTCAGCGGTTCGATCGCGATCTTTTGGTAATCGGGATTCTCCACCTTCATCGGCGTGTTGATGAACAGGACCGGATGCAGTGTTGTAAAAGCATATTCCCAGGTGATCCCGGACCAGTCCGTGATCAGAAGATCCGCTTCAAGCACCGGATTGTTCGAGGAAAAATCAGTCTGGATCTCGATCTCATCCGAATCGTAGCGTTTCTTGATGCTTTCGATGTAATCCCTCTTTAAGCGCACTTCCTGCGGGTGCGGGCGGACGATGATCTCATATCCTTTGCCCTTTAAAACATCAAGGATCTGTTCCAAACAGCTGTCAATGATATTGTCTTTCTGCCAGCTGGGCGCGATCAGGATCTTCGGCCGCTCGTGTTTTGGATGCTCTTTATTTTCATAGGTGGCTCTCATCTCATCGATCAGAGGATAGCCCACTTCCACGAGCGTTTTCTTCTTCAGGCTGTACACTTTCTCGGTCTGTTCCACTTCAATCTTCTGATGTTCCCCTGCGCAGAAGATCGTATCGAAGTGATCCAGGCTCCCTTTGCGCATGCCCATATTGTTGCTGCCCATGCCGTGTTGGACATAAATATATTCGATATCCTTTCTGGAATAACTGCGTTTGATATGATAGGTCTCAAGATCCGGCATCGTCATGACGACCACATCGGCTTCGATTTTCATCATCAGCGTGATCAGGCGATTTTCACCGATATAATACGGTTTCAGTTTCTCCTGTTCTTTCGCAAGTTCAAAGACCTGATCGTCCGGATCCCCCGTAATGTAGTGGATCGTCAGATTCGTATTCTTAAGAAGCCATTCGATCATTCCCTTAAAATACTTATAGAACCCGCTGCTCTCGGAATAGAACACCAGATGCTTGTTGAGGATGGAAAAGAACCGCTTGTAATCCGCTCTCTCTTTTTTGCGGACAGGCGAAAAGAACGATTCCTTTTTCTTTTTGGAACCTCCTGCGCTTTTCATCAACGCAAGCTGTCTTCTGCTCTCCTCGAGGCGCTCGTAGTCCACGAATCTTCTCGGACGCACGATCCAGTTCGTGATGTAGAGCTGCACGATGGCAAGCAGATTGGAGCATACCCAGTAAAAGGCCGTGCCGATCGGCACGAACCAGCCAAGATACAGGGACAATCCGACAGAAAAGACCATGGTGCCGATCTTGTTCAGTTTAGACTGCTCCGCCTGCAGCACATTGCTGGTATTCTGCGCAATGCATAAAAGCCATGCGGAAAAGCCGGCCACAAGAGGCGACCACAAGAGACGGACACCCTCCTTTGAAGGGACCATGCCAAGGTTGATCCCCAAAAAGTTCATATCGATGGCCGGATTTTCGATCCCCTGACGGATCACGCCGACCACGCCCATCAACAGGATCAGCTGGATGATCAGCGGGATCGTGGAAGCCATCGGATGGTACTTTTTCTCTTTGAACAGTTTCGACTGCGCTTCCGCGATCTCGTCAGGCTGCCCGTAATATTTTGCTTTGATAAAATTACTGTCCGGCGTGATCTTGATCATCGTGATGGAATTAAAATAGGTCCACAACGACACCGGCAGGATCACGATCTTACTGATAAACGTGAATAGAATGATTGCCAGCCCGTACTGATGCAGCAGCGCGTAGCAACCATTCATGATCCACCCTAAAAAACGATATAAATATTCCATTTTACGTACCTTGCTTTAGTTCTCCGGGCTCTCCGTTTTCTCATCTTCCGTGCTTAAGATGATCTCGTCGGATTCCACCTCTTTCCCTTTATTTTCATCAATGTTCAGGGTTTTATTGATCTTCTTTTTTGCTTTGCGGAAATAGATCCCGAGCGCAGCGCCGACGGCAAAGATGATGCCGGCTACGGCCTGAATGAGATAGGTGGAAACGGACGGGTCGATATACGCATTTACATTCAGCCCGAACAAAAGCATTCCCGTACCAAAAACAGCTGCGCCAAGGACTAGATAACCTGTTAGTTTTTTCATGATGTTCTCCTCCGTCTTTCCTATAAAGATTACTATAATCACTATCGAATGTAAACAGAAACATCTGTTCTTGACCTGTCGGTTTTCGGGTGCTAACATTATTTTTACTGCAGAGAAGATCAGGATTTGGAGAGTAAAAAAATGGCGCTCAGCGACGAGATCAAAGAGGAACAGAAAAAAGTCAGGGACATGACTTTTTCGGGAAAGATCAAATACATCTGGGACTACTACAAAATTCATATCATTGTGGCGATCGTTGTGATCGCGGCATTATCGTTTTTTATCCGCGACTGGATCAGATCCAGCCGTCCCGTTTATCTGAACGCGGAGTTTATGAACACGGTCCTTTCCTATGACGGGGATGGCGACATCACTTCGGATTTTCTGGAATACGCAGGCGTTGACAGTGAAAAGTACAACTGCGCGATCGAGACTGCCTTAAACCTGCAGCCCGGAGCCGGCGACCAGATGACCATGGCAAGCCAGCAGAAGATCTTAGGTCTCTTTTCTGCGGGTGAGATCGATGTCATGGCAGCGCCTCTTGAGGTCATGGAATTCTATGCACCCGAAGGCGCCTTTGCCGACCTTCGCGATCTGATGACACAGGAAGAGATCGATGCGTTCGAACAGAAAGGCTATCCGATTTATCACGCCACCTGTGAAGGAAAGACCTATCCGGCGGGGTTCTATATCATCAATTCCCCCTATCTGCAAAAAATCAGCGAACACGGCACCTTCATTCCCGAAAGTGAACCCGTATTCGCCTTTACCTCCTGTATCAAAAACACTGATGCCGCGCGAAAGCTTCTTGAGATGATCACGCAGTGAGTGATCCTGTCAATTAATAGAAAAGGCGGATACGGCATTTCCCATAAGGGGTGCTGTATCCGCTTTCATATCCTCTATCAAAAATATAATGAAGTGGTCCGATGTTTCTCAGATACTAGTGCTGCGTTGGACCAATGACCGTTTCTAATTCACTGATAGAATGGTGTCCCGCCATCTCTATTGCATCTCCTGCAAAATCCCATGTAGCATGAATCTTTTCTAATTGAGCTGGCGTAACATAGCAAACGCCGTCATGACAGTGAATCGCCGTGCCGGCTGCCGCCGCTGCCGCTGCTTGGGCTGCTGCCGCCGCATCTGCTTCAGCCTGGGCCGCTGCTGCCTGCGCTGCCGCCGCATCCGCTGCTTTTGCTGCATCTGCTGCCGCCGCTGCTACGGGATCTGCCGCTGCTGCCTGCTTGGACTGCTCTTCAGCCTTCTTCAGGGCATCCTCGATCTCTTTGTTCTTTTGGTCTTCCTGCGCCGCTGCCGCTTCCTCATCGGTCAGCACATCTAAGAATTCCGATTTGATATAGGCTTCGCCGTCTTCATAGACGATCCTGCTCCAGTCATCCACTTCCTCGAGTCTTAGATATACATCCCCGATCTCG
>JAEEGL012050975.1_pt1 | contig 15156 bp, 3 predicted proteins | sample 9134231 | NCBI WGS metagenome assembly JAEEGL01 (sample SAMN16246548, study PRJNA631951) | gut metagenome | biome: gut microbiome; feature: rumen; material: fiber-attached | host: Bos | place: Iran: Karaj | collected 2018-10 | reverse complement strand
TGAAAGTCCACAATGCCGTGTTAATATTTGAACCTATCCACTCTATTGTATCTCCGTCTGCATAACAAGGAATCAAAGCACCGTTATAGTCAATTGCGTAAAACTCATATTTTTTTGTTGTATCATTCCAAATGCGGGTATAGATTATAACTTGTTGCCCATCATATACATTTACTGCATCGGAAACGCTGACTTTTTTTGCCGTATATAGGATGAAGTCATCATCGCTAAGGACAGATCTTTCCACCAGATTTAACCATGTTGCGCCACCACTTGTCGTTCCATTAAATACATTTCCCGAAAAATTCAAAGCGTTGCTATTAACTACAAAATGCCATTTCCCGGTCTGTTCACCTGTTCCCGGGATCGCTTTTATTACTGATTGTGTGGAATCAGGCTCTTCCTCAAGCGTTACACTAGATCCATTTATCGAAAGATATTTCTTTGTTCCATCCACGATCGTTGTAATGTAGTATAAATCCTTCTCAATTGACTCGAAACTCCATTCCTGAATTTCACTATTCTGGGCGACAAGAAGGATCCCATTATGATTCAGTACATCCGGCTTCATAAGCATATCAAGGCTGACCAAACGTTGTTGATTATTATTCCCGGTTGTACTCTCCGCCATCATTGCTGCGGCAGTTACTGAATTATCGTGATATGCAATCCCAAAGGTCTTGCCGTCAAGGTTGTAAGGATCATTGGGAATTGACGTGGTCGAAGAATATGTCAGGGCGATTTGTCCATTCACATTCTTATCCTGATGAAAACGGATTCCTCCTCCACTATTGGAGTATTGTAGATACTTCGTTGCATTCGAATCCTTAATATAAAATCTGTCTTCGGTCTCTAGGAGAACTGTAAAGATCGTCGCATCACTTACGGATCCAGTCAATTCTGCATCGTTGCCGGAGTTAGAAGCAGCTCTTTTAATATACTGATTTTGTCCATCCTTTGTTGTATAGATTCGATATTTATTCTCCTGACTATCGACTGGTTCAAAAAACCAGTCAGAGGCAGAAGTGATCTCTGTAGTCGTACTAAACGCATTCTTGTTGTTCATTATATTGATAAAATAAGTTTCTTGATTATTACGATTCATGGACAAAAGAAATGCTTCTGAATCACCTATTTCTGCTAGTTCAGCAAGGTTTTTGACTGTTATTATGTCCTGCTCCACCGGTTCCGGTGCGTCCACAATCGCATACACCGAAAAGCCCGATGCCTCAAACAACACCGTGCCGCCATCCACTACGGAATCAATAAATTCTATTTCCTCACCGAAGTGAAGGACCTGCAGAGCATCGCTTTTCGCATCCGTCAGGGAGATCTGAACATTCACCGTGGTCCCTTCCACCGGCTGGACCTCCCCGCCGAACGCATCCACGATGCTGATATCAAAGAAGCGGGCATACGGCAGTTCTTCCACCGCGAGGGCATCACGCGCTCTGGTCAGATATGCGTCATAATCATCCGCTTCGAAGCCGTCCGGAAGGATTTCGGTTACTTCCAGCTCCGCCCCATCCGGGATCCCCGCCTCGGGACCGAAGGAAACGGTAATATCGTAAGTCCGGCCGTCCGAAGCGACGATCTGCTTCTCAAGGGTACGGAGCCCAATGACAGCGAAGATGGAGAACGAACCGGTCGAGAACGATACGATTCCGTCCTCAACGGTCGCGTCGAGGGGTTCTCCGACAGCGGGCTCTTCCACGGTCTGTTCTGACTCTCCATCGGTATGCCGCTCTTCCTCTTCGGCGGGAAGTTCTTCCCCGTCACTGCGCGTCACGACTACGCCGTCGGAGTTTTCCTGTTCATCGGGACTGACGCCGAGCAGGCCGGCGCTTTCCCCTCTCAGAGACTGCTTCCCAAACTGGAGGTCCGATGTGTCAATACCGCGTTTCAGCCCGCGGAGAGACTCTGCGCCCTTTTCAACGGGAAGCTCCTCCTCTTCGGGAGAGAGTTCTTCTTCGACAGAGAGCGGTTCCTCTTCATCCGCATAATGCAGTACCTGAATCGTCTCTGCGTCATTGGCCTCGGGAAGGTCGATCGACACTCTGACGTCGCTCTTCGGCTGGATCTTTTCCCCCTCTGCGTTGAGGATCGAAATATCAAAGGCGCGGGAGAAGGCAAGCTCGTGCCGCGACGGGATCTCCTCTTCCCCAACCTTCCAGTCCTCGACCTCGCGCACCGACAACACCGCATCGGCGGGTATTTCTGCCTCCGGGCCGCAGGCAACCTTTACGGTATAGTCCGGCCCTTCCGCCGTCAGAATGATCCCTTCCTCATTTTGCGGTTCCGCCTGGGTTGTCTCAATGACAGCAATTATGAAGGCAGTCGCCGGCGCGGCCATTACGAAAAGCGTAATGACCGTCAGAAGGAGAGATATTATCCGCAATATCAATCGATTCTTTCGTAGCAGCATCGTTTTTTATCTTCTTTCTCGCATGGGTCAAGCCCACAGGTAATATCTTTTTGGCATGCCTTCGGGCAGCCGGTGATTGTGATCTTCCTTATGGAGCGCAGCCGGCAGCTATCGCCAGGGCATAAAAATCCACTTGACATTATAGCACATCCCGGCTCCAAAATCAAGTTTTTCGCCCGAATGTCACACAGATGAAATAATTAACAGATTTCTGAGCGGTTAACGAATTGATACAAGATGTGGTGCAGGACGGTTCGGCAGATCCATATATGGTGTATGAATTCACACTATTTACACTGGTTATCATTTGGACTGGAAAATTTTACAGTTTGTTAATTTTTCCCTTTGCTTCCCTCCTTTAGAGGATACACTTCGCAGGGCTGAAATGCTGCAGGAGGAAAAAATAAATCTTCGGGATGCGCCTTGCCTTTGCCGGGCGGCAGGCTGGACAACGGAGTTACGCGCCGTCGTGGGGGACTGCCCATCCGTCCCAACCAACTCATTGAAAAAACACGCCCCACTCCAACGGATTTCAGTCCGCCAGATGAGGCGTGTCTTATTCATTCTCTTTTTCAGTCCTCTTTCCTCCTGCGGAGCAGCATGTACCCTGCAAGGGAGAGCACGAGGGAAGATTTCCCTATGATGGAGAGGATTTTCGCATGGGATGACCCTGTTGCCGGCAGCTCGACCCCCGGCACATTACCCACCGTAAACGCAGCGGGGCTCGAGGCCGCAGCCTGCTTGAAGGTCACATTCTTCCATTTATCTGATTCGCGAAGCACAGTCCTGCTCTCTCCGTTGCTGCCATCATACGCTTCCTTATACCATATTGCCTCATACAGCGCGGTTTCAGAATTGTACTCAACCTTGAAATAAATGTCGTTCACCTCCTGCATCACATACCCCGCGGGTATCCCCGTCTCCACGATCCGGTATTCGCCCGGTTCCACCCCCGGGAAAAATGCCTCGCCTTTGTTATCTGTGGTAATGGCGGCACTGTTTTCGTCGGGATATAATGCATATCTCGTTCCGTTCCATTTATAGATCTTGAATTCAGCCCCCGAAAGATACGTGGGTTCAGATCCTTCCCCCGAAGGCCTGGTGAACTCGTCAATCTTTATGATCTCGATGCCGGGATAGGGAGTATTGGTCACGGTGAATACAAACGCCCCGCCGATTTTCTCAAAAGAAATATTGGATGCTGTCGCCATATTGGATGCTGTCGCCGGCTCGCCGTTTACGTGCGTTTCGACGACCCTGTATTCAACATATACGTCTTCTCCCGAATCATCATCCGGCACAACCAACGGAAGCCCCGCAAATTTGCCTGTCCAATTTCCGGCTGCATTCAGCTGCAGTTCTTTTCCCGTATCGCTCCAGTCCGACCATGTGTCAGGGTCCGTACCTGTCTGCATTCTTCGCTGCAGCTTGACGGTGACAGTGTCATTGTTGTGAACCTCATTCCCGTCCGACCACTCTTTGTTCACCACAACATCCGTACCGGGATAGTTCTTGGCTGACATGGTATCCCCGGAAAAATAGATGTATTCGTCATAATTTGCTACTCCATCCGCAGCTATCTGGAAGGAATAGTCGAAGTCGGAAAGCATATAGCCGTCCGGAGCCTGCAGCTCACGCAGGTAATACCGCTGATCTGCGGTGATTGACCAATGGTCTTCCTCCTGGTTACCTTCCACTAAAATCATACCATCAGGTCCCGTTGTGAAGGTAACAGGTTTACCATTTTTGTCTGTTACTGGATTGGTCTCATCAATGACATCATCAGTGGTTTTTGAGTTGTATAACCCAAATACAGCCCCTTCGAGCCTGTGTGTCATGTCTCCGGCTTCATACTTCATCAGATTGATGTAGTATCGAGTTCCGTACCCTTCTCCGCCGGCTTTAATGACCTTGGCCACCTTCTCGATCTCATCGTGATAGCCTTTCATAACTGCCGTGTTTTTGAAAGTGACGGATTGTTCACCGTCCCTCCCGAGAGGATACAGGACTCTTGCCGTATAGTTGATAACGACCTTTGTTGCGTCGGGAATCGTGTAAGTAACCGTATTCCCGTTCATTTCCCATGACACGCCGCTGCTCGGTACAGCTGTGATGGAGGTAATGTCAACACTGAGCTGATCGACGGTATCCTTCATCGTCAGAGGCGATCCTCCGTTGAGGACCATTCCGGCCGGATTCAGCGTGATTTGGAATCGAACGTCAACATTTCCGCTCTGTATGTTTGCGTGGTTGAGTTGTGATTCATCCGTCAGTATCTCCTTATCCAGGCCCTGATAAGTATAGGCGGTGATACACGTATCGGTCTGGCCGTTCCATTCCACGGTGTTTTCAAGATTATGCTTGCCATTTTCCTGAGATGCTGCCGATATCATCAGGGTATTCAGCGCATCCTCATCCTTCACTGTGAGATAGTACACCAGCTTGTAAAAATCAAAATAGTCACCGTTAACGTTTTTGGGCAATGAATCGGCAGTCACCTGGATTGTTATACCAGTACTGGTGTTTATATAAGAAACCTGAACCGGGAGCGGACGTCCGAATTGATCTAAAGCTGTTCCTAATGCGGCGGTACCTTGCCAATCTTTAGTGCCTCCCAATATCATGAAAGGATGTTGGGTATAGTCCGGCTTCCCATCCGGATCCAACGGCGTATATGGCATCAGTATTCCCGTATCAAATGTATCTGTGATGATGAATTGGTCGCTTTCGACTCCGGACATGAGGATCTCATATCTGTAAACAGGAAGTGACACACGATTAACGACACGGTAAGCATAAGGTCCATGAAACGACCCATCCGTTAAATCACTTATCACAGATTTTGATAATGTATTGCCGGCAATGGAAGCAAAATCATAGGCTGTTAAGGGAGTCGGACCTCCGAAATCCAAAGAAACATTGTTTACATGGTTTACCAAATAGGAATAAGCAGCTGGATCTTCCTTTACTTTTTCGACCCAAACATCGTTGATAGTTGTCTTAAATGTTATTTCAACGGTGCGAACAGAACCTGTTCCCCTCAATCCCGGGCGCCCGTTATCCGAAAACGTAATAGTCACCGTTGAATTATCTGTTGGATCTGTACCTATCTCGTAACCCTCTCCCTCAATAAGCCCAGTTACTTGGATGGAGCCATCCACCACCGGTTCATAACGCCATGATCCATCAACCAATGCCTTTGGATATGTATCTTTTATAACAGCAGTTGAAAGGCCCTCTTCCGGTACAGTGAACGTCACCTTCCATGAGACTGTTTTATTGTCACGGTCAATCTGCGTCACATCTTTCGTCAATACCGGCGTATCCGGATCCTTCGGTATCTGCCCTACCCCGGAACTGGATTGTCCTGCGCTTGTCGTGCTATTGTTCTGAACAGTTCCCTGCCCTGTCTGGCCGTCGATATTCACTTCGGTGGTATAATCAATCACATATTTGTAGGCATATCCGCTGTCAGCCTCGGGAATGGTGTATGACCAGGATGAAGAACTATGTGAAGTAAGGTCGTTCCACCCCACTTTGTCAGTTCGCATCTTAACCCCGTTGGAATCCAAGACAGTCACCGTGATCCCATCACCGCTGTACGCCATGATGCTTTGAGAAGAGGGGGCAATCGTGTCTGTCACAACGGTCCCGGCAGCGGAAACCTTTGCGTCTGGATTTACGACGATGCTCCAGTCCAATGTGGCTTTGTTTCCGTTTACAGTCGACAAAGTCCCGCTGCTCTTCTGTATGGTCGGCGTATAGTCAATGGTATTCGTGACCGTCGTGCTGTCGCCGGGAGGATCGTCGCGGCTCTCTGCATGGAAGGTGTTCCCGCTCTGTGTGATGACCTTCCCGTCCAGCATCTGCAAAAGCGACGGATATATATTGGCCCAGTATCGGAAAGTAATGATTTCCCCGTTCTCCATTGACGGGATCGTACAGGTAAAGGTGTTTCCGTCAATCGTCTTGTTTGAAAAGCTCACTGTATTTCCGGTACTGGAAGTCGCGGTGATGCTGGCAGGATCCAATGTGAGGGCGGTGCCGGAGATCGTATCCGTCACCACAACATTGGTGCTCCTTCCGCTGGAAGTCACGGTCGCAGTATAAACGATCTTGTCATTTTGAATATCCACGTATGCGGACTTTGATGTGGTCACACTGTTGCTATCGTCAATGACTATCGTTTTCTCAATACTGTCAGAGAATTCAATTTTATTGCTCGATTTTTCAATTAATCCGGTAATCGAAATCGTAAAGCAGACATTATTACAAGCCGCCAGCTGACGATAGTTGGGATCGCTCGTGTTGAACTGAAAAGTCAACACACCGTTCTCCACACGGAACGTGTTATCATGGATCGTATATACTACGTTACCCCTGGTGATCTGTAAGTCAATGCTTCCGCTTGCGCCGTCCACTAAAATGCCATTCGGAATCGGATATATCAGGGGGCTATCCGAAAACTGGAGAGCCGTCTGGCCGGGACGGGGAGGCTTTTCCTGGAAGGTCATATTGATCGAGTATTCCGTTCCCGGATCAATGACATATTGTCCCGACTCGTTGGTGGGCGCGATGATGGTGACATTGGTAAGAAAATCGACAAGGCTGCTGCTGACGGTCTGCCCGGCATCGTCCGTTACCCTGATCTCAAAACGCTCCCCGTTCTTCATGGCCACGGTCAGCGTCTCTTCGCTGTCGAATGGCAGTATGCTGATAACAGCCCAGTCGCCGGCTTCGACCGTCTGATCGTTGATCTGCTCCTCGCTGAGTCCTCCGCTGCACAGAGCCTCCAGGCCGAATGCTTCCTTAATCGCTCCGACCGTGGTATCCTCGTCGATCCGTCCGACCCACACCAGTTCGGGATTGCTGAACGAAACGTCTTCTATCCCATTCTCGAAGGAGTTGATATCCTCCCCGCCGATCCGGAGCGCCGTCAGAAGGTCCGTCAGACTGATGCACCCGCCTCCGGGTATGCGATATTCATAGGACTGTCCGTCCACATCCCAGTGAAAATCAACCGTATATATCAGGCCGAAAACAGAGAACCCCGGCGTGACGAATGCGATCAGGCCGTTGTTCTGTTCGACCTCCGTGATCTCGACGGGGGTCAGTCCAACCTCCGAATTCGGAAGAGGTTCTTCGCTGATCTTCTCTTCAACCCCGTCGCCCTTTACAGCCATCAAGCCATCGGCTTCGCCTTTCAGGGAGACTTTTCCTGCCTTCAGGTCGGTCCCGCGGAGACTTTTCTTTCCGAGGGAAGGCGCCGGTACGTCCTCATCGCCGATCAGTTCTGCGCCAGGTTCTGGGACGGGCGTTTCCTCAAAATGCACCACATGGAGCGTTGCCCCTTCCGGAGCCTCTTCCGCTCCGTCGATCAGAACGACATACTTTCCCTCCTCGGGGTGCACTTCCTCCCCGTCGGGAGAAACGATTCTGATATCCACAAAGCGCGACGACACAGCCTTGCCGCCGCCGATGACGGAAAGACCGCTTTCCATGTATTTGCTCTTCTCTTCCTCGTCTACCGGCGTTACAGCCAACGCCGATCCATCAGGTATACTGGCATCCGGCCCATACCGGACCGTCACCGTCAGATCCCCTTCAGGTGTGGCTGCCACCAATGGCTCCGTCTCAGGGGAACTTAGCTCGACGAGCGCAAACACATCCGCCAGAGCAGGTGCAGCAAGACTGCTCACCATCAGCACAGCAAGTATAAAGGAGATGAGTCGTTTCTTTTTGGATTTCATTTTTGGATTTCCTTTATCTCTTAATGGGATGTCCTTAAAAATTCTGTATGCTAATTGAACCCATTTATTTTATACATTCTCAGGCTCAATCTGTCAAGATATTTCGCACGGTTGTGGGTAGAAAGGATTGATCCTCTCCAAGCTCTTACGATCCGTCCCTAACACGACAAAATCCAACTCCCCCCTCCCCTCGGGTTCCATCGCAAGCAGTTTGAAGATCAAAACCATAGATAAATACCCGATCCTGCGTGTATTTCGTCATATAACACGGAGCGTCCAATCGATTTCGGGAGGACATTTCACGTTCACAATAAAGAGACGTCACCATTTAACAGAATATCCTCCGGGAGGAAAGGTGCTTATCTCTTCCCGGAGGAGTTGTATTGTTATTTATTCGTCTTCCTTGCGGCGTCTGCTGATTACAAATCCGCTTGTTATGGCGAGGATGGTGCCGGCGATAGTCAAGGCCGCTGTGCCGCTCCCGCCGGTAGAGGGAAGTTCGTAGCCGGACAGGTTGTTGATCTGCAATGTATAACCGTATACATACATAATCGTCCCATCTTCTTGTGCTTCCAAAGATACATTAACATTAATCCTATCAAAATGATCCTGTACTGTTTCCCCAATTTTCCCATATAGAAAAGTAATATACATGGGGACATCGTCTAGCGTATAATCATCTTCTGGTACTGTATCATCTGCATCAATTGTCTTTCTGGGAACATCCCCTGATTCCTTTACTATAATCTTTACCGGCTGCGTAAGCATATTATAACCATCTACGGTCTTCGTCTCAACCAAATAATAAGTCCCGTCAAGCAATTTACCTATGTGTATATTTCCCTGCTCATCCGTTACTAATCTTGTGCTATAGCCAATAATATTCTCTTCATGTCCAGGCGTCGTATCATAAATCGGGTATGCAAGAGGAGTTCCGTTTGCATCTAAAGTGACAACTTCAGTCATATCCTCATCAAAGTATAACAGGAATTCCACTCCAGGTAGAATATTGTTGGGATTATTATCTCCTATCTTGTTGAGCGTCAGATCAATCGCCTTAACATCGTTTACAAACTGATTATAATATCTTGTGTCAAATTCAGAAATCGTCCCCCTGACAATGCCTGTTTCTGCATCATAATCTGATGCGGGTTTTCTGTTAACTTCTGTGAGTGTATAAGCAGAATAACCTATATAGTTTGGATCATTCTCGGGATTAACGATAGGCCGATATCCCCCCTCCGTGTTTCCTGCTTCATACTTATTAACATATAGCTCTTGAATAGTATACTCAGTTCCAATGGGAAGGTTTGTGAAACGAATAACTTCATTCCAGTTCAGTGTCATGTCAACTGTCACGGACTTTTTATTATTTGTCTCATCATAAGCTATAAGGTAGTGATCGCTCTCTTCATCCCACCTATATATATCAGTATTACATGAAGAATATCTGTACCCGCTATGATGATCCACATCAGAATCATTAGCGTTTCCTGTTGTTGTCTCGGTATCCTTTTGATTATAGCCGTATAAGGTAAATCCTCCAGGTGTTCTGACATATTCATATCCAGTGATACCGGATATATCATCTTCCATGTCAAATGTTAGCGTCACTCTGTAGGTGAAGGTCTGCTTCTCAAACATTTTATTTTCAAAGTTTGCATTTTTCCCACCAAGTGTGATCATCTTCGATATATCAAGTTCACTTGTCTTATAGTTTGTACCTGTTACCGAACTTCCTCCTGCCTTCACGTAATACTGCTCATTCTGTTTAGGGTTTAGAACGGACGGCAGTGTGTAAATTGTACTTCCTGCCGGAGCGGGGTGATCACTTGTAATCTTGACGAGATTGACAAGTTCACCATTGATAATCATGGGACGTGCAATATCACTTATAAACACAAAGCTGAAATCATAATAGTGGTCACCGTGTACGGCATCATACTCCTCAAGTGCATAGTCGTGACCTGTATCAAGTATCTCTGTTTTTGTAATATTCCCTGTTTCATCCCTATAGACACGCATTAGTCCCGGGGCAATTCCTATTTCATTTTTCCAGTCACCACTCGGGCTTACAGTTATTTTCCTTGAATTGACATATGCTGCATCATGATATGTCATATAGTATGTCTTTGTTAAATCGTATTCGGTGGCCTCTACGTATTGGTATTCCAAAACGCCTCCGTTCTCAACAATTTCTCGAGTGTAGTATACTATACCCTTGCTAATACCCGCTTCAAAAGCTGCTGCATCTGCTACCTCAACAACTCCTATTTCTTCATGATTCTGCAAATCCATCACAGAACCATCATTCTGATAGTATTTTCCGTCTCTCAGCAGTGTGAAGGTAATGGATTCCGCTCGGTGACCGGGGTTCACATCATCGTTCCATTCCTTTTCTACTGTAAACATCTGCTTCATCAAAGGCATTGGCGTAGGCGGCACCAAAGTAACATCATACGGACCCTTGTATACCGGGTCCTCCCCATCCTTTTCATCTACAACATAGTATGACATCGTCTGGTCTGTATTGGTAAGAACCGTGTATGACCCATCGGGCATTTTCACAATGGAAGGATACTTTTCACCATCAACAACGTAATATCCATCAATGTCCTCATGTCCGTATTTTGTTCCTCCCTTGTAATACAAGATTGTTGTTCCATCATTAGCATATACAGGGACTGCCGTCCTTTCGTTCCATACTAATGCTCCGTTGTTAAGGTTAGTTGCATAGTCATATGCCTCCTGATCCGGCCAGACATCGAAACATACAGAATAAGTATAGTCTTTTTGCAGAGTTCCTATTCCGCCCAAATCCCATGTAAGTCGATCTACTTCCCCGCTTTCATGGGACAAACTTGCTAAAGCGATTTTATACTCTTTTGGTTCTTCCTCTGTTCCAAAATCAACACTATAGTATGTCTTTGTAACTGTTTCAGTTGTATTTGAACTTGTGGTCGAGGGAACTGTATATGTGTATGTTTTTTCTTCTGTAGTTGATTTCTCCTCTCCCGTTGCAGCGTCCTTAAACGTAACAGTATTTACACCCTCATCATCTGTAGATGCTGTTACAGTATAAACATCTTGTCCAAGTTCATTTTTGACTGTATAGGTAAACCCGTCAGCTTTTCCGGATACAACAGTTGTGGCAGTTGCATCTGTAGTCAATCCATCGCTTATAGAAGCTCCGCCATATGACAGGGATTCAGAAATTGTATTAATTATATTTCTAAAAGCAGCAATCAAAGCGTCAGTAGTATCTGCATCAGTATAATATGCTTTTGCGGCATCCGTAGTTGCATCTGCAGTATCGAAAGTGTATGATGGGAATCTATATAAAGGATCTGATGTTTCCCCATCGTCATTATGATTTAAATCATCATCTGTCCAAGTTTCAGAATACGCGCTATTTATCAAACGGATTAAGTAATTCTTCTGCCAATCTTCATTCCCATATGTAAATATACCATACAGTTTATGTCCTGTTGCAACCAGTCTCCGCGCATCATCTCTTGTTGGCAAATAACCAGCTTCGCAGCCTCCTTCTGTATTGGGATTGAAGTGCCTTGCTGTCTTTTCTCCAACCCATGCCGTCGGTTCACCATCGGTAAGAAATATTACATATACATCCTCATCTGGTTGTGCTGCTTTTTTTGCATTTGCTACCGTTAAGGCGTAATTAAGCGCGTCTTCCCAGTTTGTACCTTTGTTCAAGAAAGTTGACATTATTCCGCTTCCGTTATTGTTGTTTTGATATTGTCCGTCTGTTCCAATGATTCCAGAAGGATCATCTCCATGAGTCCAATCAACAAAAGTAGCTTCCATATCAGTTCTTGAATCCGTCTGATTGTAATATCCATATGGATCGTTTGCATGATTAAGATAACTGTCTGGAACACCAGTTTGCTTATACGCATATCCGCCAAATCCCATTACAGCTACTTCCACCAAATCATCAAGCATTATTCTATTGCCATTATCATCCAGAATAGGATCACCATTATCATCGGTCAAATATGTTCCACTCGGCTGGTTATTTCCCATCAGCTCTGTCACCATCTCTGCGAGAGCTGCTTGTTCAGCTTCAAGACGAGTTTTTTTAACATAGATTTTTCCGGTGTGTTCAATGTTTGCGGAATATGTTCTATTATTCCCGCTTCCGTGAAGTTCAACATATTCTCCGTCTATGAGTCCATAGTCTCCATTATTTGCTTGGTAATAAACCCAATGACCATTATAGCCTCCATCCCAATATCTGGAATATCTTGTCCCGCTATACGGTCTTTCTTCCTGATGGTATAGTACGTTATTGATATTAGTTAATTCCGTATACTCCTTCGAAGTTTCATTCACTACTTCTCTATAATAGGTTACATTGCTCTGAATTTCACCATCATATTCCACATACGTCGAATTCGAATTCATACTACTCGATCGGTCCATAACGATGAGAATATTAGATTTCTTTACATCGGCCGTAGTAGAAGAGAGCTTCGTCCCTTTCACACTCAGATTGAGCTTATACGTTCCATCGAATTTCCCATTTATTTTGTTTTCTTCCAGCCATTTATTTGCTACAGGCTTATTCAGATCGGCAGGATCAAGTTCTCTTTTTGCCAGCGCTTTTCTGAGACCTTCTACCGTGTCCGATCTGTCGATTATGTTCTCTCTCAGCTTCGCAAGATAAGGATAGGCTTCATCAATCGTGGCCTCTCTGGTCGCCAGCCCAACAAACGTACCCGTCCCGGAAAAACCGTTCTGTTCATATGTATAGGCAACTAATTTCCCATCCTCGAGCGTCGTCTCTACATCACCGATGATTTCTGTTCCCTCTTCCGCGAAATGGACAGCGCCGATAACGATTTTTTCGGGCTCACTGTCATCGGGCATATTCAAACCGTCGTTAAATTCGATCACCAATTGTACAGGTACAGCCGGTTCTATCTCTTCGTCTTCATAAATGAAGTGGACGTCAAAGAACCTTGCATCAAATATATTGATCAGTTCAACATTTTCTGTTGAGTCATCATCTTCGCTCAAGCTGATCCTTTCTTTATATTCAAAGTAGGGTGTATTGATTTCATTCCAAAGGTCAAAAAATCTCGAAATATACAGATTTGAATCTCTGTTGATTTCTTCAATGATAAGATTAGTTCCTAAGGGCAGTTGTGCTTCCTCAGGGATGTTTATTGTAATAGAATAGCCATCACCTTGATTAATGTAAACTCCATTCTCGCCATTATAGATGATCGTATAAACAACCCCGTAGACGGAGAAACCATCGGCAGTAAACTCAATCACGCCAGGCGCACTGTTCTCAATAATAACTGGCTCTGTCAGAGGTAAGTCACCCTCGCTCTCCTCAACCACAGGCGCATCAACAACAGTCCCCGCGTCGTCCAGAGCGAGTAGTTCTCTGTTCGCCCTAAGCGGACTCTTCTTCAATCCCAGAGGCGATTCAAGGCGCAGTCCTTCAAGTTCAGCATTTGCCAATTCACTTTCAGCAAGTGCTGCGTCGCCATCTTCTGCCTGCTCATCCATGCTCACCTGCTCATCCACAGATACTGCGTCATCACTGGTAGAGAGGTCTGTGGTCGGATAATGGAACACCATCGCCTGAGCATCTTCCGGCGCGTCAAAGGTCTCGATGGCAACGTTCACAGGAACTGCGGGCTGAACGGGATTGCCCCCGGCGTCAACGATCGTTATGTCAAAAAACCGGCTGTATACGGTCTTCCGCCCCTCGGCAAGCCCTTCTTCCGCCGCTCTAAGATAGGAGCCGTCAAATACCTCGGATGTGACGAGCGACGCTCCTTCCGGGATCTGAGCGGATTCGTCGAAAGAAACCCGCACCGTGTACGTCCCGTCGCCGTCCGACAACTCCCCGGCCATGGAAACAGGAGCTCTCTCCTCCGTTGTAACCACGGCGAACGTCACGCTCAGAGCCGGTGCGGCCAGTCCCATTATCATCAAACACGCCAAAAACAGGGAAAGAGTTCTCTTTCCTATCTTCTGGTAGTGGTAAATCATTTCAAGCGTCCGAAGTTTCATTTCCATTTTTCCTCGCTTTTCACAGTCTCTATATGCTGTTGTGGATACCAGGTAAATAATTCTTTCATGCTCTCCCACCGATGGACGGATGTCGCCAGCAGGAAGGGTAAGGGGTTAGTTCTTTATCTTTTCCCACGGTGAGAGCTGCGTAGATCCTGCTGGATGGATTCGAAATCCTCATCCTCCAACAGATTGTACTCCCTCATCATGGGGTTTTTTTCAAGTTCGTGCAGATTGGCCAGTGCCTTTCTGTACAATTCGTGTCTCTTATTCTTTTTCTTTTGGTTGCCGCCGAAAATTATGCCTAGAAACAGCATCAACAGAATCGGTGACATCACAACGGGAGCCACGACCGACGGATCGATTCGCATAGCTTCCGACGTAAAGTGGAGGGTTTCGTCAACAATGTTTTCAACACGAGTCCCGCGGACCAAAAGACGGTGCGTATTGATGCCGTAGGGCGTGCAGGTCAAGAGGGTAACATAATCTTCGCCTGGGCAGATCTTCATGAGTTCAACATCATCGGGGAGGACAATGTTGATCTGGTCCACTTCGTAGGAGTATTCTTTCCCCAGGATGTAGAGGGAGAAGCGGTCGCCGACGCGGAGCTTGTCGAGCTCTGTAAATAGCTTCGCCGAGGGCAGGCCACGGTGACCGGAGATCACTGAATGCGTGCTTTCCCCGCCGACGGGGAGACTGCTCCACTCCAAGTGGCCCGTAGCAATCTGGAGAACTGCATCTGATGTGCCGTGATAGATACTGAGATAGCATTTGATCGCCGGGATCTCGATATACCCCATCATCCCGGTGCCATTGAAGTTCAGCTGGGCTTCGTACTCGGCGAGCTCGGCCTCTTTCAGAAGACGGGGAGAACCTCCCACCTCGGCCCATCTTCTATTATATTCCTCGGCAGCTTCCCGGATCCTG
>JAEEGL011837862.1_pt1 | contig 15156 bp, 24 predicted proteins | sample 9134231 | NCBI WGS metagenome assembly JAEEGL01 (sample SAMN16246548, study PRJNA631951) | gut metagenome | biome: gut microbiome; feature: rumen; material: fiber-attached | host: Bos | place: Iran: Karaj | collected 2018-10 | reverse complement strand
GTCTTCCTGCACTTTGTCAAACTGGATCTTGGCCTCGAACCAAGTTGCTGTAATTGATACCATTGCTTTTCTTGTTTTGGTTGTTACTATTGTGTTAATACTTTTTCCCGTGCATACGGGGTCTCTCATCGTTGTACTGCATCTTCATGGCGATATGCCACTCCAGGTCGATGCCCAGCGCCTTCGCCCATGTCTCCATGAAAAGAAGTGCCATTTCCACCGTTACCTTACCGAAGCTACCTGACGACAGTAGATAGCATAGCTCTCTGGCAATCTCCGTGGGCAACTTACTGCGAAACTGCTTGACAATATTCTCGTTGATGGTTCCAGAGCGGACGTCGTCGATTTTAAATCCAAACGTCCCTGCGATATCGAACAGACGAATGCAGACGTCGGCCATCTCGTCCTCCACGGTGTCCTTGATGAACGACTCAAAGCAGAAGGAGAAAGTGCTACAACGGACCTTCCGTTCCTGGTTCAGGATGTTCTCCTTAATCACCTGCTGGTATTCCGGGCTGTTGAACTTCTCGAACATCCCCCGCCTCGCCCTCATCTGCTTCCTGTCCGCCTCTACCAGCTCTGACACCTCCGTGACGACGAGCATCTGCCAGTGTCCCAGCGGCAAGTCCCTGTCATGGAAGCCATGTCGACAGGCGATGTCATAGGCTCTACCTATGTATTTTCCGTATTCCATATTCCCTTGTCGCTTATTGTTTCGTCAGGGTGGGAGCTTCCAGTATCTGCATCTCCTTCGGATGCAGCTTCTCGAAGTTCTGATATAGACGGCAGCCCTTGCAGGGACGGCTCATCTTCATCTTGCGGAAGGCTTCGTCCGCACCGTCGCTGACATGGGCGACCTTCTGGCACAGCCACGACTCGCTCATGTGGATGTTCCCGTCGGGGTCGATGAGCGGGCGACAGAACTTGCCTGCCATCGCAGCCATGACAAGGAAGTGATTCAGCGATCGTGCCTGCATGGCAAGCAGGTGGGAGTTGATACACGACGGTACATGGTCGCTGTCCCTTACCTCTTCCTGACAGTTCTTGCGGGCACGTCCCAGGTCCTGCATGAAGATAGGACTCTCGAAGTCCGTGATACACCCAATACCCCTGAACAGTGCCTTGTGCTCCACCGTCCATTCGTGATCCTGGTAGTACTTCGGGTTGCTATATACCTGCACCTTCACACGACCATGGGACTCACGGATGAGACGTGCCATCTTCAGGCGTTCCTCCTTGTCTTCTATCCACGCTCCGTTGGTGATAAAGGCAAGTACCTTCACTGAGGGGAAGGCAAGCAGGGCGTTCGTCATCTGCAGCCACTCGGGATGCTCGGTGGGCTCTCCGCCTGTGACACTGACAAACAACGGCTGTGTCTCTCGCACGAAGTCCAATACCTGATTGAAGGTCTTCTCTTTCATGTGCTTCCCACGCGCATTGCTGTTCTGCATGCAATGCGGACACATCATGTGGCAGCGATTGGTAATCTGAATCAACATACTATTTCCATTTTAATAAGTTCTCCAATTCATCGTCGGGTATGTCTGCCTCTGTTTCATAGCCGTGGCATACGGCATAGTCGACAATGAGCTTTACTTCATTATGCGTTAGATCCCGTCCGTCGCACGAGAAATATCCCGCAAGGTTCTTTCTTGGATGAGCGGCTATCCACTTCTGCAAGCCGACCATATTGGTTTTGATTTTATGCTTCATACTTTATCAATCAATCAGTTTAAACTCATAAGCAAACACCCAAGGGTTGCGTTTCCAGGTTCCACGTCCGCTGATGCGGTCGATAAGCGACGCAAAGGCCGCGCGAGCCGTCGGGAATGTGATATGGTTTGGCACGTCGCCCCACGAGTCGTAATAGTAGCGGTCCCATGTATTCATGAACTCGCCCTCCATGATCCCTTCACGCATGATATCTTCGTCGCTGATGTCCTGCAGGCGCTCAAACTTTAAGTCCGTGATAAGGATGTGGTGTGGCATATATTCAGCCTTGACAAACATCTTGTTAGTCCATCCTGCGGTTTCTTGCACGCTGTCGCCGAGGATAGCGTCAGGCGTGCGCCAACTCGACGGGTCGTTGTACGACTCCCACTGCTTCTGATAGATGTCCCAGCATTGTTTGTAAGGCTGCGCAATGGCCACCTTTTCGCCTGGCTGATAGGCAGGATATACGTTTTCGTTCAGTCCTGTTGAATAGGTTATGGCGACGTATGCCTTACCCTTCTCGTCGATACCCCAATCCGATATGTCGGTTACGAGCGGATGGTTTAGTTTCTTGTCCTCACGCCGCGTCATGGTTTTGAGTTCAGCAAGTACGGTGCCCGTCAGCCCGAACTTGTCATTAAACATGATTTTCTTCATTGCTCTGTTGGTTTGATATTGATAGTGTTCCCGTCCATGTCTCAGGTGAGCGGAGAGGATGAAGACTGCTCGCACTTCTTGACGTATCGTTTGTACTCGTTGATTTTCCGGCTGGCCTGCACTTTCTCGCGACCGCCACGGTTCCAGTACCAGTCACGCCAGTAGCCGGGATCAGAGTATTTTGGTTTGAGTTGCTTCCTTTCCATTTTCACTTTTTCTTGATTTTGCTGTTCATCTTTTCTATTTCCTTCGCCTCCTTCGCCATCGTATTCAGGATGTCGAGCACAAAGGGGAGGTTACTGTCATAGACCTGCTGCTGCTCGGCATAGCCCGCATACTTCATGATGGTATTGATAGTGCCTACCTCTCCCGTGAGTGCGTCGCGCAACTGGTCGTTCTTCTTGCTGTCGCTGAACAGGAGCGGGTAGGAGACGGAGTAGTATTCAAGGGCTGTCTGGTAGCACTGGAAGGCGATATGGAAGAGCGTCCCGAAGGTAGCCTTGCCATGGCCGCCCTGCCACCGCTTGCCCTCCCTTTTCAGGCCTCGCTCAAAGAACGGCACCATGCTCTCCGCCTGCTCGGTGTTGTAGCGGTATTCATAGTGAGGGCGAAAGCGGATGGAGCCTCCGGTGGTGTCGAGCAGGGCGAGCGAGCGCGGCACGAGGCAATGTGCCAGAAACTGCGCCTGCAGGCCAAGCACTTGCTCCTCGTCGATGCCTTCCTGAAAGAGCTGTGGTGCGACGCCCTGCAGTGCCCTGTACTGTTGCCAGGTGAGGTTGTTGCAGGCCACCTGCGGAAGCTGGAAGCGGCGGTGGCGGACAACCGAGAGGGCGATATGCGACGGTATGTCGACGGTGTCCTTCGGCAGCATCATCGCATCGCGGAAGCCGCTGACATATCCCGTGACGGGCTCGCGGCGCTCCTTCGTGACCTTCCCGTTCTTGTCGCGCTCCTCCTTCTCACCCGGGTCTCCGTAGGGATAGTCGAACCACGGCAGGGTATGACTCCCCAGATGTGCCGCCTCACGTGCCGTCAGCGTCCACTGGCAGCCCTCCCTGTCCCTCAGCTGGTAGACAGTTTCGCCGGTAAGGGTATGGATGACCGGTGCCTTCTCGCGGCACACCGTGCAGCCCAGCAGATCCAGCAGCGCGGCCACACGTGCCACGTCTGGATTGCCGCCATAGCGCATCTTCGCCTGCCAGCAGACACAAAGCTGCTGCCAGGAAAGCTCGCTCCAGGAATGGGGCAGCGCGGGGAGGGAGGGCTTGCTCATCATCATCCTATTGTTTTCTTGCAGTGAAGGTGATTCCGTCGTGGTCGCTGGAGATACGCCCGGTGAAGGTCTTCTGGTTGGCATTCCTCCATGCAAGCGCACGGCGCTTCCACTTGGTATCACGGCCGTGGCTGGCACGGAACGCCTTCTTCATCTTTCGGGGCAGGCACAAGTCGTTCGGAACCATACACACCTGTACGTCGTCCTTATCCATGAACAGTCTTTCGAGGGTGTCGGCACGTCCTTCCACGACGGCTTCGCCAGTAATGACGAATCCCTTCGGCTGACGAAAGGGCGACGGGTCGGTGATGCCTTCCAACGGCACCGTGCTGGAAACGGACAGGTTTCCTTTGCTGCTGAGCAGCTCCCTGTCGCCTAAAAAGATTACCGGTTTCTCTACCATCATGTCTATACGTTTCCAGTGTTTCCTTTGTTCTTGAGATTAAAGAATATATTCTTCAGGTGCGAGCGTCCACCGCCAGCATTTTCGCTCACGGCGCTCTCGACCTCTGCGCCAAAGCCTTTGTTTTTCTCCCGTATCATGCAAAGCACACCGAGGCGTGATACGAGATGATCGAACAACTCCTCTTCCGTCTTTCCTTCCATGTCTTCACGTGACAGGAAGAACTCCTTTTTTCCTTCCTCGGCATATTCTTGGAAACGCCTGAACGAGAACATGTTCACAAAATTCCCAATCACGTCGTCTGTGTTGTCGGTAAAGAGCATTTTGCTCCTTACGCTTTCCACATGCTCACGGATGTACTCTTCGCTTAGTTCTAAAGTAATCTTTACCATAATTGTTGTTGTTTAGGCCGTCTTGCGACGGGCGGTTCATAACTATTTCTGTGTAGTTTGTACGATGTGTTCCTCATCGCCGACGTACAAGGCAAGCAGCGCATCCTCCGGCATCGCGCTGACGAGTTCCTCGGCCACGGCACGCAGGTATTCCCTGTAGAGTTGGTATTTGACGCCCTCGTCGACATCCCGCATCTGCTGCAGCCGTTCCTCCCAGTTCGGGCGTATCTTGTCCTCTGCACTGAACACGGCGGCGACGACGTCGGAGAGGTGTTCGATAATTTCTTCTCGTTTCATTCCTCTGTTGTATGTGTATTCGTTACTCTGATGATGTCAACGGAGTCTCCGTACATCGCCTTGAACTTCTCGAGGGATTCGCGGGCGTGCTTCTCGGCCGTAGAGATGTCATCCTTCAACTTCGCGGCGGCCTCGAAGTTCTCCTGCCTGATAAGGCTATGGAGGTCATTCTTCATCCCGTTGATCTCGCGGAAGCAGTTCTGCACATAGCTTCCCATGGTCAGCATACTAATAACGCGCACCATCTGCTGCATCTCCTCTATCGAGTCATCCATGTCGTTGATGGCCTTGCTCTGGCGGTGCATCGTGCAAATGGCGTAGATAGCGAATACGCATAATGTCGTGTAGGCGACGAGGAAAGCGACTTGTAATAATTCCTGTAATAGCTGCATATAACTTTGTTTTTGAAGGGGGCAGCGCCGGCAAGGATAGAAAAGAGGAAAAACCCTTGGCCCCGCGCTGGCCACGCCGCACCCCAAGCGCGGAATACGTTTATAGTTTGTGAATCCATCGGAGCGCCTGCCATGTGTTCCACGACGAGCGCACGGCATCGAAGAGGGCGTCGTGTGCCTCGCTGCCTCCGGCATACCTGTCCGGCAGCGGGTCGAAAAGGACGTATGCCTTCGACGGGTCTGTGAAGACGTCGTTCGGCAGTACAGTGGGCACTTGTCTCAGGCAGAGGCGCTCCGTCTGGATTATGGCGCCCTCGAGGATCAAGGTGCGACAGTCGCGGAACGAGGTGTGCGGGACGATGTCCTCCAGGTTCACGTCGTACCTGCTGCACAGGTTGCGCAGGATGGCGATATCAAAGTCCATGCCCTGACACCACAGGCAGATGCTGTCAAGATTGTATACTTCCACGATGCGGCGGATGTGGTCGAGTACGCCGATGAGCACATCGACCATCGGTTCCGGCAGGTCCTCGCAGACGGCTCTCTTCGCGCCGTCGCTGCGGGAAGCCCACCACTTCACGGTCTCCGGGTCGAAGTCGAACCCTTCCACCACGCACGTCCTGAGGTCCACGAACCCCACATACGGCTCTATCTCGTCGCTGAACGGCGTATCCTTCCCGTTGCGCAGCCACGGCACCACTGCGACCTGCATCACGGCTGCATTGGCCGACTTGCTGCAGGTCTCGAAATCAATCGTAAAATCAAGATGCTTATTATTCATAGTTCCTATGATGTTTGTTATTTCGTCGTTCATCATTGCATAGCCTCCTTCCTGTGTTCCTCGTCCGTCAGCAGGTGCCAGAAGCCGTGCTCGTCCTCGCAGAGCCATTCGCCCTTCCTGGCCTTGCAGATAGCGCCCCACGGCAGGTGCTTGCAGATGGTGTCGCCCGTCAGCAGGTAATGCACCTCGAGCGGCTGACCGAAGTGAGACTGCTTCATACAGCCGATGACGCATGGCAGAGACATGATGAAGGTGATGTTGTTGTCAATCTGTATGGCTTGTCTGAAATGTTTCATTTGTTCCTTGCTATTAGGTGTTCTTGCCAGCGGCATTGAACCGGTATGCAATACGTCCGCGTGTCAGGTCGTAGGGGGAGAGTTCCACTCTCACACGGTCGCCGGGCATCACGCGGATATGCCGCTGGCGCATCTTCCCTGAGAGGGTGCCGAGGATGGCGATGCCGTTGTCGAGCGACACACGGAAGCGGTCGCCGCCAAGGGCTTCGGTCACACGGCCCTCTGCACTGATATAGTCTTGCTTGCTCATCGTCTCACGGTTTATCGGATGTTCACAAAGTCCATGAGCAGCACGTCCTTGTCCGTGCCTGCCTGCAAGACGGAGCGGTTGCGAAGCCTGGCGAAGAGCCACGGCCACCAGTCGTCGAGCATGCGCGGACGGCTGACAGAGGCATAGCGTTCCTCGCAGGACGGGTCTTCGCCGAAGTCATAGTCCTTCTCCCAGTTGTAGAGGTTACGGCCGCACCAGAAGCGGATGTTCGGATAGCGCTGTGCCACAGACTCGCAGAAGGCACGGAACAGTCGTACGTGCTCCTCCGTGTACGGGCCCTTCGAGCGCACCTCGTGCAAGACGCGCACCATGACGTCGCCGGCCTCGTTGAAGCGGTGCAGCTCGGCATATAGTCCGCTGCCTGCCGTGAAGCCGTACTCAATCACGCCGTGGGCGATGACCGAACGGTTCAGACCGTCGAACCTGATGCGCAAATCGAAGCACCTCACGCCGTACCGCTCGTACTGCGCACGGATGTTCACTTTCTGGCACCTCGCCATGAAGGCGAAGGGCTTCATCCACCATTTCCTCGGGGGGAGGTAGGACCAGCTGTTGTGACTGCCAAGTATCGCAGTCTTCTCATTCTTGTTTATCATAATCACTATTATAGTTTTTTCTCGCGTTCCCGCATCTGCCGCCGTATCTCGCGGTCTTCCTCGCGCCGGCGTCGCTGCTCCATGATGTGCTCGTAGAACTCCATGTGGCAGGCGATGCCTTTCTTCATCATGGACTGCAGCTGGCGGACGGCTTTCTTCTGCTCAGGCGTGAGCTCGGCGTTGATGGGTATCTCGGCCAGGCACTCCGACAGCAGGCGCGAGATATTCGCCGTACGTCGTGCCACGTGCTCGCGCCAGTGCTCCACACGCTCCACCTCGGCCTTGCAGGCGGTCCAGTAGGCCTTCCGTGCCGCATTGTGCGTGTGGCCTCGGTATATCCAGACTGCGTTGTCCGTGAGACAGGAGCGTCGGATGATGGTGACGGGGTAGCGCTTGTGCATATTCCTTACTCGCCATTATCTGCTTCCGGGTCTTTCTCGGGCGCACCCTGCACATAGTCCTTCTCGCCCTCGTGCGCAGGGTCGAAGAAGTGGCGCGGTATCGCGCTCTTGCGGTAGAAGTAGTACACCCTTGGATAGGGAGCCTTACGGATCAGCTCGCGCGGCAGGCGGCATCCCTTGCCGTCGAGGGCGACGCTGTAGCCGTCGGTGCCCCTCGGGTGCTGCCAGGTGGCGCACTGGCGGAAGCCGCGCTCCCGGTCGCTCGGCGTGAGCAACACCACGGGAGGGTCGACGACGTAGATAGACGTACGGATGTAGTCGGGCAGGTTGTCGCGGATGCGCTTATAGGCCGCCTTCACGGTCTTCTCGCCGACGGTGATGCCGCAGTAGTCGAGCAGCGAGATGGCGAGCTCGCGCTGGGCGATGGGCAGGCCGATATGGCGCTTGTCGGAGAGATACTCGGCAATCCAGCGGGTGAACTGCTCGTCCTTCGAGGCTGCCAGTGCCTGACGGAGCAGGGCGCGGGAGTCCTTCGGCGGGCGAATCGTCTCATCGGGGAGCTGGAAGAACAGCTGCGTGCAGCCGAGCAGCAGGTTTCGGGCCTCGTTCAGCAGTGCGGACGGCAGGTTGCGTGCCACCTCCTTCAGTCCCTCCTTACGGAAGTCGTCGGCAGGAGTGTGAGAGGGACGCGAGCCGTCCATGCTGCGTGGGTGATACCAGTCGCTGACCAGCACCTGATAGGTGCGGCGCGACGTAGAGTCGGAGCTCAGGTCGAGCTGTTCGTTACTGGCAACGACAAACTTCGGCAGGTCGTCGCCTTCGAGCACCACGCTCTCGCGGTACAGGCCACGGGCCGTGAGCGACAGCGTGTAGTTGTAGAGCGTCTTCGGGGAGAAACCCTGAGGAAGCTCGTCCAGTGCCACGATGTTATGCAAGCCGGGAACGACCTTCGCAAGCTCCTGCTGCAGCGTGATGTTGCCGCCCTCGAGGGCCTTGCCGTCGACCTTCAATACACGGCGCACCAGTCCCAGGAGCTCCAGGATGGCGGTTTTGCCCGTGCCGCCGCTGGCCAAATCCTCACGGCGCGTGCCGTTGTCGGTGATATGCAGGAACTGCTGGCGGTTCGCCGAGCGGTGGCGCACCAGTGCTGAGCCGAGAGCATGGAGCATGGCAATCATATACATGTCCTGCACCTGCTTCTCGGCGGCAGAGAGCTCAGCACCGGCAGCCTCCTTCTCCCAGAAGATACGGGAGGTGTTATATAGGAAGCGGAAGTGTAGCGGCATCTCATCAAGGGGCTTGTCAAGTCGGAGGAGGTAGTGCCAGAGCGACGACCATGAGTCCCAGCGCATGTTCTCCTGCGCAATCTCCTCGGCCGTCGTCGCTACCGACAGGATCTCCTCGTGCTTGCGAAGCTCGTCTGCATAGACGGGGTTGACGACGACGTGCCACGCCTGTGGCAGCATAGTGAACGTGCCGTCGAGGATGGCGTCTGAGTTCGTCCACTGCCGCATCTGGCCGTAGGGCACACAGCGTATCTCGTCGGCGGAGACGCGAACGGCGGTGTTCTTGAAGAAGAAGTGGTCGAAGTCCTCGCCGTAGCTCTTCTCGTCGAAGTCCATCTGCTCGATGGCCTCCAGCGTGCCCTGCTCCAGCTTCGCCGAGTAGATGGCACGGCTCAGGGCACCCTTCTTGTCGTTCTGCTCCTTATGGGCACGCAGCCACTCGGCCATCAGGTCGCGTGCCTGTGCCACGAGCTTGTTGCTCCCCTTCTCACCGGGGAAGCACTCGACATAGGTGTTGTCGTTGCCGAGCAGGAAGAAGCGAGAGAACGAGCCCTTGCCCTGCTGCATGACACGGCGCACCATGCCACGCGCACGAAGGAACACAGGCGTGTTCCTGAGGTCGAACTTGTAGCGGGCCCTTCCGGTGCCGTCGGCATCCTTGCGCTCCGACTCCCACTGCCAGAACTGGCAGGTCGGGGTGTCGAAGAGGGCGTTATCAAACCACTCCACGGGGTCGTCATGCTGCACGTCGGCAGGCATCAGGCGCTCCACATCGGAGAAGCGCATCACGAAGTCGGTGACGTCCTTCAACGGCTTGAAGCCCTTGGCGCGAACCTCCGGGGCTCCCGTCTCGGCGAGCTCCCTGGGAAGACGCAGCCACCGCACCTGCGGATTGTTCAGCGCGATGGCCTGGCTGGCAGCAAGACCCGTGGCGTCCTCGTCGTAGCAGACATACAGCCCGCCCTCGACGGTGACGGCGAGCAGCTTCTTGATAAAGCTGCGCAGCCACCTGTCGGGACGTGCGTTGCCGCGACGGCTGTCGAGACCCGCCTGCTCGGAATGCAGCCACACCACATGGGCGTTGCTGTGCGAGTAGACGGCAATGGCGTCACGGGGACCGCTGCAGAGCACGACGCGCTGGAAGCGCACCTTCGGACGGCTCAATGCCTTGCCCTCGCTGTCCTTGTCAATCAGTATGTAGGGGTGAGTATCGTCGTTCTCGGGTGTCTCGGTGCCGGGCGTGAGCACGTCGGCAAGGACGCTGTCGGCATACCACTGGTGGTTCAGGTCGGCATCCTCCTTGACGCACCACCACGTCCACTTGTTGCTGCCGTAGACATCCTTCGGCTCGTACTTCTTCACGCCCCACGGGTAGCGGAACATGAAGATGGGGTAGTTCTTCGTGGCCCTGACGACACGGGCGCAGACGCCGCCCTTCTTCGGCTCTACCTTCTGGATGAACCGCTTCACGGGCTGCACGCCGAAGATGCGCTCCACATCGGCACCCCACTGGGCGATGGTCTTCGCCTCCGCCTTCTTCGGGTCGCGGTAGAAGCCGCGTCCGAGCGAGCATCGGTAAAGGGCCTCGCCGGTGTCTGGGTCGAACTGTGTGAGCGAGTCCCCTACCCTGACCTCCGCAGCGGACGACCCATCGGTACGTACATCGGCGCGGCGTGCCTTCCGTGTGGCCAGTTCAACCCTCATACCGAGTGCCTTCAGGCCTTCCTCGGTCCAGTCTCCGCTCTCGAATATCGGCTCGTCGCCGCTCCACGCGGCATACTCCTGCTCGGAGGAACGGAACTCGTCCCATCCCACCAGGGCGGTGCGCAGCGTGTCGTAGTATTTCTTGCCGTCCGAGTCTGGCTGCAGCTCCACACTGCAGCGCATGGCCAGCTCACTGAGGACAGCCCTGAGGTCGGTCTGTGAGAGCCGTCCTTCAGGCTTTCCCATGAGTCTGGCAGCCAGTGCCACGGCACCGTAGCCCTCCTGACCGCAGGCGAAGCACTTGAAGCCGAGGTCGGTGGCACCCTTTCGCACCACCTTGTCAACCACCAGCGACGGCCGGTGGTCGTCGTGCCACGGGCAGATGTACGACGCCGATGCAGCGCCGTCGCGGCTGGGCACGAAGCCCCATCCGCGCATCACCTCCACGAGGGACAGGCCGTTCAATATGTTATAGTTCTGTTCTATCACGGTTAGCGTCCTCACTCAACAATTCATTTCTCAGCGGTTCCAACATGGCACCGTACAGCACGCGCTTCTCCTCGGGGAAGTCACCCTCCTCGATGGCAGCCATCTGGAAGAATGCCTGCGAGATCCCGAAGGCCTTGCAGAGCTTCTCCACCGTGGACTTAGGCGGGTATGTCCTGCCGATCTCCATGCTGCTCACGGCGTTCGTGCTCATGCCGATGCGCTCGGCCAGCTGCGTCTGTGTCATGCCCTGCTTGACGCGCAGGGTCTTGATTGCTTGTCCTACGTCCATTGTTTTTTGTCTCTTTTGATTTCGTCGAAGGAGCAGGGCTCGAACCTGCGATACGGAATATTCCATGACTTTCGGCTGCGCTGCCACCATCACTTCCTGTTCCGCAGGCCGCTATTCTTGCGCTTTATTCACGGCCTTCTCCCGCATCAATACGGGTGTGTTACCAATTACACCATCCCTCGGTAAATGCCTCCCCGCTGGAAGGCGTGAAAGTCCTTCTTTACAATGAGTTTTGATTATACTATCCGAAGCTACCCTCACGGGCTTTGCGGGAGAGGGCGGAATCGGACCGCCGCTCAGGATAAACACATTTGTCCGTTGCTCCTGCCGCGCCAAACAGGCATTTAATCAAAGACACGGCTTACGGACTTTCTCTCCCGTGATGCCCGTCTTTCCGGGCAGTCACCCACGTTTTCAGACACGGACAACGTCCGGCTGTATCCCTCGAGATTGTGTTTTCAGATTTTCGTCACTTTGTACTTCTGTTCCAGCAGCTTGAAGCCCTCCTCCATCTCCTGTCGTTTCTTCTCCTCCAGGGCGGCGTCAATCTCGTCCAAAGCGTACTTGTATTTCTCCTGCGCCTTCACGTTGAGCTCGAGGGCGTGCATGGCACTCTCGTCCATCAGGTCCTCGTCGCGCAAGTCCTTCATGAGCGAGGCCCAAGCCGTCTTGAAGCGCTGGTTCTTGTCCGGCTCGAAGCCTTCTATCTCGTAGAGACCGTACTGGTCGATATGTGTCTTGACGCCGAGGGCGTCGCACATGCTGGCGAACGAGCGCACCATCGGCTTCATGTCGTCGTTGACGTAGAGACGGGAGAAGTTGATGCCTGTATCGTTCCGGAAAGTGGAGAAGAACTCTCCGTAGCTGGCACAGGCCACCTTGCCCATCAGCAGCGCCACACAGCAGCGTGCCTTCAGCTCCACGTCGCGCCAGCCGAGGTGTATCATGTAGTCGCGCAACACCTCGTAGACCTTCTCCAACTTCGACTCAACAACTCCGTACGCCAGGCAGAGATGGTCCTGCATGGTGTACCATGCCGTGCTCTCAACCCTCTGCCGGCGCAGGCTCACGCTATATTGCCAGACGGACTCCGCGGCGTTTCGACACTTCTTCACCATGTGGCGCATCCGCTTGTCGCGCTCCAGCAGGTCGTATACGGCGAGCATCGTCTCGTGCAGCATGTAGTTCACGCGGTGAACAACGACGAAGTTCGCGGTGACGCTGTCGAGGGCTTTATTCAGGTCGGCGACCGTCACCTTGTCGTTGGCAACGTCTATCTTATCCAGCAAAGCCTGTATGGAATACGCCCAACGGATAAAGCCGATGGCATCCTGCAGGTTCATGTCGTTCTCAACGACGTAGCGAAGGGTCAGGGCGGGATCCATCATCCAGGCGACAGGCATCCTCTCGCCGAGGGAGTCGATTTCCTCCTTGGTTTTGGCCGGCTTGCCGATCATGTCCTGAAAGACGGCGGCCAGGCCCACGAAAATGTCATGTTTCTTTCCCATGCACTACTTGACGGTTTTCTTCGACCTTGTCCTTGCTGACTTTGTCTTCTTCGCTGCCGCAAGCTCCCCGCGCAGGCGATCCACCTCCTGCACGTACTTCTCGATGCGCTGCTGGTAGTCTTTCTTGATTCGCTCCATGAGAGCGTCCTTCTCGGCGATGCGCTGGCGAAGGTTCTCCGTTAGCTTCTGGTAGTCACCGACCTTCCCTTCTACCTCTTCGAGACTTTCAAGGCTCTTCAGGTAGAGGTCGTTCAGATCGGAGACCCTGTCGGCGACCTTCTGGTAATGCTCGTGTAGCTCGTCAAGCTCTTCACGGAAAGGGTTCCGGCCCAGCAGGGCCAGCATCAATGTCTTTAGGTACTGTTTCACTGTTTCCATTTTTCTGTCGCTTGGTTTTGATATTTTTTAATACCACAAATGGCACGTTTTTGATAAAATAGTTGTAACTTTGAGACAAAAGTACAACAATTTTGGGAAACAGCAAAACATTTTTGGAAATTATTTTATCATAAACGTAATATTTACAAAATTTAAGAATTATGGATACGCACCTTAACACAAAACTCATCTCGTCTTTGAGCAGCGTCATGTTTATGCCTGCATCGGAAATAAAGGCTCTGACAAACATCACGAACGCAACGTGGTACCGTATCATGCAGGCTCCGGACTCCATCACCGTGCAACATCTGCTCTCCATTGCAAACGGGCTTCACATCCCGGTGCGCAGGTTCTTCTCCAGCGGCCGCGTCGACGTCGTCGGCAAGCGCGAGGACTACATCGCAGACCCGTACGAGCCGTGCTACTACGACGAGTTTGCCTTGCAGGAGACCATGAGCAAGAACACAGATGCCACATGGAAGAAAGCGGCGAAAGCCGTAGCCATGAGCTATCCTCGCCTCAGGAACTCGATGATGGCCGTCACGAGGACACCCGTTACAAGGTTTCTCACCGTCTGCCAGGTGTTCGGCATCGACCCGTTCACAATCTTGGTAGACCCCAACCCGGGACAGGAGAGGAAGACGGAAGGAAAAGGCAGGAAGAACGGCATGGAGGACATACGAAAAGAGACGGCGGCGCTCAGGAAGGACCTCGGAGAACTCTCGGCCGTCGTCGAAGACCTGAAAGACAAATACGAGAAGTTGATGCAGGCACACAACAACCTGCTGCACCGCATCAACGTGAACATCAACACCATCAACGGCGGTCACGTCGGCATCACGGCGGACCCGTGCGAGCCACGGTGACAAACAAAAAAAAGGCTGCCCCGCTATCACAGCGGAGCAGCCCAAAACTCAAAATCACTACGGCGTATGAAAACAACCACAGTGTGTCGTTACGTGCGCAGGCGCACGTTATACATTTATATGTGTCACTGACTATAGGGCAGTACCTTCAAGTCGAAGTCTGACATGTTCTGCCTTTGAACCAGGAAGCGGACATACCCCCGCCCCGTTCTCAGCCTTGACATGGCTGAGCGCAGCTTTTTCCGGCCTTTGAGATAGGAGTCTGCGGTTGAAATCTCATTGCCCATCCGGTTATCCACAGGATACATGGTGAAGTCGAACATCTCCTCCAGATTCCCGTCGTCGTCATAAAGGCCGACGCGAACAGGTATTATCTTTGAACCCATCATCATGACGGAGCGGAACATCCCCTCTCCGGTTATCAGCCTGAAAATGGCTTTGTCCCAGTCCCACACGTACAGCGTGCCGACATTTTCGTCAGTGTACACACATACGGTTTTGGCTGTCACCCCCTTCAGGGGATCAGCCTCTCTGCTGACGGTCTCCCATTCCCCCTGTGCGAAGGCCGTAAGCCCTGTCAACAGTAGCAGTGCGATTGCCAATAGTTTCTTCATAGCTGTTTCTTAGTTGTTCTTCCCAGCCAATAGCCCAGCGCGAAGGCGAGTGCCATGAGCAGCAAGATGCTAATGGCAACATACAAGCGGCCTTCCGGCATAAACCAGGCGGCAGGGAGATAATCGTACCAGTGTTCTATCATTTTTCTACGAACAGTTTGTTTGTTGCAGCTTCTGACTGCAAAGGTAATAAATTCTTTTCGTTCCGACGTAAAAAAAAAACAGAAAAATCAGTTGCCGTTCTCGATTATTTCCAGCCCGCGCTTGCGGGCTTTTGCGTAGAAGTCCTGTCTGACCGCCTCGGTCGGAAGCCACGCCAGTGTGCGCAGCTCCCGTCCGTCACCGGCCCGCAGGGTGAGCTCATAAATACCCGTCATAGTCAGTCCTCTGTGATACAGTTCTCTCTGAGGGAGTGGACAATATGCCGGATAATTCGCTGCTTGGTGCGTTCATCGGTCGTGTTCGCCAGATTTCTCAGGCATGACTCGATGTTCTGGTAGAGATACTGGCTTATCGCCATCTTGCTTTCGTCCATAGTCGCTTATTTGTT
>JAEEGL011764068.1_pt1 | contig 15156 bp, 21 predicted proteins | sample 9134231 | NCBI WGS metagenome assembly JAEEGL01 (sample SAMN16246548, study PRJNA631951) | gut metagenome | biome: gut microbiome; feature: rumen; material: fiber-attached | host: Bos | place: Iran: Karaj | collected 2018-10 | reverse complement strand
GTAACGACCAAGGGAGAAACGGTCATCATCGAGTGCCACCGCTTCTTCTCCTGCGGCCTGTACGGGTTCAAGGACCACAAGCTGCTACCCTATATGTTCTCGCAGACCTGGTTCCAAATGAAAAACAACATCGGGAAATGACCAGATACAAGCCAACCGGAATCTTCATCAAACAGCGTTATGAAAGGCAATGGATAGTTTCCTTTGGAGGGAACGAATACCCCTTCAAACAAAAAAGCCATGCCTTCAGTTCGGCCCGCCTCGCCATGGAATACTATGAAGATGTCAAGCTCTTCGAGGAAACCATCATCCATACAAGGACCGGATGCTTCAGGCTCAATGATACAAGATTCAGGATCGACATTACCTATAAATTGAATTATCCTAATATTTGAGTGTTTTCCCGGAAAATCAGAGAATTTTAGGACAAAACAGTACAAAATACAACGAAAAAATGAAACTGAAGATACTACCTAAACCCGTTGAGGTCAACGTCTCGCTGATGCCCGGGTGCTACATCCCCGACTGCATCAACCCCGAATACCGTCCCTTCGAACAACTGAAGTTCGATGCCATCGCAAAGGCCGTATGGTGCGACGAAGACAACGACATCACCTATGTCTCCATCCAGAAGGACGGTAAACCCTACGTCGTACTATACCGGGACCTCGCACCCCTTTCAATGATGACAATCAAAAAGGAGGCGAAGCCGCTCCCGGTCGAGACATCGCTCGATACCATCAACGAAAAATACACCATGAGGGCCCTTGCGACGGACCTGTCTCTCAAGCTTGGGCAGTTCGACGTAAACGTCACTTCCATAGACGGGCATGAATTCGAAGCAGACCTCAAGTGGCAACTGCACGGGCACGTGAAGCAAGTCGAGGGACTCAGGAGGCTCATCGCCATAGACGAGAAAACAGGAGACCTGTCAGTCTTATGATACTGCCCGGCATGACATACGAGGAGATGGCGGCCCAATACCTCGGGGACCTGCACGACATCATGGCAAAGAAGAAAACCTTCCAGGCGAAGTTCTCCTCCTATGTCAAACGCTCGCGGTCGAAGGCCTTCCCCATGACGGCACAGTACGAATACATCTCCCATACCAACAGGAACCGGTACCTGTACTGCTACACGGCCTTCAAGAGGAGCGACTGGGACGAGCCCTACTGCAACGCCATCTGCCTCTTCGAAGGGAAGGGCGGCATGTACGCCATGGCGACATCCAACTTCCAGAAGACCGTCATCATCTTCACGCCCCATTTCTTCTCCCGATACAGGGAAAGGATCCTGCACGGAGAGGATATCCATGGCGATGCCCTCATCAAACGGTATTTCAGCAAGAACACCCGTTTCGTCCTCAAAGAGATGGACGAGACCTTCGCCAGGGCCTACAAGAAATACGAAGACGACGAAAGCCAGTCCTGGGCCGCAAGGGTCAACGAGGGGAACATCTTCCTGAAGACCTACAACGACAAGGTCGTGCTCTGCAAGACCATCATCTCCGACGAGATGCTCTATGACAATCAGGCGGAAGCCTTCGGTGAGCTCCGGCAGAAACTCGACGACTTCAAAAACATCAAGATACAAGGATACAAAGACAATACGAAATGACCAAACCAAAGACAATCCCCTCAGGCATCAAGGCCATAGACGAGCATACAGGCGGAGGATACCGTAGCGGAACCATCTTCATCGCACGGATATGCGAAATATTCAAGGACGAACTCCAGGAGTTCATCCTGACACAGACCAAACAACTTGCCCTCGGAGACAAGAACAGGGTCCTGGTATTCTCGCTGACAATGGATGCCAAGGAGTTCGCCTTATCGCTCCTCAAGGAAGGAACGCCAGTACTCTACAAGGAGATAAACGATTCAAACATCTACGTCTCCGAGAAGGGCGACCTCGACAACCTGACGGTCCTTTTCAACAAGCTTACGGAATTTACGGAAGCCCTGTCGCCGGATATCATCATCATCGACGGGATCGACGAGCTGCTGCCCAAACCAACGCCCCTGACTGGCATGGACACCTCCGCAATCGAAAAACTGGTCAAGACGGCACAAGCAATCAACGTTCCGATTATCGTGAGCGATTACGAGAACCGCCTGGAAACCGGACTGCACCGGCCGGAAAACGTGACCGAGATGGAACTCAAGGTAGATATCAACGACACCGTCCAGGCTTCCATCATCTCCAACGAGAAAGAGACCATTTCCGAAGACCTCTACGGCCTTTGGAAAATCTTCGAGAAAATCCTTAAAAAATAAAAAGATATGAGAACAATCAAATTCAGAGGCAGACGCCTTGACGACAAAAGCTGGATTTACGGTTACCTCGTTCCTATCGTCACCCGTGGACAGACGCAGATGCACATCGTAACGGAAATCCGTGGCGGATCCATCCAGCGTTCTGCCGTAGACCCCGAGACGGTCGGCCAATACACCGGCATGCACGACAAAAACGGCAACGAGGTCTACGAGAACGATATCGTCCGCTACCGTACCACCGACGAGCGGTACACCCGCAATCCAAGTTTCAGCACCCTTATTATCCACTATGAGGAGAGCTCTGCGCGTTTCCAGGCCGGCAGAATCTATTGGGACACCCTTCGTTCCGAAAAGGTGGAAGTCGTCGGCAACACATACGACACACCGAACGCAATACACGATTGAACCATGGATATCACAAGCCAAAACCAGATAAAGGTGACCGGAAGAGTCACGTTCGCAAGGCATGGCGCCTACGGCGAACATCCCGTACTGACGCTCTCGCTCGGTTGTATGACTACGTTCCAGAAAATCAATGGGAAATTCGAAACGCAAACCAATGAATTTGAATGCATGCTTTGGCAGCGCCATAACAAGAACGACATCTCCCTGATCTCCACTGGCGATATCATTTCCGTCACCGGCGAGCTGAAGAACCAGGCCGTCTTCACCGGATACAACTGGACCAGGAAGATGATGCTCTTCGTCTATGACTTCGAAATCATCGGAGGAAAAGAAGATAAACTTGTCCCGGAGAAGACCAAAGCCTTAACATATAATTGAGCTATGGATTTACAAGAACTGTCATTTGGGAATTACATCATGAACCCCCTTGGAGCCATCGGAACATATCGAGGACTCCGGGAAGTGTCTGGTGGCAAAGGGGAAACCCTCCTCATGGTGACAATGGCTTATACAAAAAGTCAAAAACAGTTACCGCCTTATGAATCCTTCTGCCGGCTCATTCCATCTGAAATCCGACCCGTAATCCTCGACGAGGATATACTTGAAGCCGTCGGGTTCCAAAGGAACGGAGTCTTCTGGGATTACGACAACAGGGAAGAAACGGACGATGTAATCGGATTCCAGCTTGGACAGATATCGAACGGATTCGTTCTACAGACCAATTTCCGCACTATCAGCGTCAAACATCTGCACCAGTTGCAGAACCTGATGACACAGGCCGGCATCAAAGAACCCCTCGAACTGCCGCTTGACGATACGTTCCGCTTCAAAAAGAAAAAACAATGAAAACCGAAGAGCAGCAAAAAATAGTCCTTGAGCTCCCCGTAGACTTCAAATACTACGATATGATAGTCTACGAAGGGAAACGGGAAGAGTACCGGGATATCAAACCATACTGGGAAAAGAGACTTGCCCGACCTTATACCCACGTCCGTTTCAGGAGAGGCTACACCAAGACTACGGCCGAGTTCCGCCTTATCGGCATCCGCACTGGCGAAGGGCGTCCCAAATGGGGCGGCATCCCAGGGAAAAAGGTCTTTGTTATTGCATTCGAAGGTCAGCCACTCCCGTCTGAAGACAGGGAACATGCCACAAGGCCAACGCTTCAGGCTGATCAGCCCCAGTGATAAGGCTCACGCCTTTGAACTACGTTGATTGAGAATACATAGGCACCAAGGAGTGTTCCTTCCAGCCCCTTGCTCTGCGGACATTCAACATCGGCGCGGGAGACCCACAGGCTCTATGCCTGCATTATCAAAAAAAACATATCACATGCTTGAAAAATTCAAAACAATGATACGAAGGCTCTTTCCCAAAAAGAGTTACGCCCCGTACACCATCACCTTCACCGGAGTGGATTCCCGCACCAACCTCAACCGCCTTGCGGACATCCAGGCCCGCTACCCCTACGCGGAGTTCGGCATCCTGGTGTCCAAGAAACGGACAGGCTCCGGAGACCCTCGGTATCCCGACCTCGTTATCCTTGAAAATCTCAAGAAATACAAAGGTCTCAACCTTGCCTGCCATGTCTGCGGAGGCGACCTTCTCGGTCCCTGCACAGACAACAGCTTCGAGACCCTGGATGAGTTCCTTAACGGGAACCTCTCGATGTTCCGGCGCATACAACTGAACTTCGGCCCCCGGGACCTGAGGAAGACCAAAGCCATCCGCAAGAATTTCGGGATAGGGGCGCACGAAGGGGTGGAAGAAGTCATCATCCAGCAGATGAACACGGATGACAGCCATTCGGTCGAAAGCATCTTCGAACCGCACAGGACCAAACTGTCCTGCCTCATCGACCCTTCCGGAGGCTTTGGGAGAGAGACAGAGTTCGTCCCTAAAAGACGCTCTTTGAGGACCGGTTATGCCGGAGGAATCAATCCCTCCAACGCGCTGAGAAAGTTCCTCCAGCTCAAAAATAGCGGCGTTTGCCGGGATTTCTGGATCGATATGGAAAGCGGGGTGAGAACAGATGACTGGTTCGACCTGGACAAGGTTGAGGCGGTGTTGAAGGAGATTGACCCGCTGCAATTCTGATATAGAAGACGTGATACTCTCCCGTCTAAAGAACGGGAGCATGCTTGAGCATTTTTCATGAAATCAACACAAAAACTTAAAAATAATGAAACTCTACGACAAACCCATTAAAGGGGCCAACAAGCTCCCGGTCGAAGACCTCCGCCAGATTGCACGGTTCAACCGCATCGTTATGAACTACATCAAGATGGGAAGGATTGTACAAAAGAACCGCTTAACCAAAAGATATGTTTAAAGTCAAACCCAATAAACAAGAATAACGATGCCACACACACGAAAAGAACTGCTCTCTTGGGCCAAGGATGCCTGGGAGAAGATTACCGGGAAGCATCAGGAAGAATTGACAACTGTTTCATGTTACCCTGCTGCGGCAATCTTCGACTACAAAATAGACGAAATGGAATTAGTCTATTTACAATTCCTTCTGTTCCGATACTGGTTCAGGAACAAGAATGATGAAGGGATCTTTGAATTCGAACCGATTAACATCCACGGTCCGGAGATACACCCCCTCTACATCGACGCCATCAAATATGATACGGCACCAAAAGACTCCTGTTCCTTCAATGTTCTCGAATCGACCGCTTCGGACGACAAACTGCTTTTCCGGATACAGGACAAAGAAGAATACTTCTCTTCCCCGTGTCTGAAAAAACACGAAATCAAAAAACTGATTCTCGGTCTCAACCGGCTTTACGGTTCGTCCCTCACAAAGAACAAAACCGAAAAACAACAATAAACCATGCTCACAAAAGGGAAGGCGATATACAAACCCTCCGGCAAAGCCGGGGAATACGCGCAATGGGCCTGCAACTACTTTGTAGGCTGCAGCAACGACTGCGACTACTGCTACTGCAGGAAAGGCGTCCTGGCTACCGTAGCAGGCGGCCCCAAGGCGACCCTCAAGAAATGCTTCCGGGACCATCAGCACGCCTTCGAGACCTTCATTGAAGAGATGCTCGGACACATCGGCCCCAAAAGGCAAAGATACATGCTCATCAGGGATGCCGGCGGCCTTTTCTTCTCCTTCTCCTCCGACCCGTGCCTTCCCGAAACGACCCAGCTAACATTGCTCAGCGTAATGTTCGCAACGGGCCTCGGCGTGCCCTGCCAGATACTGACCAAGTGTACGGACTGGCTCAAGGATGAAACGAATTTCAAAAGCCTCCTATCAATAAAAGACCTGGTATCCATCGGGTTCACCCTCACGGGCATGGACATCATGGAGAAAGGGCCCACCGTCGCCTCCAACGACGAGCGGATCGCAGCCCTGAAAAGGCTGCACGAAAACGGGTTCAGGACCTTCGCCTCCATCGAACCGGTCATAGACATAAGGAAGGCCCTGACGGTCATCCACAAGAGCGCCGGAAGTGTCGATGAATACAAGATCGGCCTGCTGTCCGGTAATAAGAACTACGACTGGGACGAGCTTAACCTCTTCACTGTCGACGTCAACGCCCTCGCGAAGGTTTACGGAGCGAAAGTGTATTGGAAGAAATCCGTCTCCAGCTTCCTCGGATTTGACCTTAATACCCATACGCAATGAGACAAAAGAACATGAATAAACGGATCATAGACCGATACGACAATACGGAAAAACCTCATTTTCACTGTGTCAACAACAACCCCGTAGGAAGGCATACCGGCGACTGCGTCGTCCGGGCCATGGCCTCCTTCCTTGGATGGACGTGGAAACAGCTCTATGCCGACCTCTATGCGTACGGCATAGAAAACGGAATGATACCCAATTACTGCAGCGAGTTCCACAATTATCTCCTATGTCAGGGCTTCGGCCGGAAGAAACCCGAAAAGACCTGCACTGTCAAGGAGTTCCTGGAGCAATACGCCGAACCGGACAAAACCTACCTCGTTGAGGTGCAAGGACACCTCACCTGTATCACCGGAGGACAAATCAACGACACTTGGGACTGCTCCAACAGAAAAGTCAAACTATACTGGGAGCGCAAAGACACTGAGACAAGAAAACCGTTCTATCGGGTTGAAATACACCCGATAGAAGAATAAACATAATGCCTATGAAAACAAAACTCAACTTATTTATCCTGGTGGCCATCCTGGCCACAACCCTCTCCTGCACCGGCAGGACAAGTGACCGCTTGACAAAAGATTACCCGACGCAGGCGCCGCAGGTGATCATCGGCGATATCACCTTCAGCCGTGTCAACGCCTCGGCCTTTGCCTTCAACGAAACGCCAGCCGGTCGTCTCATCGACGGGGCGCCCAACTCCTTCGAGACCATCCAGTCCGCCTTCCTTATCTCCGAACGGCCACTTGACAGGGCCTTCTACGAACGCTTCGCCGGAGACGGCCGATGGCCGAAGAACGGACTCAGCGCAAGGGACGTCAATTCGATGTTGGACAAAGCCTACTACAATACCAACATCCCAATCATCATACCGACCGAATCGATGTTCGAGGCAGCAATCAATGCCGGGAAAATTAACATCAGTAAAAATGATGATATCATCCTCTCGGACGGCTGGCAGGATATAAGGGAACAACAAATCCTGCCGAAAGACTGGAAAATCGAAGCAAAGAGTCCACAAATCGTCCTCAGGAAACTCTATGAACGGAACCCTATTGAAGACTACCGCAGGCGTACGGCTAACCGGTTCTACCTTGCCATACGGCTCGGCGAACCCCTGCCGCCTGACCTGGAAACCTTTCTGAGGCATACCTACACCAAATCACCGGAACCATCCGACGGCAAAGCCGAGACTTTCAAGATAGGAGGAACCGAATTCCGGATGCTGCCCGTCAAGGGAGGGACGATGACGCTCGGCGCCACGCCCGAACAGGAACAATACGCCGACGATGACGAAGCGCCGCTCCGTGAAGCTGAGCTCCAGGACTACAAGATAGGGGAGACCGAGGTGACGGCCGGACTATGGCTGGAGGTTATGGGTACACTGCCATACGGCAACGATAAAAGGAACCTCAACAAACCGGTAGGGAACGTCTCGTTCTACCGGGCTAAGGAGTTCATCCGGAAACTCTCCGACCTCACGGGACGCCCCTTCCGGCTGCCCTCCGAAGACGAATGGGAATACGCCGCCAGGGGAGGGGTCAAGACACACGGATACGTCTTCTCCGGAGGCAATGACACGAAGGAAGTGGCCGTCTGCTCCTACAAGGACAAGAAAAAAGGGGAAACCATCCGTCCCGGGGCTCCCGACATCAAGTCACGGCGCCCCAACGAACTGGGACTTTACGACATGTCCGGTTCCCAATGGGAATGGGTCACGGGAGAGATGCCCGGCGACATGGCCGTGCAGAAAGGCGGAAGCTGGAAATCCCTCAACACCGCCTGCCGCGTCTCCAACCGCCAGGCGATGGATCCCAATGACCGGAAAGACACATTCGGATTCCGTTTAGCATTGTAAAGGAAATGTACGGCAAAAGCAAAGATACTGCCTCATACCCTCCGGCAAAGCCCAACGGAGATACGAACCGCGAGCTCGTGGATATCGAGATAGCCCTGGCGAAAGAATACAACTATGAAAAGAATATCATAGTCTTCAACGTCCGGGGAATCAGCTGGACCCTGCCCCTCTTCCACGAATGCGACATGGTCGTCGTGTCACCCAAGACCAGGCTCCTGTGCGAACTCGAAATCAAACGAAGCTGGAGCGATTTCCAGGCAGATTTCAAGAAACAACACCATCACGAAGCTTACGGCTCCATCGAGGTGTCTTCCTTCTCCTATGTCGTGCCGGAAGGCATTTACGAAAAAGTGATTGAGAAGCTCCGGAAGGAAAAGACCATTGTTACCTCGATAATAACCTACGACGAGCAGCTACAATTCAAGCACCATACCTGCCTCTATTCATTCCATCCCGAGGACGAAGGCAGATGGATGACGTCAACCTATTCCTGCGACGGAAAAACGAACCTGAAGGTCGACGAGGTAGCCAAAGGCGTCCAGAAAGGACGCTACTTCACACTTGATTTCAAGACGGACGACAAACCACACAAGGTAACAAAATACAACGCACATCCGCTCTTCACCGAGCAGCTGCTTGAACTGACCCGCCTCGGTTGCATGAGGCAAGTCTCTCTCCGCGAGAAAATATCAGAAATCACGATTGAAAACAACAAAAAGCCATAATCAAATGAAAGACAAATGGTATATTGCCGACGTAGTCATCCTCTTCAGCAAGCTCAAGGGAAACGTCAAAACCGAATCCGGCAGGCGTCTCGTCCATCCAGGCGAATGGTTCATGCCACTTACCGACAGTCAGCCAAAAGGCAAGTGGATATCTGCAGGGATACCCGACAGAATCTCACATCAGGCAACCGAACAAGAAATCAAAGAACATTTCAAAATTACAAAAAAATGAAACAATACCTCGACTTACTCAAACACATCCGCGAGAACGGCGTGATGAAGGAAGACCGCACCGGGACCGGCACGCAGAGCGTATTCGGTTACCAGATGCGCTTCGACCTGTCCAAGGGCTTCCCCCTTCTCACTACCAAAAAAGTACCCCTGAAATCCATCATCTACGAGCTCCTGTGGCTCATCGCAGGGGACACCAATGTCAAATACCTTCAGGACCACGGCGTCACCATCTGGGACGAATGGGCCGATAAGAACGGTGAACTCGGGCCGGTGTACGGCCACCAGTGGCGCTCCTGGCCCACGCCCGACGGGCGGGCCATCGACCAGCTGTCACAGGTGATTGACCAGATCAGGAACCACCCGGACTCCAGGAGGATGCTCGTCACCGCCTGGAACCCCGGCGAGGTGGACCGGATGGCCCTGCCTCCCTGCCACTGCCTCTTCCAGTTCTACGTAGCCGAAGGGAAGCTCTCCTGCCAGCTCTACCAGCGCAGCGCCGATACGTTCCTTGGCGTACCGTTCAACATCGCATCCTACGCCCTGCTTACGATGATGATAGCCCAGGTCTGCGGGCTCAAGCCCGGTGAGTTCATCCACACGACCGGCGACACCCACATCTACCGGAACCACTTCGACCAGGTGGCGCTTCAGCTCTCCCGCGAACCCCGCCCCCTGCCGACGATGAAGATCAACCCCGACGTAAAGTCCATCTTCGATTTCAAGTACGAGGATTTCACCCTCGAAGGATACGACCCCTGGCCCGCCATCAAGGCACCCGTGGCGGTTTAACGTAAAAACATATAACCATGGATAACAAAACTCTAAAAGAATTCATGCGGCACCACAGCTGCCTCGTTGAGGACCTGCGCGTCTGTGCCAACCTGATTCAGAAGAAGCAGGAGCCCCTCGCCGGGAACCTCAACCGCTACGCGGACGAACTGGCCGAATACGACCCCTTCCTCTGCAAGGAATACCATTCTCCATTCAAGGTCACAACCATGAACGAAGCCATACGGAACGCCGTCCCCGCCTGGCAGGAACAGAAGGACTGGACCATCTCCCCCGAAGGAGACCTGCATCACGAGAAGATGAACTATGACATCTTCTCCAACCAGCTCAAGGAAAAGAACTGGATCCTCCATATGATGGGCAAAGGCTGGGTAGACCTCAACTCCTTCATCCCGGCCTACTTCGAGGCCTGCCGACGCTGCGGCATCAAGCAGCTGGACATCGTGGTTAATTACTAATCCACTCTGTTATGGACTACAAAAAAATCACCTCCGCCGTCAAGATATTCCAGAACATCCAGGAATGGGCCTCCTACGTCAGCAAGGAAAGGTTCGACATCGCGGCCAAGGTCAAGTACGGAATAGACGACGAAAAGCACCTGAATAGGCTCTACGGTCTTTTCAACAGTGCCTGTCAAAGACTGTCCCTCTTTGCCTCAAAGGAAAATGAAAAAGACCTGGAAATCGCCATCAACATCGCCGAGTTTGCCTATCTTGGAGATGAACTGAAATACAAAGACGTACCCGCCATCTCCAACAACAAGGAAGATGACTACCGGCGATACTATTACAGGGACCAGGAAACGGGACAAACGAAGCAGATTGACATCAACCTTCGCGACCCCCAGCACATCATAATGCTGGCCGAACTGCTACGAAATCCAAAAATCAAGTTCATCAGCGTCGTCGCCCAGGTCGGCGAATTCAATGACGTCTACGGCAAGCCGATGAAGTACTTCGACGGAGATATCATCTTCGTCTACGGCAATATCACGGACCGGCTCTTCTATGACTGGTACAAGACCGATGCCGGTGTCTACCTCGCGACGAGAAAGGGCTGGAGAAAACTCCAATACGTCCGGGGAAGAGGATACCTCGACAAAGAAGGCAAACCCGAGTTCGAAAACGACAACTGCTACACCGATTACAAGGTGAACGACTACGGACGGAAATTCCGCTACGTCGGCAACATCCACCAAGATCGCGGCGTGCTGATGGAGAAAACAAAAGAAAACCAACAAGAAAAATAACCACATGTCAAAAGAGAACTATGCAATCGCAGTGGACAATGTCCTAAAGCGATACAACAGGGATAGGAAATGGCTGTCCGTCCTATGCAACATACAGTACGGCGAGCTGGAAAGGTTTTTATCGAGCAAAAAGATAACCTATAGCGGTCTCAAAAATCTACTCATGCTCGGAGGGGTGTCCATGAACATCTACATCCAGGGAGAAGAAAAGCCCAAAGACCAGACCACAAGGCTGGCTTTCCTCCGTCAGAACCTGCGGAGCCACCGCAACGGCCCGGATATACTAAAAAAGATTACGGGAAACAACAACGCGCCGGATACGTGGTGGAACAACGACGACATCTCCATGCAGGATCTCCTGTGTCTTGAGAAGTACTTCAATTTTACGCTCCTTTATGTCTTCGGCGGCATCGGCCAGACGCCCGACACCGTCAAGACCAGAACGGACAAAGGCGTGAACTGGAAGATGGTCTCCAAGGAAACCGCCGACAGGATAAGAAGAAACGCCCCGCTCAGGCTCAAGTTCCTCAACGACCAAGAGAAGAAAGAACTGCTGTCACCGGCAGTCCTGATGGACTACAATCCGAAGACGGATTTCCAGGCCAGCAACCTGCAGCCGGATGAAAAAAACGAGGAAAAGAATACCAAAATAGGGAACTTGCCCGACGAAGCCATCGCCCAGCTCGCCAAAATCAAATTTAGCGAGGAAAAGAATACTTCCGGACAAACCGTACTCCAGGGAACCCAACACGAGGTACAATCGTCTCCCAAGACCCTGGATACGCAGAATATAACAGAACCAATAACCAAAGACGAGAAAATCAAGAACGTCACCATCCGCTTCAAGACCGCAGACGAGATTACAGAACTCGCAAAAATCGCGGAAAGAAAAGGAATCAGCAGAAACGCCCTCCTTTATAACATGATTACCGAGCAGCTCCTCCATGCCGCCGACAACGGGACGCCGGTCCAACAAGCCGTAACAAAACCGGTCCAGAAGGAAGACGCCTACAAGAAATGGCTTTCAAAGCAGCCCAAGGGCCTCATCAACACCTATGCTGCTCTACTGAGAGAATATAACTCCCCTTGGAGTGTCGAAGACCTTCCGCTGGGGCCGGATACGCCCCTCGCGGTGAAGGTACTCTCAGCAACCGATAACGCAGAGGTCTTCGAGCTCACGGAAAGGCTCCAGGAAGCCGTAAGGAAAGGCGAAGTCCCGGCGACGGCGCCACGTACCCCCACCCTCGACGAGACGTGCAACATCGAACTCAACCGTTCGACCATGCTCAAGATCCGCATGCACAACGACACGATGTACTATCTCCACTCCTGCCCGAACCATCCGTACATCGAATGCGAGATAAGTATTCCAATGCTCGCAAATTCCAAGACGGTCATCACAAGGATCGAATGCGTAACAGAAGGGGAGAGGACGTACCTTGTCTATACCGGCCACGAGAAAAAACTCTATACCAAAAAGAAAATCTCCTTCTCCGAAAACGACCGGCCGAGCTACTTCGAGCTCATAGACAACTGGATCCAGATAACCAGACAGGCACGCAGGAACTACGAGGAATACAACATCCAGCGCACACGCGAGACCGTCGGCAAAGCCTCCGACAAGATGAAGGAATCCCTTGAACAGGTCGATGCCGCCATCACTACTTTCAAACAGAACTTCCGTGTCGTTATAGCCGAACTGGTAGCCTCAGGAAAGGCGGATGAATTCATCCACGAAAACCATGGAAGACTATACAGCCATCCAGAGGTAAAAGAAGGGAAGGCCTCCATCCTGGTCACATCCGATTCCGGCGAAATGCGCCTTACCGAAGACCAGATGCCGTTACAGGAACTGATTTACCTCGCAGACCAGATCAAATCATTTTTACACTGACACAAATGGAAGACATCTACGCATCACAAAACCCTATCATCGCCTCCCTTCACCGGGAGGCTGATGTTATCCAGGCCTACATCCAGCAGCCCCTCACCCTCGAAGACCCCGCAGCGCTGACCGTAAGGCTCAGCCACATGGACGTCTACATGGCACGCCTGTCCGACATCATGATACGGGCAAAGACCATGAAGGAAAGGGAAAAGAACAGCTACATCGTCCAGAACGAAGCGGAACTGAACAAGCTCACCGCGACCATTTCCAACAGGAAGATAGACGCCTACCTGCAAGAGCATACGGCGCTCTACAACAGGCTCGATGCGATGTACCACACAATGGAACACCTGACCAGGGACCTGGTGACCCAGATCTCGTACATCAAACAACAAATGCAGACGCATTGTTAAGGTTACAAAAGGGGGCGGAGCCTATACGGTTCCGCCCCCTTTTTTTGTCATAATCAACAAAGACAGCCGCCCGCCCTCATGGGCGGACGGCTTCCTCTAATTGACATAACTTACTCTCCAAGGAAAGTTAAAGTACTTGAATCACTATGTGCAGTCACGGACGAACAGAACGTCTTGCTTATCCTGTCATATAAACCATAAGTGGAAGTACTCACTTGACGTACCGGCACCAAATCAAGATATGTCACACCTCCGACGGAAACAGAAGCACTCCGGATCCTTAACGACTGCATAGTAGTCGGATCATAACCGCTACGCGGAGGATCATTACTTAGCATCTGAAATGTAAGAACAGGCTTAATAACCTTGGTGGGGTTTATAGACCAAAAATTCGATAAACTAAATCCAGAAACACCACCAGAACTAACACTACCTAAATAACCAGCCGGCGTATAACCTGATTGATTGATCGTAAACACATAATCACCATAAAAATCAGAATACTGTGAACCTCGCCCACTTTTCCACTGCCCATATTCTGTTCCGGAATTTATATAACTGACACCAAACCCTTGATCAATATTATCATTATAATAAGCATGTTGATTAATGCTTATATCACATATACCATAATATTTCCAGGCAATACCTCCGTCAGTTCTGGAATCGGTTCGGTTAACTAGCCATAAACGTGTATAAGGTCCTTTCTGGCCATATTTCCTTAACAAAGAAAACCTGAGAACTATTTCCCCATCAATAGGAACCGATTGAGTAAATTCGAAGTTATAGCCTTTTCCAATCACACACTCCGAAAGAGCATGCTGTACCCACACATCACTCACCTCAACGAAATCCGATGACCCGCCAAGGGCTATCTCAAGGTTCAGTTTCTCACCTGCCGTCACAGTGACTTCCAACTCGTCCGTCTTCGCACTGCCCTTGGCGTTCCATGCCACGGAAACGGCATACTTGCCCGGAACCAACATAAGGGCGTTGGACTTCGTCCCGGGAGTTGAATTGGCAATCGACGTGGCCGTACCCGTCGTCACATCGGACCAGACATCGGTACGGATATTATACGTACCACCGGTCTTCGGAACGATAGATATGCTCACCCCGGTGATGTCCGAAGCGGTAAACCCGGACGAAGGAGACACGGTAACGTCCGCTATCTGTCCGAAGACATGCTTGAACTGAAGGGTATTGGTAGTCTTATATGCCGGACTGGCAAGGTAACTCACAACCACGTCCGTGGCGTTCGTCGCAGCCACCGTGCATCCGGCCGCATTGAACGTTATGGGGGCATTGGATGCGGCAAAACGATATGAGGGGTTGGAATCCGGCCAATACTTCCCGGTACTGCCCGTCGTACCGGAAAGGGACCATACCTGGGACTCGCTTCCGGCCGAGCCTGTCATACAGACAAGATTGAAGGTACTGAGACTGGTCACATCTGCTTTCGTCCCGTCATGAAGATCCGGGAAATCCATCCTTGCGGTTTCGGTAGAAAGGGACGCCTTCGCCTCCAAATGAAACCTCCTGGGGTTCTTCTTCGGCGACGGTACTGAAGACATGGTCACAGATGCCTCTGAAAGTCCCGTAGAATCCCTCATAACGACCTTTGCTGTGTCCAGGCCGTCCCGCCCGACAGAGTCCTCCTGAGGGCGCAAAACAAG
>JAEEGL011349206.1_pt1 | contig 15156 bp, 11 predicted proteins | sample 9134231 | NCBI WGS metagenome assembly JAEEGL01 (sample SAMN16246548, study PRJNA631951) | gut metagenome | biome: gut microbiome; feature: rumen; material: fiber-attached | host: Bos | place: Iran: Karaj | collected 2018-10 | reverse complement strand
GCTATCAGGAAACAGCTGTCTCTTGATAGCGTTTTGATTATATGCTTAAAAATAACTACCTTTGCATCCAAAATTGAAAAAACTGATTAATGTCGACTTTTAAAGAACTTGGCGTTCGTGACGACTTGTTGCGAGCTATTGAATTGATGGGATATGAGAAGCCAATGCCCATCCAGGAAATGGTGATTCCTCACTTGTTAAATGAGGAGAGTGATGTGGTGGGACTGGCACAGACTGGAACAGGCAAAACGGCTGCGTTCGGACTCCCAATGCTGCAGCGCATAGATACCAGCTCTAATGCGACACAGGCATTGATTCTTGACCCAACGCGTGAACTCTGTCTTCAGACGAAAACCGACCTTGAAGACTATTCACGCTTTGTTGATGGCTTGAAGGTCTTGGCAGTCTATGGTGGTGCGAGCATAGAATCGCAAATAAAGGCGGTGAAGCGTGGTGTGCAGGTAATTGTTGCCACACCTGGACGTTTGCAGGATCTCATCCGTCGTGGAGTTGTCAAACTGGATGATGTCCGCACAGTTATTCTTGATGAGGCCGACGAGATGCTCAACATGGGCTTCATCGACGACATCAACGAGATTCTGTCTCATGTGCCCGACGAGCGTAAGATGTTGCTCTTCAGTGCTACAATGCCTCGTGAGATTGCCAATATTGCTAAAGACTTCATGCACAATCCTGTGGAATTTGTAGCTGGAACACGCAACGAGAGCTCGGCTAATGTTCGCCACATTTATTATATGGTCAAGGCGAGCGACAAATATCGCGCTTTGAAACGCATTGTCGACTACTTGCCGCGCATTTATGGCATTATCTTCTGCCGCACTCGTGCCAGTGCACAGGAGGTGGCATCGCAGCTCATTCAGGATGGCTATGATGCCGATGCGCTGCATGGTGACCTGTCGCAGGCACAGCGCGATGCTGTGATGAAGAAATTTCGTGAGCGCAACCTGCAGCTGTTGGTTGCTACCGACGTAGCGGCAAGAGGCCTCGACGTTAATGATCTCACGCATATCATCAGCTATAGTCTGCCCGACGATAACGACATTTACAATCATCGCAGCGGACGCACAGGTAGGGCCGGTAAGACTGGTATCTCGATAGCCATCATCCATAGCCGTGAGCGCAGCAAGCTTCGCCAGATTGAGAAACACATCGGTAAGGAATTTGAGCGTCACGAGGTGCCCAAGGCCGAAGACATCATTGAGAAGCAGCTTTTTAACCTGGCCGATCGCCTTGAGAATGTAGAAGTGAAGGAAGATGAGATTGCACCCTATCTTCCAAATGTACTGAAAAAGCTTTCGTGGCTCAGTGGAGAGGATGTTGTCAAGAGACTAATGTCGCTGGAGTTTAACAGACTGTTGGAATACTACAAGAAGGCGCCAGTGCTTGACATCGTGCCTGAACAGAAAGAGCGCAAGCGTGCCGAGAAGAAGGAGCGCACTCGCAAACCCAACGGGGAAAAAGACCGTCGAACGGGCGAAGATGGCTATGACCGCGTGTTTATTAATGTTGGTAAGTCGCATGGTTTCTATGCTCCCGACCTTATCAGAATGATTAATGAAACCAGCCGAGGGCAACACATTGGCATCGGACGCATCGACCTGTTGACAAACTATTCACTGTTTGATGTGCAACAGGGGGAGGCACATACCGTTATTAACGCTTTGCGCAACAATGAGTTCTTTGGTAAACGACTCTATTTGGAGATTGCCGACGCTAACAAAGATTATGCTGCAATGAGCCTTGATGGTGAGGTAAAGAAGAACCGTGCTGAGCGACGTAGGGCAAAATTTGAGGGAATGGAGCGTGAAAGGCGCCGTCGTAGTGAACGCCGTACCCGTCGTGATGCTGAGCGTGGATTCAAGAGTAGGGGCAAGAACAATCAAGAATCCGCTGGCAACTATGATAAATTCATGAAAAAGTCAAGACGAAAAAAATAATGAGGTCGTAATAATATTCTATAATCCCACACTACGTTTTGACAATCATTGTCAATTATCTTGTGCGGGACTAGAATTCTTCCCTTTCTTTGAGATAATCTTGATGAGAATTGGAATAAAAAAACAACCAGCTAACATCCTCGTTACGAGTTTGATAGCTGATTGCTTTGTGACCCCGGAGGGGCTCGAACCCTCGACCCACTGATTAAGAGTCAGTTGCTCTACCAACTGAGCCACGGAGTCAGAATATGAAACCATTTGTTGATTTGCGACTGCAAAGTTACAACATTTTTTTGAACTGACAAGTGTTTTGGAGATATTTTTTCAAAAAAAATGAAAAAAGGCTCTTTTAATCATGTTTTTTTATTGATAAGTATTGTTGTTGTTCAAAAAATTGCTACTTTTGTGAAATTAATATTTTGAATATAAACTTAAAAGAGATATACTATGAATCTAGACGGACGTAGAGAAAGTTCCAATGTGGAAGATCGCCGCGGAATGAGCGGTGGTGCTAAGGCTGGAATTGGTGGTGGTATTTTAGGTATTATTATCGCTATGCTGTTTGCCTTCATGGGTGGCGGTGGCGGAGGTCTTGACTTGGGCAGTGTTCTAGGTCAGATGGGCACCATAACTTCGGCAGATACTGAACACCAGACCGATGAAAATGGCAATGTGGTATTTACCGAGGAAGAGCAGGAACTTGCAAAGTTCTCTAAGCAGATTCTTGCTGGCACCGAGGATATCTGGTCTCAGATTTTCAGACAGCAAGGTCTGGGTGAATATCGTGACCCGAAGATGGTTCTTTATACCGGAGCTACATCAACAGCTTGCGGCCAGGGCCAGTCAGCGATGGGGCCTTTCTATTGCAGCGGTGACCAGTGCCTGTATCTCGACTTGTCATTCTTTTCTAGCATGAAGCAACAGCTAGGTGCTGACGGTGATTTCGCCTATGCCTATGTGATTGCGCACGAGGTAGGGCATCATGTTGAACATCTGACAGGCGTTTTGCAGCAGATTCACAGCAAGATGGCACGCTATGGTCAGGGCAGTGCACAGGCCAATAAGGAGAGTGTGCGCATCGAGTTGCTTGCCGACTATCTGGCTGGTTGCTGGGCACACTATGATGACGAGCAGTTTGGTTCGCTCGACGACGGAGACCTTCAGGAGGCTATTGACTGCGCTCTGAAGATTGGAGATGATTATCTGCAAAAGAAGGCTCAAGGTTATGCAATGCCCGAGAGTTTCACTCATGGTACCAGCCAGCAGCGCATGAAGTGGTTTAAGGCCGGTTACCAGACTGGTGACGTTAAGCGCGGTATTAACACAGCCCTCCAGCTCGACTACAGCCAGCTGTAAACTCCTATAGACTGATAATTTTAAACATACTGTTCCCAAGTTTGCAGAACTGCACAACTTGGGAACAGTTTTTTTGTGTATTTATTCAATAGAAGGATATGTTTCAATAAATGCTATTTTTGGTTTGTATACAATTATTTAATTTTTTTATGATGTTTTTTGCGGCTCATTATTAAACTAAGTTCTAACTTTGCAGTCCCAAAATTGATAGCCCAAATTTGATAGGTAACTTCTGTTGAAGCCGAATTTGATAGGTAATAATTATTATAATAACTGATGCTCCGTGATTGGAGTTTTAAATTAATTTGTTGAAAATGAGAAAATTTGTATTTGTATTATTGATTGGTTTGTGCTCACTCTCAAGCAATGCTTATAATGACCTTAATAGTGATACAATCCGATTGGATTCTTTGCATTATATAAACAATCCTCAAGCTGTCCTGAAGCAAAAGGCAGTAGAAATCTTTCAAAAAGATTACACTGTATTTGTATATAATGTAGAGCTGTCAGAGTCTTGGTTTAAAGCTGATGTTGCAGTAAGGTATAATGGACAAGGTTCATGGTCGGTTGAAGACTGGAGTGTGTCGCAATCTTGTGACTATGAAGAGCTTAATCCTGACCATAAGGGAAAAACATCTGATTGTTCTACTGATTTGTTTCAGAATTATGATTTTGAAATCCATTCGATTGTACACTTGAGAAAGCATGATGAATATGGTGATGTTCATGTGACATACACAATTACCGACGAGTCAAATTATAGTGACAGATTCAATTTGGTTCTTGTATTTCCTTATATACCTTCTACTATTACATCAATTGATGATGTTGCAATTGACTGGCAACAGCCTGTTGAGTATTACGACTTGCAAGGCCGTAAGCTCAATGGTCCACAGCCAGGAATCTTAATTGAGAAGCAGGGAAATAAGGCAATAAAGAAAATCTTTCGCTAAAAAGTTTTGTAGACCGATTTAGGCAATATAAAGTAAACTCCTTGAGCATTTTTGCTCAAGGAGTTTATCATTTCTGCATTCTTAAGCCGTAGCCCAAATATGCATTATTACAAGCCGCGTCCGTGGCAGTTTTTATATTTCTTACCACTGCCGCAGGGGCATGGATCATTGCGGCCAATCTTTGGACCCTCGTTGCGAATTGGAGCAACTGGTTGGCGGCCTGCCTGACTGGCATTCATGCCTGCCTGACGTTGAGCGGCAGCTGCAGCAGCCACTGCGTCTTGTCCGCGACCTTCGCTGTAGCGCTGGCGACGGCGTGGCTCGTTTTCGCTGGCACGTTGCACGTCATTCTCATCCTGAATAGGAATCTGTCCGCGCATGAGCGATGAGATTGCCTTGTTGTTCATGTCACCAAGCATTACCTTGAAGAGGTCGAACGACTCGAGTTTATAGATTACCAATGGATCCTTCTGCTCATAGCTGGCGTTCTGGACACTCTGGCGCAGTTGGTCAAGCTCACGCAGATGCACCTTCCAGCTCTCGTCGATAGAAAGCAGCAAGATAGCCTTTTGCCAAGCCTTTGCAATGCACTTCGACTGGGTCTCATAAGCCTCTTTGAGATCTATGACGATGCCATAGGTGCGTTTGCCGTCGGTGATGGGCACTCTCATCTTGCCTTGTGGTTCTGGAGCACCTTCCTTCATCTGTTGATTGCAGATGTTTTGGATTACGGGGTTGGCAACTTCGGCGAGGCGGTCGGTTTTGCGACGGAATGCTGTCAGCACAGCGTCAAAGAGCTGTTCGATATTCTTGTTGTTGTCTTGTTTGCGGTATTGTTCAGCATCAAACGGTGGCTCAATGGCAAATGTTGAGAGCACATGCATCTTCAGATCCTCAAATTCCGAAGGACCATATTTGTTAACTGTGTCCTCGATGCTATCGTAGAGAGTATTGATGATGTCGGTGCCGATGCGCTCACCAATCAAGGCGTGGTGGCGACGGGTGTAAATCACCTTACGTTGGGCGTTCATCACGTCGTCATACTCCAGGGTGTGCTTACGGATTCCGAAGTTGTTTTCCTCAACGCGTTTCTGGGCATTCTCGATGCTCTTGGTAACCATTGGTGATTCAATCATCTCACCGTCGTGCAGACCGAGGCGGTCAAGCAGTTTGACTACGCGCTCGCTGGCGAACAAACGCATTACCTTATCCTCAAATGAAACGAAGAATACTGATGAACCTGGGTCTCCCTGACGTCCGGCACGACCACGCAACTGGTTGTCGACGCGGCGTGACTCGTGACGCTCGGTACCGATGATTGCGAGACCTCCAGCTTCCTTAACCTCAGGGGTAAGCTTGATGTCGGTACCACGACCAGCCATGTTGGTAGCGATGGTTACAACACCCTTGCCGTTTACCTGACGACCAGCTTCGGCAACAATGTCGGCCTCTTTCTGGTGCAGCTTGGCATTAAGTACGTTGTGCTCAATGTGGCGAAGACTCAGCTGGCGGCTCAAACGTTCCGAAATTTCAACGCTGGTGGTACCAACCAGGGTGGGGCGGCCCGACTCGCGCATCCTCACGATTTCCTCAATCACAGCGTTGAACTTCTCCTTCTCGGTCTTGAACACGCGGTCAGGATTGTCCTTGCGGATAACGGGACGGTTGGTGGGGATGTTGACAACGTCGAGTTTATAAATCTCCCAGAACTCACCTGCCTCGGTCATCGCGGTACCGGTCATACCGGCAAGCTTGTGATACATGCGGAAGTAGTTCTGCAGGGTGATAGTTGCAAAGGTCTGAGTTGCAGCCTCTACTTTTACACCTTCCTTAGCTTCGATGGCCTGGTGCAGACCGTCGCTGTAACGGCGTCCCTCCATAATACGTCCTGTCTGCTCATCCACAATCTTAACCTTGCCTTCCTCGTCAACGATATATTCATCGTCGCGGTTGAACAGGGTATAGGCCTTGAGCAGCTGGGTAACTGTATGAACACGCTCGGCTTTTACCGAGTAGTTCTGCAACAGTTCATCTTTCTTGGCTAGCTTTTCCTCTTCGCTCAGTGGCTCGTTGGTCACTGCCGAAAGTTCGCTGGCTATATCAGGAAGCACAAAGAACTTGGGATCGTCGGTGCCTTTTGTCAGCACGTCGATACCCTTGTCGGTAAGTTCTACAGTGTTGTTCTGTTCCTCAATGATGAAGAACAATGGGTCGGTAACAACGTGCATCTCGCGGTTGTTGTCCTGCATATAGAATGCTTCGGTCTTAAGCATCGCCTGCTTTACACCTTCTTGCGAGAGGTATTTAATCAATGGCTTGTACTTGGGAAGACCCTTGAAGGCGCGGAACAGCAGCAGTGTGCCTTCTTTTACCTCATCGGGGTTGTCGCTAGCCATCATGCGGCGGGCATCGCTCAAGAGTTGAGTGACAAGGCGACGCTGAGCTTCATACACGCGCTCAACGTTGGGTTTGTAGTCATCAAACATCTGGTCCTCGCCACGTGGCACTGGACCAGAGATGATTAATGGAGTACGGGCATCGTCAATGAGCACCGAGTCCACCTCGTCGACGATGGCATAGTGGTGCGAGCGCTGCACGCAGTCCTCGGGAGCCATTGCCATGTTGTCGCGCAGGTAGTCGAAACCGAACTCGCTATTGGTACCGAAGGTGATGTCGCAGTTGTAGGCTTCGCGACGCTCAGTACTGTTAGGCTCAGTTTTGTCGATACATGCTACGCTCAATCCGTGGAACATGTAGAGTGGACCCATCCACTCCGAGTCACGTTTGGCGAGGTAGTCATTCACGGTTACTACGTGTACGCCACATCCGGCGAGAGCATTCAAGAATACCGGCAAGGTAGCCACAAGGGTCTTACCTTCACCAGTTGCCATCTCAGCGATTTTACCTTGATGAAGCACCGAACCACCAATGAGCTGTACGTCATAGTGGATCATGTTCCACGTCATCTCATTGCCACCGGCTACCCAGTGGTTGAAGTAGATGGCGCGGTTGCCGTCTATCTCAAGGAAGTCATGGCCGTCGGCTGCCAACTTGCGGTCGAAGTCGGTGGCGGTAACTTCTACGGTCTCGTTCTCTGTGAAACGTTTAGCGGTTTCCTTGACGATGGCAAATACTACCGGCAGAACCTCATCAAGTTTCTCCTCAATGCGGTCGAGAACCTCTTTCTCGAGTTTGTCAATCTTGGTCCATAGCGGTTCGCGTTCCTCATATTCCAAAGTTTCAATCTCGGCTTTGATTTTATCGATCTCGTCGCGCTGAGGTTTCACATACTCTTGTATCTCTTGCCTCACAGCGGCACTGCGGGCACGCAATTCATCGTTGGACAACTGCTCTACCTCGGGATAAACCTTTTGAATCTCGCGCACGATGGGCATGAGTTTCTTCAAGTCTCGGTCGCTCTTGTTGCCAAAGATAGATTTTAGAAAACTGTTAAATGACATGTCTTATATTTCTATTGTGTTTTTTTCAAAATGTAGAGATTTTCAGCAAAAAACGTGCCAAATCCTTAACCAAGCTGCAAAGGTACAAAAAATGTTTGAACAATTTATTCAAACTCACCATTTTTCTGGTATTTATTATAAATAATGTGTCCCTTTCCACTAAAAATGAAACATAATGGATAGAAAAAAGGCGGCCCCTAGAAGTGGAAGCCGCCTTTGATATAAGTTTCTGCTGAATTGCAGCGGTTATCTTGTCATGTCGCTGATGCCTGGAGCGGTAATGGGGTGGTTGTTGCTGTCGTGCTTGGGCACGTAGCGGGTGATCTTGCCGTCGCGGCCGATGATGGTGATTTCCATATCGGGCTGGCCGTCTTTATTGCAGCGAACAATCAGCGGACGGCTGTCACGGTTGTATAGACGCTCGCCCGTCTTGGTGTTCTTCACCGTGATTTTGTCATCTTCGTGAGCTGCGAGGATTAGGTAAACCTCTTTTCCGTCGGTTTGTGCTTCCCATGAGTTAACGTCATTGAATTCAGGGTATTTCTTCTTAAATTCATTGTCGGTCATGGTCGAGAAAGTGTGCCACTCGCCTACATAAGCTACCTGCGCTACAGCGTTGGGGTCAACTTTTTTTGGCTTTGCCTCAATGGGAGGTGCACCAGCAATGAGCGACTCGCCAAGCTCTGGCCCTACGCTGGAATACACTGCCTCAGGGTCAAAATTATCACTCTCTTCGGTGCTGTATTCAAAGTAGAGTGTGGCGCATTTGCCGCCAAAGACGATAGTGCGCTGATAGAAACCTTTGCCGTCTTTCTCTCCATCAATGCTGAAAGCATCGTCGTCAAGGTTGGTGTCAGATACCTGTGCTCCACTCTTGTTATATTGCGCCAGAGATTTTGCCACCACATCTTCAACCTCCATGTTGCAAGGTTCTCCCCAAACTTTCATTGTTGCCAATCCGTCCTTTGATTTACATGTGAAGCCTCGGTCGCCGTCTTTCTTGAAGTCGACAAAGGAGTTGGGGTATTGAACCGAATAACCCATCGACTCGCTGTAGAAGTAGGTTGTTCCCTTGCGCAATGGATTGTTTTGGTCCATAATTTCCTCTTTTTCATCATCGGTGAATCCAGAACGCGATGCCGGCATGCGGCCTCCGTCATTAGTGCTTCCACCGCCAAAGTGGCATGATGCAAGTGTGAGCGTCATTGCCAGTAATGTGATTAATGAGATGTGTTTCATTGTTATGGATGTTAATAATTAGTTATCGTTTGTTTAGAGCTGTAGCGCAGATTGAGCGCAGCAGCAAGGCTACAATAAGCGGTAAGAATGCGGCATTGGGTGCCTGTAGGCCGCTTAGCCACACTAATGCCATTGTAGCAATTAGGGCAATGTTAACCAAGTGGCACCAGCGCTGCATATTTTTTGCACGGTTACACCATGGCAGTATGGCGAGCAACAGTAGCAGCGGATGTAGCCACAAGATGTTGTAGTTTGGCATTACTGCCTCGTGTGTTGAGATGAATTCCACAAAGAATATAATGCATCCCGCCAGACCGGCTATTGTAAATAGTACTGTGTCAAACCAGCGCGACACTTTGCGGCGTCGCCAGTCTCTCAGGGTGATGAGGATGGTGATAGCAAGCAATGCTATTGCCACTGCCATTGGTGTCAGATACCATGGAGTGGGGGGGAGCACTATGCCTTCGTCTGCTCCTGGCTTGATCACACTTTTTTTCATGACCAGCGGCTGCTTGCCCTGTGGGGTATCGATTATGACACTGTCGAGAGCATGCATGAGGAACAATGGTACAAATGTCTGAGTGCGTGCATCAACCACGGTGTCGCAGGCAGCTCCAAGCGCTAAATCAATGCCGAATTGCTCCCATGGGTAATTGCGTGTGTAGTAGCTCATTATCTGACGTAATGTCTTGCCTACAAGATAATTGCAACCGTTATAGTCAATTTCTTTTCCCAGTGCTGTCTCAATCACGTCGCGTGGACGAGTAGAGCAGTTGTCACTGAAGTGACGGTAGCGGTACTCGCGGTTCTTGGGAAGCACATTCTCAGCAAGCATGTCCCACACTCGCTGTGCCTGCTCGGGGGTGAGGTTCAGTCTCTGCTTTACCATTTTGCGTCCTTCCTTGATGCCACCGTCAAGCTCTGGAGGCATTATGGCACAGATGTAGTCGGTCTCACCCATGATGTAACGTGTCAGAAAGTTGGGCGAGTTGAAATCAAATACTCCATAATTTATGTAATAAGAACCTGTGGAGTCGGTGAGCAGAATTTCGGAATGACCGAACACCTCGAAAATCTCGTTGCCAGGATAGAAAGTGATTAGACTCACTTTGATGGGATGGTCGACAGTCGATGTCGAGTCGTTTCCGCTTTGTGCTTTTGCAGTGGCATTGCCCACAATGAGCAACATCATAAACAGCAGTATAGTATTGAAAATCTTAGTCTTGAGCATTCTTTAGATAGGTGGTTGTTCAAATTGCAAAGTTAAGTGTTTTTTATATAAAAAGCCACAACGAAACATATAAAAAAGGTCTCTCTGCTCTTTTTAGAGTTATTTTTTGTACTTTTGTACTTCCATTTCATCACGCAAGGCAAAGCATGGTTTTTAACTCAATACAATTTCTGATATTCCTGCCAATCGTTTTCCTGCTCTACTGGTTTGTCTTCAAACCGGTAAAGTGGCAGAACGTGCTCATTGTCGTGGCAAGTTACGTCTTCTACGGATGGTGGGACTGGAGATTTCTTGTATTGATATTATTCACTTCGATTTGCAGCTTTGCCAGCGGAATCATGATAGAGCGTCGGCCAGAGTATGGCAAGGCTGTCAGTGCGGCAAACATTGTCTTGAATCTGTTGATACTGGGCTTTTTCAAGTATTTCAACTTCTTTGCTGATTCGTTTGCCGAGGCAATGGGTAATCTAGGATGGCACTGTGATGCGCCAACGCTTAACATAGTGCTACCGGTTGGAATCAGTTTCTATACTTTTCAGGCGTTGAGCTACTCGATTGACGTCTATCGCAAGCGGCTGTCTGCCAGTCATAGCCTTATTGATGTTATGGCCTTTGTCAGTTTCTTTCCGCAACTGGTGGCAGGACCTATCGAGCGGGCAACCAAGCTGTTGCCACAGATGCAGCAGCCACGTACCTTTTCGCCCTCAAATGCTGTCACAGGAATGCGCCAGATGTTATGGGGCCTGTTCAAAAAAATGATTGTTGCCGACACTTGCGGAATGATAGTAGACCGCATCTGGGAAGATTACAGCAACCAGACTGGCTTCATGTTGCTGATTGCAGCAGTCTTGTTTGCTTTCCAGATTTATGCCGACTTCTCGGGTTATAACGACATTGCCATTGGTTGCGCCCGGCTTTTCGGCATCGAATTGACCACAAACTTCAAGGTGCCTTACTTCTCGCGTAGCATACGTGAATTCTGGCGGCGCTGGCACGTGACGCTGATGAACTGGTTTACCGAGTATGTCTATTTTCCGCTTGGCGGCAGCCGTCGCGGCAAGGCTCGCACTTCGCTCAATACTGTTATAGTTTTTGGATTGAGCGGATTATGGCATGGGGCAAACTGGACATATGTCCTTTGGGGACTATATCACGCTTTGCTCTTTATTCCACTCATCATCACTGGCCGTGGACGTTACAACGACACCGTGGCCGCAGGTAAGATTCTACCATCGCTCAGGCAGTTTGGTCTGATTCTGATGGTTTTTGTCATAGTGGTTTTTGGCTTGATTATATTCCGTGCTCCCACAGTTGGCGATTGTGTTACATACATTACCTCGATGTTCTCATCCTCACTGTTGAAAGTAGGGTTTGGTAATGATGTGAAGGTTGCACTGCTTTATTGTGCTGCTATGATGGTGATGGAGTGGATCTATCGTGAAAAGCGTTTTGGTCTTGACTTTGGCGATGCTCCAAGTGGCTTGTTGCGTTATCGCTTCGTGCGTTGGTTCATATATGTCGCACTGTTTGTGTTCACAGTAATTGGCTCGGGGCTTCACTCTAATTTTATTTATTTCCAGTTCTGATGCGCTTGTTCTTGAAGAAAATATTGCTCTACTCGGCTATCGTGATGGCGATTTTCATCGCCTACGAGTTGGCTCTGTTGTGGGTGCCTAATGAGTTTTCCTACAAGAAGAGATACATCGAGAAGCACAAGAGCGAATTGCGCATTTTGGTGCTTGGAAATTCTCATTTAGCCGACTGTGTAGATCCATCACTGCTGGGTGAGGGGGCTTTCAATGCCGCCCAGCCTGGTCGTTCGGCATGGTATGACCTGCAACTGATAAAGGAGTTTGTTCCGCAAATGCCTCAGCTGGAGTGCATAGTGATGCCTCTTAGTTACGATTATCAGTATTGGGGGCATCTTTACGAGGAGGAACACTTACCAAAGTTCAACACTTACCGTTGCATGTACATAAAGTATATGGGCTATCCCTATTGTGACGGCGAGTGGTGGCACTGGTCTGAGATACTTAATTCCAACTATGACCATACGGGGCGACTGATTGACTATTTCACTAAGCCTCTGACTGCGGTGACCATGTGTGATTCACTGGGAGTGGAACTGGATGCCAGCATCACGACGCGCGGCGATGATTGGTATGAAAAGCAATTGCCCGATACAACAGCTTTAACCGACAGCACCGAGGTTCGTCTAAATTATCGCGACAATGTGAAGATTTACTCCGAGATGGCATCCATTATGCGTAACAGTGGCAAGCGGTTAATCTTCGTTGCCATGCCCATCTATAAGACTGCGCGCAAGCTTGTCAGCCAGCGACAGCTCGATGAAATGTATCAGTTCGTAAGAATCCTGCAGCGTGTCAATCCTAATATCGAGTTCTATGACTTTATCGATGATGCTCGATACATAGAGCGTGACTATTACAACTCTATCCACCTTAACAATACGTATGGGGCACGTAAGTTTACGCCAATTCTCAAATCCATCATTGAGAAGCACTGATGTCCATCTTTCGGTGGAAATGCCCGGAAAAGCACTTAAATATCCTGATGTACACCATCTATAAAATCAAAAAGCCCGACTCTCACGAGCGGGACTTTTAAATTTATGAATAGAATCTGTATAGAAAAGTGCAATATAATATTGCTGTCCTAATTATTATGCACTGCAAAGTTAGAAATGTTTTTCTCTGTGGCAAAGGGTAAAAACTCCAATAAGTTGTTCCATAATTCCAATGCTACGTTCTTTTCACTATTTTTATAGGTTTTAAGTAAAAAATATACCAAATTGCCTTTATTTTTTGAAAAACTGATTATATTTGCAGAAATAAAACTAATAAAGACTATGATTATGAAAACAAAACTTTTAATAGCACTTTTGCTGATGGCTCTCACTGCATCGGCTGCAACAAAAGTCAAGACCCAGCGTTTTGAGGTGCGTGACTCTATCTATCTTATTGATAAAGAAGATCCCGAAGGCATTGGCTACAAGTTCAACAAGACATTTGTTGTTAATTGGCCAGTTAGTGTGAATGGTGTGAAATCTAAGGCTCTCAACAAATTCTTGCTCGATTCATTGTTTGGCGCTTATCAGCATCGCGACATTTATACCACCTATTCTGATGATGTGAATGTCCTAAAGGGATATGTCAGCAAGGGTGTGCATCGTGCCTTGATTGAGCACAATATGGCTCAGGAGTATTCAATCAGGGATGCCGCTAATAAGCCCAACATCGATTTCGCAGAAAATCCTATGAGTTGCTGGTATGAAGACATGGAATTCAAGGTAAACCGCACTTTTGGCGATATCGTGTTCTTCTCGGCCTATTACGACGATTACTATGGTGGCGCTCATAACATGTTCTTTACTGTTTATCACGCCTTTGACACAAAACTCGATAAGCCCATCAGTCTCAAGGACATTATTACTAGCCCCAAGAAACTGCTGCGCATGCTTCCCAAATATGATTCTCGCGATGCCGAAAGCAAATGGTGGAATCAAGTTGATGTAGAACAGCTCGACAACTTCTATCTCAAGGATGGAAAGATGATATTTTCGTTTTCTCCTTATGCAGTAGGCCCTTTCTGCGATGGTCAGGTTGAAGTGCCGGTTCCTCTGAAAACATTAAATGCCAAAGGCCTGCTCACGACCTATGGCAAGAAACTGCTGACTGTTAAAAAGTAACAGCTGCTGTTGTTCATAAACGAATCGGTCATTAGGCAAAATGGAAGATTTATTGTCGGCCTAATGACCGGTTTGATTTTAATCTACTCCGAGCGACTTCATGACAGCAGTTGTCACGTCGATAGCTCCAGCACCGGTATATACTACAGGTGCTTTTGATACATCTATTATATAGGTGTAGCCACCGGCATCGCCCACTTCCTTGATGGCGGCGTTGATTTTGTTGTATATGGGTGCTTCAAGTGCACGCTTCTGTTCCTCAAGTGAGGCTTTGCTCTTGGCAAGGAACTTCTCAATGTCGCGGTCTCCATCCTGAATCTCACGCACACGACGGTCCTTGATAGTCTGTGGTGTTGAGTTGTCGGCGGCTATTGCTTGATAGGCGGCATACTTCTGGTTGAATTCGTCCTGCATCATCTCATATTCGGCCTTGAGTTGTTGTGATGCGGTAGCGAGTTTCTCGCTGGCGGCTTTTGCTTCTGGCATGGCGTTGAACACGGCTTGAATGTCGACTGTTGCAATGCGCATTTGTGCCACGACTGCCATTGGTGCCACAATTGCTGCCAGAGTTATTATTCGTTTGATATTCATTTCAGTAATTGGTTTTATCCCATTCAGGGCGTTGTTATTAATACCGCAAAGATAGCACTTTTTCCTTTCCCCTCCAAACCTCTTGTAGGTACAAAAAAATAGCAAGGATTATTTTCGTCAAATGATCCTTGCTAAGCATTCAATAGGTAATAATTAATGTAAGGTAATAAAAGAATGTTTTGAGGTTTATACTTTCACTGCAAAATATACTTGTTTAGTGTGGTTCAAACTGTTTTTCATCTAGATTTCTTAGAAAGTTATTTTAGTCATGCAATCCGTTAAAAACAGGTTGTTGGTGGCGACGCTTTGCCTGTTTGTTGAAAAACAATGCAAACGATTGCGAAGCCCTTACCAAAAAAATCCAGACTTGTTCTGGAAACTTGGCATTGTGTTTCAAATATTCTTCAATGACCTTGTTTTTGCGTTGCAAAGTTATGCATAATTTTTGAAAGTGCCTAATTTTTTTTGACCTATTTGATGGGGAGATGTGGAGATGGTGTTTTAAATGCCTGTTTTATAACACATTAAGCAAGTAACAATTTTTTACTGCTTATTCTTCGAAATGCTGCAGTTCCACTTTCTTGCCGTCAAAAGATGCATAGGTATACTGGTCAATCCAGTCGCCTAGGACGGTCATGTCGCGGCTCTCATCAAGTTT
>JAEEGL010129371.1_pt1 | contig 15156 bp, 12 predicted proteins | sample 9134231 | NCBI WGS metagenome assembly JAEEGL01 (sample SAMN16246548, study PRJNA631951) | gut metagenome | biome: gut microbiome; feature: rumen; material: fiber-attached | host: Bos | place: Iran: Karaj | collected 2018-10 | reverse complement strand
GTCAGCAGGTTCTTCTGTTTCCTCTGCAGGCACAGCTTCCGCGGCTTCCTCTGCGGGGATCTCCGCTCCGGCAGGCTCATCTGCCGCCTCCGCACCGTCATCGGCAGCTTCTTCCGGCACGGGCACCGCCTCAGCTTCCGCCAGCGTAAAGAACGCCACCGGCAGCGCGTGGCCCCGCCACACGCGCGGGTCCTCAAGGGCTTCGGTCAGTTCGGCCGTTTCCTCTTCGGTGAGGGGCTGCACATTCCGCAGGCGCACAAAGGCGGTCAGCGGCTCGGCCGCATTTTCCGCCGTATCTTCGGTATCGAAGGTCAGCTCCAGCCAATCCTCCGGGGCGTTCGCGCCGGGAATCTCCAGCTTCGCGTACGCTGCAGAGGGTGCGGTAAAAACGCCAGCCACTGTTTCGTGGTCGGCTTCGCCGTATGCGGTCACACCGGCGTCCACGGAAACATAGCCTTCCCGGAAGGCCTCCGCCAGCACTTCTGAGGCGGTTTCGGCTTCCTCTGCCGCTTCTTCCGCTTCTACAGGTTCAGCAGCTTCCTCCGCAGCCTCCTCAGACTCGGAGGGATCCGCAGCTTCCTCCACCGTTTCCTCAGTCTCGGCGGGTTCCTCATCCTTCTCCGCAGTCTCCTCAGGCGCCGCGGGCTCCTCGGCTTCCTCCGCGACCTCTTCAACCACGGCGGGTTCCTCCGCAGCCTCCTCAGACGCGGCGGGTTCAGCAGCTTCTTCCGCAGTTTCCTCAGCTACGGTGGTTTCCGGTTCTTCCCCCGCGGCCTCCTCAGGCACTGCGGGGTCTGCCTCTTCCTCCGCTGCTTCCCCGTCTGCGGTGGCTTCCGGTTCTTCTTCCGCGGCCGCCAGTATCTCTTCTGCGGGGAGCGGAAGGTCGTCCTGTGCCAGGGCCGGGAAGCTCAAGCACGAAAAAAGTACGCTCAGAGAGAGCAGAAAGGACAGAATTCGCTTCATGTGATCTCACCTTTCCTATCCAATAGGGGGGGAACGCCATACAGATATTTAATTATAACATATAATGATTTGTTTGAAAAGATTTCTGCAAAAAAATGTCATCAAAACCCACTTGACGCGTGTGATATAATGCCTGTTGGAGGCTGAAGGCCTTCGCAGTGAACCAAAGGAGAGAATACCATGGTCAAGATCAATGTCATTTCCGGTTTCCTTGGTGCGGGCAAAACCACACTGATCAAAAAACTGCTGACCGGCAGGCTGAAGAATGAAAACGTGGTCCTGCTGGAGAATGAATATGGCGACATCGCGGTGGACGGCGGCTTTATGGCGGATGCCGGCATCACGGTGAGTGAGCTGAGCGCCGGCTGCATCTGCTGCACTCTGGCCGGCGATTTCCAGGTGGCAGTGGACCAGCTGATTGAAACCTATCATCCCGACCGCATCCTGATTGAGCCCACCGGTGTGGGCAAGCTGAGTGAAATCCTTTCCGCCGTGGAGAAGGCGAAGCAGCGCCATCCGGACCTGGAAATCGGCGGCAGCGCCACCGTGGTGGACGCGGGCAAATGCCGCATGTATATGAAGAATTTCGGCGAGTTCTTCCTGGACCAGGTCAAGAGCGCCTCCACCGTCATTTTCAGCCGCACACAGCTTCTGTCCGCCGACCGGGTGGAGAAGAGCCGCGCGCTGATTGCCTCTGTGCATGAGGATGCCCGCATCATCACCACCCCCTGGGATGACATGGACGCGGACTTCATGCTGGATGTGATCGAGAACGGACGCCCCATCGAGTTCGCGCCCCTTGAAGATGACGACGATGACGATGAGGACGAGCACGATCATCACCACCATCACGATCATGATGAGGAGCATGAGCATCATCACGACCATGACCACGGACATCATCATGACCATGAGGATCACGATGACGATGATGACGACGGCGATGAACATCATCACCATCATGACCATGATGAGCACGAACACCACCATGACCATGAGCACCACCATCATCACCACCACGGCGCGGATGAGCACGACGCGGACGAGGTGTTCCAGACCATCGGCGCGCAGACAGCCAACCGCTATGAGCAGGACGAGATCCGCGGCATGCTGGAGCAGCTCTCCGACGAGGAGGAGTACGGCCGCATCCTGAGGGCCAAGGGCATTCTGCAGAACGCCGCCGGCGAGTGGTTCCAGTTTGACTATGTGCCCGGGGAGATCGACTTCCGCACCGGCACGGCGGATTATACCGGGCGCTTCTGCGTCATCGGCGCGGATGTGAACGAGGCCGCGCTGAAGGAACTGTTCCACCTGTAAGATTGGATTGAGGTTATACCATGCGGGAGCAAACCATTGTGCCTGTGTACATGCTCACGGGCTTCATTGAAAGCGGCAAAACCACCATGATCCAGAACATGCTGACCGATGAGGGCTTTTCCTCCGGCCAGGCCACGCTGATCCTCTCCTTTGAGGAGGGCGTGGAGGAGCTGGACGAGGACTTCCTGAAGGAGCACAACTGCACACTCGTCTCCTTTGAAAAGCAGGAGGAGCTGACGGCCCTTCGCCTGAAGGAGCTGAACCAGCAGTATCTGCCTGAGCGGGTGTTCATCGAGTACAACAGCATGTGGGGGCTGGAGAAGCTGGTTTCCACACGCCTGCCGCTGCGGTGGGAGTGGGTGCAGGTCATCTGCCTGGCGGACGCCACCACCTTTGACAGCTACATGACCAACATGCGCAAGCTGATGACCGACCCGATGAAGGACGCGGACCTGATCATCATCAACCGCTGCGGGCCCTCCTTCAACAAGAGCGGCTGGCGCAGACAGCTGCGCGCGCTGAACCCCTCCGCCAACATCCTGTTTGAAAACCCGGACGGCACCACCGAGGACGGCGTGGCCGATGAGGATCTGCCCTACGACATGAAGGCCGATGTGATTGACGTGGCCGACGGGCAGTTTGGCACGCTGTACCTGGACGCGATGGACCACCCGGAGCGCTACGACGGCAAAACGCTGCGCCTTGTGGGCCAGCCGATGCCACAGAAGGAGTTCCCCGCGGGCTTCTACTATTTCTCCCGCCCGGCCATGACCTGCTGCTCCAACGACATCCAGCCGTGCGGCTGGGTGTGCAAGGGCGCCGCGAAGCCGAGCGCGAGGGGCTATGTGCGTCTGACCGCCCGGGCCCAGACAGTCACCACGCCCGACGGGCAGAGCACCATGATGCTGCACGAAATCAGCACCGAAAAGTGCGCCGCCCCCAAAGAGCCCTATGTGACCTTCGCAAATCCGTAAGGACAGCGCCTGCCAGATATCCTGGCGCATGCAAGGCGGCACCAAAGCTGCGCGGCCGCAAAAAAGAAGGATCCAGCCGAGCCGGAGAGCCTGGCTGAATCCTTCTTTTGTTGTATCATTCCGGGCGTTTTTCAATGCCCTTCTTTCACAGTTCCCTCGTTTTTCATGCCGCTGTACCATTCGCGGAAGCGGTCGAAGCTCTCCTTGCTGATGGAATGCTCCATGCCACAGGCGTCCTCCTCGGCCACCTCGCGGCTCACACCGATGGAGGTAAAGAATTCTGTCAGAAAATTGTGGCGCTCCAGTGTCGCCTCGGCAATCTGATAGCCCTCCGGCGTCAGCTCCAGCTGCCCCTCCGCACCCCGCCGGATATAGCCGTTTTCCGTCAGGTGCTTCATCGCCACGCTGACAGACGGCCTGGAGAAATTCAGGCGCGTGGCTACGTCAACGGAGCGGCAGATGCCCTTCTCCCGCACGATCATCAGTATCGCTTCCAGATAATCCTCGGTGGACTTTGTGATATGCAAAACCGCTGCGCCTCCTTTCCAAATGTTTCCTGTGGGTGCAATTATACAGGAGCTGCCCGGGCTTGTCAATCTGCCCGGGCAGCAAAAAGGTAATAACTGGTAAACGCCATCAGGGACCGCGCCGTGGTGATCAGGGGATGAATCAGCGGTTGCTTATGCCTTCAGGGTGACGCAAACGGGCTTCTGGCCGGTCAGCTCCTCCGAACGGGCGTCGGGCTGCTGCAGGCCGATGTATACCGAGTAGCGTTTGCCGCCGGAGACTCTCTCGCCGCGCTCATCCACTACGGGAAAGGCTTCCGGGCGCAGCGGCAGGTTCACCGTCTTTGCCTCGCCAGCCGCAAGGCTGACGCGCCGGAAGGCGCACAGCACCGGATTGGGCGGCGCAAAGGCGGAGTCCTCTGCCTTCACATACACCTGCACCACTGTTTCACCGGCCATGCAGCCGGTGTTTTTCACGGTGGCGGCAGCGCACTGCGTGTCCGCGTGGGCGGATGAGACCTCAAAGGAGGTGTAGCTCAGGCCGAAGCCGAAGGGGAAGAGCGGCTTGCCGGTGAAATAGCGGTAGGTCCGGTTGACCATGCTGTAATCGGTGAATTCCGGCAGGTCGTCAATGCCGTCGTAGAAGGTGACAGGCAGGCGGCCGGAGGGCGAAACCTCGCCGAACAGCAGCCTGGCCAGGGCTGTGCCGCCCGCCTGGCCGGGATACCAGGCCAGCAGCTCCGCGTCGCCCTGCGGCACGTTCAGCGACGAGCCCACCGTGACCACGGTCACCAGGGGCTTCCCGCACTTTTCAAGCGCTGCCATCAGCCGCATCTGGCTGCCGGGGAGGTTCAGCGTGGCCTTGTCTCCGCTGGCAGAGTAGTTGCCGGTATCGCCTTCCTCGCCCTCAAGCGTTTCATCCAGGCCGACGCAGGCAATGGTTACATCCGCGTTTTCCATGCACAGCAGCGCGTCGGCCAGGCGGTCATCATTCGGGCCGAGGCCTTCGATTTTGTCGGCCGCTTTGGCGCAGCCCTCGCTGTACAGCACACGGATGCCCTTCGGCTCGCAGTATTTTCTGATGCCCTGCAGCAGCGTCACCGGGCGGGAGGTGGTGCCGTGATAGTTGCCAAGCAGCACCTGCACGCTGTCCGCCATCGGGCCGATGACCGCGATGGTTTTGATTTCCTCCGCCTTCAGCGGCAGCAGGCCGTTGTTGCGCAGCAGCACCATGGATTTCAGCGCGGCCTCCAGAGCCAGGCTGTCATGCTCCGGTGTGTCGTTGGCGGTGAAGGGAATGGCGTCGTACGGGTTGTCATCGGCGAACATGCCCAGCAGGTAGCGGGTGGTGAACAGGCGCACGGCCGCCTCGGTGATGTCCTCCTCGGTGACCAGCCCCTCCTGCAGTGCCTGCAGCATGTGCAGGTAGGTGTTGCCGCAGTTCAGGTCGCAGCCGTTTTTGAGCGCCAGCGCGGCGGACTCCGGCGCGGTGTCCGTCACGTGATGATTCTCATGGAAATCGCGGATAGCCCAGCAGTCGCTCGTCACATGCCCCTCAAAGCCCCATTTGCCGCGCAGGATGTCGCGCAGCAGGGTCTTCGAGCCGCAGGCGGGTTCGCCGTTCACCCGGTTGTAAGCGCCCATCACGGCCTCCACGCCGCCCTCCTTCACCGCCGCCTCGAAGGCGGGAAGGTAGGTTTCCCACAGGTCCTTGTCGCTCACGCGGGCGTCGAACTCATGGCGGATGGCCTCCGGACCGGAGTGGACGGCAAAGTGCTTCGCGCAGGCAGCGGCCTTGATGTACTTCCCGTCGCCCTGCAGCCCCTTGATGAAGCGCACACCCAGGCGGGAGGTCAGGTAGGGATCCTCGCCGTAGGTCTCGTGGCCGCGCCCCCAGCGCGGGTCGCGGAAGATGTTGATGTTGGGGCTCCACATGGTCAGGCCCTTGTAGATGTCCCTGTCCCCGTGGGCGGACTGGCCGTTGTACTTGGCACGTACCTCTTCACTGATGACCTCGGCCACGCGCTGGTGGAAGTCCTCGTCAAAAACGGCCGCCAGTGCAATGGCCTGCGGGAACACCGTGGCAGTACCCGCGCGCGCCACGCCATGCAGCGCTTCGTTCCACCAGTTGTAGGCGGGTACGCCGAGGCGCTCGATCGCCGGGGCGTCATACTTGAGCTGAGAGGCCTTCTCCTCCAGGGTCATCTGCGCAACCAGCTCCTCCGCTTTCCTTCGGGCCTCCTGGCGCGGCATGCGTTGTTCACTCATGTCAATCCTCCTATCCCTCTTTTTTCTGAATGGCAAACAGTTTCAGCAGCGCGGCGCTTGCGCAGCCCTTTGCGCTGACGGTACCGCTTTTCACCGCGTATTCAAGGTCCACGCAGGTATTCACCGCGGCGCGCACGACTCCGCCCGTGGTCAGACGGGCCTGGTTTTCCAGCCGGCGAAGCACAAATTCCTGCACACCGAGCGCTTCCGCCAGATTCTGCCGCGGTGTGCGCTCGGACACCAGCAGCAGATACTGCTGCAGCAGGCGGTACTGCCTCAGCAGCATGGCCAGGATGAACAGCTCGTCCGTGCCGTCGTTCAGCAGCTGCCGCAGGCACAGGAAGGCCCTGGCCTGCTGGGTGTACACCACCGCGTCCACCAGCTCGAACACCGCGTACTCCGCCGTGCGGGAGGCAATCGCCTCGATATCCGCCCGCTCCACGGTGTCCCTGTCCCCGAGGTAGGCGCACAGCTTGCCCACCTCGCCCTGCAGCTGGGAGGTATCCCTGCCGGATACCTGGGTGAGAAAGTCCGCCGTGGCGCGCGTGCAGCGCTTGCCCTCCTTCTCAAAGGCGGCGGTCACCCACTCCAGCAGTGCGTCTCCGCGCAGCGGCTCGAACAGGAGCACCCTGCCCCATTTTGCGATGGCCTTTGGCAGCTTCTTCCGTGTATCGACCTTGCCGGATGCGACGAACACCAGCACGCAGGTGGAGGGGATCCTGCCCATGTACTCGCACAGCTCATCCTCCGCCTCCTTGCGGCCGGTGAGGCTGGCGCAGTCCCGCACCAGCACCAGCCGCTTTTCCGTGAGGAAGGGCAGCGTTTCACAGGCGGAAATCAGCTCATCGGCGGCGGGATTGACGAGCACTGCCTCGTTCATCTCCGCCATGCCGCCTGTCAGCACGCTCTGCCGGATCTGCTGCAGCGTCTCGTTCTTCAGGTTTTCCTCCGTGCCGTGCAGCAGCACCGCGCCGTACAGCTTTCCTCCGGACGCGTCGCGAAGCAGCTGCGCCCGCCCGCCGTCCGTGTCTCTGGGCATCTCGTCACCTCCCGTGGATGCTGATGGTATAGCCCTCCGGGCCGAAGGCCACCGTGACCGCGCCATCGCGCTGGGTGGCGAAGAGCCTGCAGCTGCCGAGACGCGCCTGCACCGCCTGCAGGCGCTGGTCGTCATTGCCGGAAAGGATGGCTGCCTCCGGCTGAACGATGCGCAGGAACGCATCGGTGGTAGATGAGGACGAGCCGTGGTGCGCCACCTTCAGCAGGTCGGCCGGTACCGCGGCATACCGCTCGAAGGCCCCGGTCAGGTCGCCGGTGGCCAGCAGCGTCGCGCCGTATTCCTCAATCAGGCAGGCCATGGACATGTTGTTGGCGTCCTGCCCGGGGCGGACTCTTCCTTTCTCCGGCCACAGCACAGTCACGCTGCCGTGCGGCAGGGGAAACACATCGCCCCTGCTGACCCGCACCGTTTCCTGTGCGCAGGCGAGTGCCTGCCGGTACACCTCCATGGCGTCCGCGTCCAGCAGTGCGCGCTCCGCGTCCACCGGCAGCAGCAGACGCCGGATGGGGATGCCGCTGCTGATCAGATCCCTCACTCCGCCGAGATGGTCCATGTGCAGGTGGGTCACGGCCAGCGTGTCCACCGAAAGCCGACGCTGCCTGAGATAGGTGGCCAGCGCCCGGCCGTCCTCGCCGGCGTCGATGACCCATACCCTGTCTTCATCCCACAGCACCGCGCAGTCCGCGTTGCCCACGCTGAGCTGAATATACTCTGTGCCACGGTGGGCGGGAGGAACCAGGGAAAGACCGACGACCAGCGCGCTGAGCAGCGAAAGCACGGCCCGCCGCACCTTCTTTATATCCGTGAGGCAGCACAGGGAAAGGAATAGACCCGCGCAGCCCAGCGCGGTCAGCAGCGTGGCCTGGGGCGTCCAAAGGGTGAACCAGTCCCTGCCCGCAAGGTACTGCACCGCCTGCCGCAGCAGCAGGGTCGCGCGGCCGGCAAGCGCGCCGAGCCATGATCCGGCGTCGGGCAGGTACATCACCAGCAGCACAAGCCAGTAGCCGCCCAGCAGCACGTTGGCCAGCGAGAGCACCAGCACATTCAGCGCAAGCCCGGCGAGCGGCACCTCCTGATACCAGTACAGTTGCGGCAGAAGGATGCCCAGCTGCACCCCCAGCGCGGCGGCGGCGCGGTCGCGGAGGAAGCGCCCTGCGGCGGTGCGGCCGGGCAGCGACTGCCGCAGGGTAGGGGCAATCAGCGTCAGCCCCAGCATGGCGCAGTAGGTCAGCTGAAAGCTGACACTGCCCAACTGCGCGGGGCTGAAAAGCAGGATGAGCATCGCGGAAAAGCACATCAGCGGCAGCGGATGGCGCTCGCGCCCCTTCAGGCGCCCCCATTCCGCCATGAGATACATCAGTGACGCGCGGGTGACCGGGGCGTTCATGCCGGTGAGAACGGCGTAGGCGGCCAGCGCCGCCGTGAGGCAGGCAAACCGTAGCTTCGGCCGCACACGGCACAGGCGCAGCAGCAGCATAAGCGCACCGGCAAGCACGCCCACATGGAAGCCGCTGACGGAGAGAATATGGCCAATGCCTAGCTGGCGGAAGGCCTCCCTGTCCTCCTCGGGCATCAGGGCGCGGCTGCCCAGCAGCATTGCCGCGGCATAGCTGCCGGCCTCCTCGCCCATCACCGCCATCAGCCGGGCGGAGAGGCGGTGGCGAATACTGGCCGCGGTGCCCCACAGGCTCAGCCGCGGCGGCAGCAGTTCCAGGTCCTGCAGGCCGTACAGTCCGACAGTCACGCCGCGCTGCAGCAGGTAGGCCCGGAAATCATACCCGCCCGGATTGGCCGCCCCCTGCGGGGCGTAGACCCGGGCCTGAAGCCGGACCGCCGCGCCGGGCTCAAGCCCCTGCGGAAGCTCATCGGTATAAAAGGTCCAATAGCCTCCCTGCGCGTACGGCGCGCCATCAATTGTCAGGTGGCGTAGCGTGGTGCGGTACTGCGTTCTGTTGCCGGGCAGCACCTCATCGGCGATGATGCCGGTGACCAGGTGCATGCCCTTTTCCGGCAGTGCGGGATGCTCCGCGTGCCAGCCCAGCAGGCTGCCTGCGCACAGTGTGAGCGCCAGCAGCGCCGCTGCGCGCCATTTCCCGCGGAGAAGAAGCAGCGCCGGCAGGCACAGGCACAGCCCGACAGCGCCTCCGGCCCAGGAAGGGGACATGGTGCCCGCGAGGATGCCCGCCATCAAGCAGAGACAAGCAGCGGGCAGCGCGTAGCGGTACCGGCTGTGGGGCGCGCGGGAGGTCAAACAGTATACACCTGCCCCTTCACCGCCAGCTCTGTATCCGGGAAAATCTCCCTGGCCTCCGCAAGCAACAGGGCGGGGTCAATCATCGGGTTCAGGTGCGTCAGCACCAGACGCCTGACATGGGCCTCTTTGGCCGCCTCGGCGCACAGCGCGGCGGACAGGTGAGGCTTCTTTTCGTCCCACAGGGCGCGGGTGAAAAGGCCGTCCGCCAGCAGCAGGTCGGCGCCCTGCGCGAAGGTAACCAGGCCGTCCACCGTGTTGGTGTCGCCGGTATAGCACAGGTTCCTGCCCTCCGCCTCCACACGGTACATCACGGAGGGCACAGGATGCCTGGCCTGATATACCCGTACGCGGACGCCGCCGAAGGACAGGCAGTCTCCGGGCGCGACCACGGTCAGCGCTACGGAGGGATCAGCCGCCATCACGGCACGCACCGGGGAGGCTGCGTCCTCGGGACCGAACACGCTCAGGCAGGCCGCAGCAGCCTGCAGCCGGTAGGTCAGCGGCAGCAGATCGGCGCAGTGGTCAAAGTGCCAATGTGTCATCAGCAGCGCGGTCAGCTGCTCCGGAGGGCACAGCGCCGTGAGTGCGCCGAGCGCGCCGGAGCCGAAATCGAACTGCAGCCTTTCCCCTGCCGCCTCAATACAGTAGGCGGAGGTGCCGCCGCCCGCCGCGGGGAACGGACCGTTTACGCCAAGCAGTGTCAGTCGCACAGGCAATTTCTCCCTTCCGGTTCATGGGCTTCCAGATGGGCCTTCCGGCGCTGTAAATCGCTCTGGTAAACTTCCTTCAGCGCCCGGTTGTAGATGACGGAGGCGGGGTGATACAGCGGAAACAGTGGCGCTTCCAACATAGGGCACTGCACCGCCCGGCCGTGCACCGCGCCGATGGAAGCGTCCCTGCCCATCAGCGCGCGCAGCGCCGTGTTTCCCAGTGTGACCACAAGCGGAGGCCGCAAAAGGCGTAGCTCCTCCGCCAGCAGGGGAAGAAAAAGCGCCAGCTCCTCCGCGTTGGGCGGGCGGTTGCTCACCGTGCCCTTTTCACTGACCTTGGCAGGGCGGACCTTGACGGTGTTGGTGATCCACAAATCCTCCCGCCGGAGGCCTGCCGCCCGCAGGAACTCATTCAGGTTCTCCCCGGCCTTGCCGACAAAGGGCCTGCCCTGCTCTGCCTCCTGGCGGCCGGGCGCCTCGCCGATGAGGCACAGTGCGCAGCGCGCGCTCCCCTCGCCCCACACCAGGCGGCGGCCGGCAATGACCCGGCTGTCCCGCAGGCGCTCCTCCTGAGCGGCTGCAAAGGCAGACATGCGGTTTTCATCCATAGCGCACACCTCAGCGGCCCTTCAGGAAGGCCTCGTACCGGTCACAGATGCCCTGCACGTCCTCGCCGAAGGCCATCTGCCTGCCGTGATCCAGCCAGAGCACCTTGCCGCACAGTTCCCTCACCTGCTGGATGGAGTGGGAGACCAGCAGCCCGGTGACACCGTTTTGCAGAATCTCCTGCATTTTTTCACCGCTCTTTTTGCGGAAGGCGCCGTCGCCCACAGAGAGCACCTCGTCCAGTATCAGGATGTCCGGATTCACCAGGCAGGCGATGGAAAAGGCGAGGCGGGACTTCATGCCGCTGCTCAGCTGCTTGAAGCGCCGGTCCTGAAACTCGCGCAGATCGGCAAAATCAATGATCTCATCGTATTTTTCATCCATGAAGGCGCGGGTGTAGCCCAGCAGCGCCCCGCGAAGATAAGTGTTTTCCTTCACGGTCAGGTCCGCGTCAAAGCCGGAGGAAAGCTCCAGCAGCGCGGCGATGCTGCCCTTCACCGTGATGCGGCCCTCCGTCGGCGTCATGATGCCGCTGACGGCCTTGAGCAGGGTGCTCTTGCCCGCGCCATTGGTGCCAATGATGCCCAGCATGTCCCCCTTCATCAGGGTGAAGCTGATGTCCCTGTCCGCCCAGAACTCGCGCACCTGATACTGGTGCGTCAGCCGGCGCATCACATATTCCTTGAGACCGATGTCCTTAAAATCGCCTGTGAGATAGCGGATGGAGACGTGCTCGGCCCGGATTGCGGTTTCCATGGTGCCGTCCCCTCCTTACAGGTAGTACAGGAACTTCTGCTCCTGCGTTTTATAGATCAGCGCGCCGAGGGCCAGCGCCGCCGCGCCGTAGAGCAGCAGCAGGCCGTGGAAGGCCAGCGAGGGCAGGTTGCCGTCAATCACCACAACGCGCACATACTTGATGTTGCAGAACACGGGGTTGAGCAGGAAAAGCCGCTGTACTTCAGGCGGATACCTGTCCACATAGTAGAAAATAGCCGAGAGGTACATCAGCAGCATGGTGAAAATATCGTAGAAATACTGGATGTCGCGGAAGAAGACATACAGCGCGGAGAGAATCATCCCCATGCCGATATTGAACATGGTGAGGGTGAGAATGGGATAGAGGATGGAAAAAAAGCGCCAGTGGAAGGGCACGCCGTCAAAGGCCGCGAACACAAAGAAAACGACGAGCGTCAGCGAAAAGTTGATGACGGCAGAGACGTTTTTCGACAGCAGGAAGAGATACTTCGGCACCCGTATTTTGGTGAAAATGTGGGCATTGCCCGTAAGGCAGGACATGCCGCCGACCGTGCTCTCCTTGAAGTAGTGGTACATCAGGTTGCCCGCGAAAAGGTAGGTGGTATAAAACTCGGCGTTGCGGCCCAGCAGGCGCGTAAAAACAAGGCGCATGACCAGCAGTGTCAGCAACGGATTGAGTATGGACCAGAGCATGCCAAACACAGTGCGCTTGTATTTCTGCTTGAAATCGCGCTTGACCAGCTCCTCAAAGAGAAAGCGGTGTTTTGACAGACGGTGGAAGAATTTGCGCATCAATACATCTCCTGTGGGAAAGGCGTGCCCATGCCGCGCCGGCTGATGGGATTATAACACGAAACGGAAGGATTGTACAATACCGCCTGCGCAATCCATGGCGCGGCCGGCTGCGCTTCCTCCTGCCCGACCGCTTTGCAGTGCGCTGAATGACCGTTGACACGGGCTGCGTCTTCCGCTACAATCAGTGCGGCAAAGGTCGGCGCGGGGGTGTTTGCGGCTGTTGAGCGGCAGAACGCGCACGCTGCGGCGGGCCGGGCCTGCTGCGCAAACCGATATGTGCGGGAAGCGCCCAGCCGGAGGCCGGTGAGAAAACGCAAATTATGAGGAGGCTGCAGAATGAAGTACGGTGAATCGACCTTCGATGCGCTGTATCTGTGCTTTGCCATTGCCGCGGGGTGCCTGATACTGCGCAGGGCAAAAAGCAAAACAGAAAAACAGATGGGACTGGCCGCGCTGATTCTGGGCTGCGGCGACGCCTTCCACCTGGTGCCCCGGGTGCTCAACTACTTCCTGGCGGCGGACCTGACCGCCGCCCTGGGCATCGGCAAGCTGGTCACCTCCATCACCATGACGGTGTTTTATGTGCTGCTTTACTATATCTGGCAGGGATATTACCGCGAGGAAGGGCAGAAAAAGCTCACGGCCGCGGTATGGGTGCTGTCGGCACTGCGGGTCATCGCGTGCCTGTTCCCACAGAACGGGTGGCTGGAAAACAGCAGTGATATGACCTGGGGCATTATCCGCAATGTGCCGTTTGTGGCGCTGGGCGCGATTGTCTGCTGGCTCTATTTGGAAAAGCGGGGCGAGGACAGGCATTTCCGCCTGATGTGGCTGTATATCCTGCTCTCCTTCCTGTTCTACATTCCGGTGGCGGTCACGGCAGGCCTTCTGCCCATACTCGGCATGCTGATGCTGCCCAAGACCATCTGCTATGTGCTGATGATCGTCGCCTTCCTGCGCGCAACCGGCGCGGAAGCCGGCAGAAAGTGATTGCTATCCGGACGAAGAAAAACACACCAGCGGCGTGACAGCCAAACAACAAAAGCCGGCAGAGGGCGAAGAGAGCCCGATGTCGGCTTTTGTATATGATGCGCATGTCAGATATGTACTGAACAGGAGAACCTGCAGCAACGCCCCGCAATAAAACAGCCTGCGCTGTCCGCGCAGGCTGTGATGCCAATGCTGTGTGTATTTGAAAATGCTGCTCAGCCCTCGCTCTGGTCCCGGCGGAATACCAGCACCACAGCCGGGCGGTTGACCATACGCAGGCTGAAGGAGGCAGTGCCGTTTTCCAGCGAATAGCGGAAATCATCCTCGGCGGTGCCGGCGAGTGCCTGCAGCCTGCAGCCCTGCAGCAGGGCCGCGTCGCTGCCGTAGAGCTTCAGGTCCACGTTCACCTCGCTGCGCACAGCAGAGCCGTACACATCGTAGGCCAGCAGCACGGCTACGGTGTCCTCGTCCACCTGGCCGATTCTGACCACCGGCGCGCCCATCCACTTCAGCACCTCGCTGTGGGTGATGCGCACCTCCGGCGAGATGGCGGCAGGCAGCACTGTGCCGCTCATCGCGCCGCCCTCAACATGGCCGCAGATGGGACACACGGTGTAGTCGCCGTGGGCGGCCTCCACCCGGCAGGGGGTGCAGTTGATTCTCACCCAGCGGGTGCAGCCCGGTGAATCACAGTTCGCCCTGTGGGAGCCGTTTTTGTAGTATGTCCACTCGCTGAAGCTGTGCGTGTGGTCGGGATACTGTCCCCTGGAGGCGCCGGGATGCGGCGTCGCGGTGGGCTTGGCCGCACCGACGGCCGCTGCGCAGGCGATCAGCAGGCACAGCGCCAGGCTGAGCGCCGCGGCGCGGATCAGTCTTTTTCTCATACGGGATTCCTCCCTGAACAAGCAGTCTTATACAACTGAAATTATAGTCACCGTCCGGTGGTCTGTCAAGGCTTGCATTTTATGGAAGGTTATGCTACAATGGCAACCGTTCACACAAGGAGCGGTGAAGGGGATTCAGTAGCGCGCGGGCAGCGCAGCCAAAGAGAGCGGCGGATGGTGAGAAGCCGTGCGGCGCCGCGCAGCGAATTTCAGCCCCTGAGCTTCCGCCTGAAAGGGCGGCGCGGCGCGGCGATAAAGCGTAAAAGTGGCGGCGCTTTTTCTGCGCCGCAAGCTGAGTGGTACCGCGGATGCTTCCGTCTCACGCAAGGGCGTGGGGCGCATTTTTTATGCAAGGAGGAGCTGTAATGAACGAGAAGATTCAAAAGCTGCGCGAGAGCTTTGAGGCGCGGCTGAATGCGATTCAGACCCTGCAGGAGCTGGAGGAGGCCCGCGTTTCCTTCCTGGGGAAAAAGGGCCTGGTGACCGAGGCGCTCAAGGGCATGGGGGCCATGTCCGACGAGATGAAAAAGACCGTCGGCCGCGAGACAAACGAGCTGAAGCAGGCCATCACCGTGGCGCTGGGGCAGAAGATGGAGGCGATCCGCGAAAAAGAGCTTGAGATGAAGCTGAACGCGATGCCGGAATTTGACGTGTCCATGCCCCCGTCCATGCAGCAGGGAAGCTACCACCCCATCACCCTGGTGCAGCGCCAGTGCGAGCAGGTGTTCAAATCCATGGGCTTCACGGTAGAGGACTATGCCGAGGTCGTGACCGATTACGAGTGCTTTGAGAGCCTGAACATTCCCAAATTCCACCCGGCGCGCGACATGCAGGATACCTATTACCTGGAAAACGGGCAGCTGCTCAAGACCCAGACCAGCGCGGCGCAGAACGCCATTTACCGCAAGTACCGGGACGCGCTGGTGAACGACGGAGTGCCCATCAAGGCCATTTTCCCCGGCCGCTGCTTCCGCAACGAGGCCACCGACGCCTGCCACGAGAACACCTTCTTCCAGATGGAAGGCGTGATGGTGGACCGCGACATCTCCATTTCCAACCTGATCTTCTTCATG
>JAEEGL015437606.1_pt1 | contig 15157 bp, 14 predicted proteins | sample 9134231 | NCBI WGS metagenome assembly JAEEGL01 (sample SAMN16246548, study PRJNA631951) | gut metagenome | biome: gut microbiome; feature: rumen; material: fiber-attached | host: Bos | place: Iran: Karaj | collected 2018-10 | reverse complement strand
TAGTGAGCGTATATCACGCATAACATCTGCATGACGCTTGCCAGTGACCTCAGAAATCTGTAGTGAGGTCATACCGTTGACCTGCTGGTCATTAAATCTGATTATTTCACTCATACCTTATTATATTTATCTGTTTAATATCGGCTCATCACCCTCGCGCATGGCACGGATGATAATGATGTTCTTGTCGAAGAACTTCTTGTGTTCGTAGTCTACCACGCCATCGGGTATGCCTCTGCGCTTGATGGTTGATAGGGCGGTGGCTACTGCGTACATCTTCTCAGCGTCGCAGTTAAAAGCCTCTGTTGCTCCGGGCTTAATGCCCTTGATTTGTTCTGTTGATACCGTCATAAATCTTAATTTTAACTAATTAATTCATCTTTTTTGGTGAAAGGCTTGGAAGGTTCGTACTTTTTGACTACCTTTGCGGTGCTAATGCAGGGTATTACAAAAATTCCCATCCGCAGAAGCCTTGAATAGTCTTAATATGACTAACTGACTGCAAAGATATGACATTTTGTAATAACAACAAAACATTTTGTCATATTTTAAGTTTTATAAACAGATATTTGTAATATGGATAGGACAGAACGATTTAACAAGGCTTATGCGTTTTTGAAATACGAAGGTGTTATCAAAACGCAGGACGATGTGGCCAGGGCAATGGGCGCAGGTCGTCCCAATGTGTCGCAAGCGTTAAAGGGAAAGGAAACTGTTCTAACAGACAGCTTCATTATACGTTTCTGTAATGCCTTCAAGCAAATATCACTTTCTTGGCTTCTCAATGAAGAGGGAGAAATGAATGCAGTAGTAGTTCCGGAGTTCAAATCCGAGAATACTCCGCAGGTTATGGAGGGCGATGTAGATAAGGACGTGATAGAAGAGCAGATAAGAATGACTGAACGGATAATGGAATTGATCCGTGAGAGCAGTCATACACCTACAACCTTCGCACTACACGCAGATATTGAGTTATCCTTGTTCCAAAGAAAAATCAAAGGGCAGGCCGTATGGTCTGTAGCGGACGTACATAAGATATGTGACACATTCAAGATAAGGAAAGGGTGGCTCGTTGATGGAGAGGCCCCGAAGTATCGACTGCCGGAAGAGGTCTTAGAGACTATACCTGCAAGACGTTCTTATGACGTGGGTGTACCTTATTATGATGTGGACTTTAAGCTGGGGTTCGACATCATGGGAAACAACCAGACAGTCAATCCAGACTACTTGATAGACTTCGCACCCTATAACAAGGCCGATGCGTGGTGTAACGCTAGTGGTGACTCTATGCAACCCACCATATCGAACGGCGACAAGATAGCACTAAAAGAGGTTCGTGACCCGCAATCGTGCCTCATCAATGGCGAAATCTATGCCATCGTTACTACAAACGAGCTGCGCACTATTAAAAGGGTCAGGGACAACGGAGAAACCATTACCCTGATAGCGGACAACCCGAAATATGGTGAGCAGACCATCAGCAAAGAATTGATTTTGAAGGTTTTTAGGGTGATGGGAAGCGTTAAGATGTTCTGATGACAAAGAATCCTATAGATTCTGTATATTATATCGTTCTTTGAAAATATTTATGCTACGGAAAGAGGGAAAGAGCAAGGCATGAGTCCCCCTTACCCAAGAGGGTTGGCTCATGCTTGTATGCTGACGGTGGTCGGGCCTTCGCTTACAGCAGCTTGACATCATCCAACGATGTGTGGGCTATCGGGCATTTCGGAGTTGGTTCCGCTTAGCTGGCATCCCGAATCAGTCCTGCCATTGTACCTGCTTTCCTTCATGTACTACGATTGGAGTCGGTGTGGGTCTACCTCGTATCTCTCTCCAAAAGTGGCGAATAAAAATCCCCATCAGATAGTGATAGTAACTGACGGGGATGCACGTTGGTCAAACGTATATATAGGTATGAGCCTATTCAATTCACCTTATGACAACTATCACTTGTCGGGTGCAAAGTTAGAGAATAATTCACGACCTGCAATAGGTCATTAAGTTTAATTAAATCGTATATAAAGGTATGAGAAAAGGGATTTGTAAAGTTTATGGAAAACGTGGTGTTACTATTTTGTTACCATGACAATTTCGAACCCTTGAGTGAATAATTAATAAGTTATTGAAAGTCAGAGGCTTTCCGCGAAGAATCGTGTAATCCCAAACGGATCACTTCCTTAACAACAAAAAAGGACACCATGCGGTGTCCTTTTTTTAATTTTCTGCAAAGAAGGCTACTCGCCCAGATACTTACGGATGGTTTTGATACACAAGTCACTGCTGACTGGTTTTGACAGGAAATCAATGCATCCTGCTTCCATGGCCAACTGACGGTCGCTGTCGAAAGCATTAGCCGTTAAAGCAACAATAGGAATTTCCGGACGAATCTCCTTAATGGCTTTGGTGGCCTCTAAGCCATCCATAATAGGCATCTTAATATCCATCAATACCATATCGTAGGTATTTTTCTCTACCAGATCCACGGCCTCTTTGCCATTCTTGGCACGCTCGTACGCATAATACTTCTTCAAGATGTAGGTCATCAGGATAAAGTTGCTGTCATTGTCTTCTGCTATAAGAATCTTCTTCATACCACTCTTTTTTTACTTAATAGAAAGTTTTTTTGATTTATTGATATCTTAATAATTCACAAAATTACAACTAAAATTTGAAAAAACAAGCATTTCATAGTTTTTTTAACTAATTTTGCATCAGAAAAAGTAAAAACTAATCACTTTTAAAATCAAAATGCGATGAAATTAAGAATTTCCGTCAGTTTTCTGACACTCTTTTCAGCCCTCGCTTTGTCGGCTCAGACCCATGTGATGGAGGTAAACACCAAAAAGGTCGGTGCTCCTGTTCAGTCAACGATGTATGGTATCTTCTTTGAAGACATCAACTATGCTGCCGATGGTGGTCTGTATGCAGAAATGGTAAAGAACCGTTCGTTTGAATTCCCCCAGAGTCTGATGGGTTGGCGCGCCTACGGCAAGTTTGAGGTGCGCAACGATGGTCCCTTCGACCGCAATCCCCACTACGTGCGTCTCTCCAACTCTGGACATCGTGACAAGTTCACAGGTCTGGAGAATGAAGGATTCTTCGGCATTGCCGTGAAGAAAGACGCCACCTATCGCTTCTCTCTTTGGGCACGCTGTCCGGAAGGTGGCAAGTCGACACTCGAAGTAAGTTTTGTAGACAACGACACGATGGGTGAAGATCAGCGCTTCGCAACGGTCAAAGTGAACATCAGCGGTAAGGACTGGAAGAAGTATACCGCTGAACTGAAAGCGCCACGCACAGAGGCCAAAGGCGCTTTGCGCATCTTCCTGGCAGGCGATAAGGCGACGACTGATGTGGAGCATATCTCACTCTTCCCCACCGACACATGGAAAGGTCGTGAGAACGGTATGCGCAAAGATCTGGCTCAGGCGCTTTATGACATGCACCCCGGTGTGTTCCGCTTCCCTGGCGGCTGTATTGTGGAGGGTACCGATCTGGAGACACGCTACCAGTGGAAGAACAGCGTGGGCCCCGTGGAGAACCGTCCACTGAACGAGAACCGCTGGCACTACACCTTCGGCCATCGTTTCTTCCCCGACTATTACCAGAGCTATGGCCTTGGTTTTTTCGAGTTCTTCCAGCTCTGTGAGGATTTCGGCTGCGAGGCCCTGCCTGTGATCAGTTGCGGACTGAGTTGTCAGTTCCAGAACCCAGATCCCACGAAACCTGGCGTTCACGTGGCTCTCGACGATCTCGACAGCTATATCCAGGATGCCCTCGATCTGGTGGAATTTGCCAATGGTCCTGTAGACTCGAAATGGGGTAAAGTTCGTGCAGATATGGGCCATCCAGCGCCCTTCAACCTGAAATATCTCGGTGTAGGTAATGAGCAGTGGGACTATGATGAGCAGCACGGTGGCTATGGTGCTGTGTTTACGGAGCGCCTGAAGAAATTCAACGCTGCCCTCCGCGCTAAGTATCCCGAGCTGAAACTCATCGGCACCACAGGCCCCAACTCCGAGGGCTGGGACTTCGACCTGCTGCAACCCCGTATGAAGGAACTGAAGGTAGATCTCTACGATGAACACTACTATCGCAATGAGCAGTGGTTTCTCTCGCATGGCCTGCGTTATGACAGCTACGATCGTAAGGGTCCGAAGGTGTTTGCTGGCGAGTATGCCTGTCACGGCAGCAACAATCATAAGTGGAACCACTACTATACCTCTTTATTAGAGGCTGCCCACATGACGGGTATCGAGCGCAACGCCGATATCGTGCACATGGCTACCTATGCCCCACTCTTTGCCCACGTTGAGGGTTGGCAGTGGCGTCCGGATGCCATCTGGTTCGACAATCTCCGCATGTTCAAATCCGTCAGTTACTATGTGCAACAGATGTATGCCATGAACAAGGGTACCAACGTTCTCTCGCTGACAATGGACAAAAAGCCTGTGGCTGGTCAGGATGGACAGGACGGACTCTTCGCCTCGTCGGTTTTCGACAAGAATAGCGGTGAGGTCATTATCAAGGTGGTCAACACCTCGAAGACGGCTCAGCCCATCAGCATTCAGTTGACAGGTATGAAGGGAGAGCGTACAGCTCAGACCATTACCCTCTCGCACAATGGGATGGACGACGAGAACACGCTCGACAATCCTGAGAAGATCACCCCAAAGAACGGCTCACTGAAACTCGATGCAGGCAAGAAAGCCACTCTGCTGCTTGACGATGTCCCAGCCTTGTCATTCCGCCTTTATAAGGTAAAGAAATAATCGTGAAGAGTGAATAATCCCCGAATTGCTTGGCAGTTCGGGGATTTTTGCCTATCTTTGCACCGCATTATGAGTATACTGAACATAGATAAAGACCGCAGACGATTCTCCTTTGAGGTGCTGCCCCCACTGAAAGGGACGGGCACTGACAAGTTATTTGCCGACATCGACAAGCTGAAGGAGTTTGATCCTGCCTATATCAATATCACGACCCACCACTCTGAGTTTGTGTATCGCGAACTGGAGAACGGGCAGTTTGAACGGCAGCGCATCCGTCGCCGTCCTGGTACAATCGCCATTGCAGCTGCTATCCAGCAAAGATATCACATTCCCGTACAGCCGCATGTTATCTGTAGTGGTGCTACCATCGCGGATATCGAATACGAGTTGCTCGACCTACAGTTTCTGGGCATCAGCGACCTGCTTCTGCTCCGTGGTGACAAAGCCAAAGAGGACAGCCGGTTCGTACCTACGCCAGGAGGGCATGCCCACACTACAGAACTGATTCAGCAGGTGACACGTTTCAACGAAGGATTCTTTGCCGACGGCACACCTATCAAGCATCCGGGCAAGCCCTTTGACTTTGGCGTGGCCTGCTATCCGGAAAAGCATGAGGAATCGCCGAATCTGGAGCGCGACATGGAGTATCTGAAGCAGAAGCAGGATCTCGGTGCGCAATATGCGGTGACACAATTGTTCTTTGACAACGAGAAATATTTCTCCTTCGTGGAGAAGGCGCGGGCGATGGGTATCACCATTCCCATCATCCCAGGCATCAAACCGCTGGCAAAACTGTCGCAACTGACTGTTGTTCCCAAGACCTTCCACTGCGACATCCCAGAGCCGCTGGCCAAAGAGATCGTGAAGTGCAAGACTGACGACGATGCCCGACAGTTAGGTATCGAATGGACGACAGCGCAATGCCGTGACCTCTACGTGCATGGTGTCGGCAATATTCATTTTTACACCGTGTCGGCGGTAGACAGCGTCGCAGAAGTGGCAAAGCAACTGCTATAAATTATGCATTGGAATGAGGTGATAGGACAGAAAGAGGCGCAAGAGCGTTTGATGCAGATGGTCAGCGAAGACCGTCTGCCCCACGCGTTGATGCTCTGTGGTCCTATGGGTGCTGGAAAGATGGCCTTGGCAATTGCCTTCGGCTGTTCGCTTTTGGACGACGGCAAGGCCTCGTCGAAAGCCATGCTCGACAAGTTGGAGCATCCCGACCTCCACTTCACCTACCCCACCATCAAACTCCCCTCGATGAGTGCAGATCACAAGCCTGTAAGTGATGATTTTGCCAAGGAATGGCATGAACTCCTCATGGATGGTCCTTACTTCACGATGGACCAGTGGATGCAGGCAATGGGCGGAGAGAACCAACAAGCCATCATCACGGCTGGCGAAAGTGACGACTTGGTGCGTAAGCTGTCGCTTAAGTCGAGCCAGGGGGGCTATAAGGTCAGCATCATCTGGCTGCCGGAGCGTATGAACATTGAATGTGCCAACAAGTTGCTGAAACTCATCGAGGAGCCTCCACTCCAGACAGTGTTCATCATGGTCTGCGAAGAACCTGACAAATTGTTGGAAACCATCCGTAGCCGCGTACAACGCATCGACATCAAGAAGATTGATGACGAGAGCCTCACTCAGGCACTTGTTGAAAAGCGGGGTATCAACGAAGCGGATGCACGCCGCATCGGCCGTCTGGCAAACGGCAATTGGCTGAGTGCACTCGAGGAACTGCAGATAGGCTCAGAGAACGAGTTGTTCCTCGACATGTATATCTCATTGATGCGTCTAGCCTATCAGCGAAAGATCAAGGATCTGCGTAAATGGAGCGAGACGATGGCAAGCTACGGCCGCGAGAAACAGAAGCGATGGCTGACCTACTTCCTTAAGATGGGCCGTGAGAACTTCATATATAACTTCCACCAGGAAGAACTGACCTACATGACTCAGAAAGAAGAGGACTTTGCCAAGAACTTCGCCCGTTTCATCAATGAAAACAATATCCTGGCCATTTCAGAACTGGCCAACCGAGATATCCGCGACATCGGACAGAACGCCAATGCGAAGATTGTATTCTTTGACCTGGCACTGCAAATGATCGTGCTGCTTTTACAAAAAAACTAGGAAAGTCCAGAAAGGCCTAGGAAAGCCCAGGACAACCTATAAATAATAAAAATATGGAAGAAAAGACAAAAGAATTACCAATACGCGTGGGATGTGACAGAGGACTCTGCCATCAAGCTGTTGGCCGTCAAGACCGACAACTGAACACCTACGACTGGCTGGCTGATATTCCAGGCAATGCCGAAGACACCGACCTGGTAGAAGTACAGTTTAAGCATACGCGCAAAGGCTATTACCACAACGTCAACAATCTGCCCTTGAAGAAGGGCGATATCGTGGCGGTCGAGGCTAGTCCTGGTCATGACATCGGTGTAGTGACATTGACGGGCAGACTGGTGAAGCTCCAAATCAAGAAGGCAAACCTGAAATCGCTCGACGATATCAAACGCGTCTACCGCATCGCCCGCGAGATTGACATGCAGAAATTCCGCGAAGCAAAGGCACGCGAGCACTCAACCATGATCGAAAGTCGCGTCATCGCCAAAGGACTGGGTCTCGACATGAAGATTGGTGATGTGGAATATCAGGGTGATGGCAACAAGGCGATCTTCTACTATATCGCCGACGAACGTGTGGACTTTCGCCAACTCATCAAGGATTTGGCAGCAGCCTTCCACGTGCGCATTGAGATGAAGCAGATTGGTGCCCGTCAGGAAGCTGGACGCATCGGTGGTACTGGTCCCTGCGGCCGTGAACTCTGTTGTGCCACCTGGATGAAGAACTTTGTCTCTGTTTCCACCAATGCGGCCCGTTTCCAGGATATCTCCCTGAATCCTCAGAAACTCGCCGGCATGTGTGCCAAACTGAAATGTTGTCTGAACTATGAGGTTGACGACTATTTGGAGGCTAGTCGTAAGTTGCCTGGCAAAGATATTGTTCTACAAACCCTTGATGCCGATTATTATCTTTTCAAGAGCGATATCCTCGCAGAGATCGTCACTTACTCGACGGACAAGAATATCGCTGCCAATCTGGAAACCATCTCTGCTGCACGCGCCAAAGAGATTATTGAGATGAACAGAAATGGAGAGAAGCCAGCCTCTTTGCAGGAAGACGGCCACACGAAACCCGTCAAACAACATGTAGATCTGGCAGGTGGTGATATCAGCCGCTTCGACAAAGCCAAGAAAAAGAAGAAAAAGAAGAAGAGTGGCGGCAACGGTTCTCCAAAAGCAGATAAAAAGAAAGATAATGCTTAAATCTCGCAGACAGGTCATCATAGGACTGATGCTGACGGTTGCATGCGGACTCACCTCATGCGACCGTCTGCCAATCTATAGTCATTATGAGCCTACCCCCATAACGGGCTGGGAGAAAAATGACACCATTTGCTTCGGCATTCCCCCTGTTAAAGAGGCTGGTTATTACAAAGAAGAACTAGGTCTGAGAATCAATGAAGATTACCCATTCTTGGGTTTGTGTCTGATTGTCCAGCAGACTGTCCTGCCTTCGGGCTATTGTCATTACGACACGCTAAACTGTCACTTAATTGACAAGAAGGGCACCATCAGAGGCACAGGTATCAATCACTACCAGTACACCTTCCACGTGAATACCATCCGCCTGGCAGAAGGCGATTCTCTTCACATTCTCGTCAAGCATAACATGAAACGGGAAATCATGCCTGGCGTAACAGACATCGGCATTAAGATCGAGCGAGATGCCGACTAGCGTCGATACGCAGGAAAATAAACAGTAGGATGGTAAAGCCCCATAATGAGGAGCCACCATAGCTGAAGAACGGCAAAGGAATACCAATCACAGGCGTCAGTCCTAAGACCATACCCACATTGATAAACACATGGAATAAGAAAATGCTCAGCACCGAATAGCCATACACCCTTCCAAAGCGGTATGGTTGTCGTTCAGAAAGGTATATCAGTCGCAGGATTAATGCCAGGAAAAGCAATAATACACTTGCAGAGCCGACAAAGCCCTCCTCCTCACCGACCGTACAGAAAATAAAGTCGGTATCCTGCTCAGGCACATACTTCAACTTGGTCTGTGTACCATTGAGGAAGCCCTTTCCTTCAATACCGCCAGAGCCAATAGCAATCTGACTTTGATGCACATTATAGCCAGCACCTTTCAAGTCTTCCTCGAGCCCCAACAGCACATTGATACGTACCCTCTGGTGGCGTTCCAACACATTATTCAGCACATAGTCGGCTGCATTGAAGAACACAATTGAACCGACGGCGAAAAGAGCAATCCATAAATAATTACGCACACGGGTGGCCACACCTTGCCACAACAGATAGCCAATCATTAACGCCGTCGTGACCAACTGTACATAAACGATGTCGAAGGGAATCACATATAGCGAGAACAGCGAGAATATCAGCGTAATGCCCAAGCCGGCCAATATAACCCTCATGCCGTCGCGTTTGTTTCCGCAATAGAAGAAGACCATCAAGCCAGAAAACAGTTGTATCAACAACAACACGACGAATTTACCCACCGAGGTAGGCGTATACAGTAGCATTGTGTCAGCAAAACGGATACCAATCACGAAATAGATGACCATCGCCACACCGGTAAAGAGCAGGCTGCCCGACATACCCTCCCTATAAAGCATTAGGAAGAAGGCCAGATAGACAAGGGCCGAACCCGTTTCTCGCTGAAGCACAATACAGAGCATTGGCAGGAAAATAAAGCCTAGAGCAATGGCAAAGTCTTTCCATTTTTTGATATCGTAGCCATAGGTACTCATCAGTTTTGCCAACGCCAATGCCGTCGCGAACTTCGCAAATTCCGCAGGTTGTACACGCAAAGGACCTAACACCAACCACGATCGCGAACCTTTAATGGTATGGGGATTGAAGATGGTCGCTATCAACAATAGCACTAAAACAGCAAAAATCAGATAGGCGAAAGTATCATAAAAGCGATTATCCAACAACAGGATGACCAGTCCTAACACAATAGACGTACCAATCCAGACAATCTGCATACCCGAACGACTGTCGAGGCTGAAGATATCGGTTTCGCCATAGGTATAGCTAGCACCGCAAACGCTGACCCAGCCAAAGGTGAGCAATCCTAAGTAAAACAAGATTGTCAGCCAATCGATGGAACGCAACACACTGGTTTTTTTATCTGTCTGCTGAGCCATATGCAATTCGTTTGTTTTGGAACTCCGTTGCCTTTTTCTCCGAGGCTTCGGACAGTTTTCCATTGATATACTTTTCCATGATCAGGCCACCAATAGGCACACCATAGGTAGCACCCCAACCACCATTCTCAACATACACCGCTACAGCAATTTTCGGATTGTCCATCGGGGCAAATCCCATGAATACCGAGTGATCGTGCCCTCGATTCTGTGCCGTACCAGTCTTACCACAGGCCATGAACTCATAGCGGCCCAACGCCTTACAAGTACCTCCCATGACAGACGAGCGCATACCCTGCACCACATAATCGTAGGCTTTACGGTCGGCCTTCGTGAAATGGCGACGTGTAAAGGCAGTGTCGAGGGGTTCACCCTGCACCTTTCTCACCACATGAGGCACGTAATAATATCCACGATTGGCGATGGTGGCAGCCAAATTGGCAATCTGCAACGGGGTAGCATTTACCTCACCCTGTCCGATGGCAATTGAGATGACAGTCAGGCCATTCCAAGAGCCCTTATAGGCTTTGTCATAGAACGAGGCATTCGGAATCAGGCCGCGTTTCTCTCCAGGAAGATCCACCCCCAAGCGATACCCAAAACCCATACTAACCATATAGTCACGCCAAGTATCCATTGCATTCTGTACTGTACCGTATTTGGATATATGGGTATTGATCATGTGGTATAGTCCCCAACAGAAGAAGCCATTGCAAGAGGTACTCAACGCAGGCACTAAAGGTAACGGAGATGCATGACCGTGACAACCCACATGAAGGCCTTTGAAATTAAAACCATGGCCACACGGATAGGGTGTCGACGGGGTTATAATTCCTTCACTCAGGAAGGTCAGGCCTTGGGTGGTCTTGAAGGTAGAACCTGGCGGATACTGTCCCATGATACTGCGGTTGAGCAAGGGTTTCCACTGATCCTGACTCAGGATGTGATGGTTCTTACTGCGCTCACGACCAACCATCATACGCGGGTCATACGAAGGCGAAGAGACCATGCACAACACTTCACCGGTAGAGGGTTCTATGGCCACAATACTGCCGATTTTGCCTTCCAACAACCGTTCACCAAGGGCTTGCAACTCATAGTCCAAGCTCAACGTCAGATTCTTCCCGGGCACAGGTTTTCGGTCGAGGGCACCATTCTGGTAACGGCCTTGGATACGGCCATGGGCATCACGCAACAAGATTTGAATACCTTTCACACCACGCAGCTGTTTCTCATAGGAACGTTCCACGCCCAGTTTTCCAATATAGTCACCTGGCTGATAATATTCGTCTTCCTCTATATCGGCAGGTGACACCTCTGCGACATCTCCCAAGACATGTGCCGCCAGATTGTACTGATACTGACGGATACTACGCCGCTGGACATAGAAACCGGGGAAGCGGAACATCTTCTCTTGGAAGATACTGAAATCCTTGTCACTGAGTTGAGGCAGGAACAACTGCTGGGTAAAACGCGAATAGCCAGGATTCTTCGAACGGTCCTTGATGGTTGCCATCCTGCGGTCGAACTCTTCCCTTGTGATATTCAAGGCATTACACAAATCAAGGGTATCCAAGTGATCCTTCGCCTCATTCATCACCACCATGATGTCATAAGCAGGCTGATTGAACACCAACAGTTTGCCATTGCGATCGGTGATATTCCCACGCGACGGGAAATCCACCTTCTTCAAAAAGGCATTCGAGTCGGCACTTTTCTTGTAATCATCACTAGTAATCTGGAGCGTAAAAAGACGGATGATATAAACAACCACGATGACAACGGCCACCGCAGCGATGATATATTTCCTTTCAGCAAGATCGTTTTTTTCCTTCACTTCCTACGAACACTTTCGATTGCCATCATCAGCGCAAATGTCAGAAGAGAACTGGCACCTGCACATGCTAACCAATGCTGCCAATTGTAGAAGCTGAAAGCCTCCAAAGCAAAGAACACCAGACAATAGACCACCACAAGCACCAAACTGAAGATGATGAATTTACCAATACCCAAAGTTGAAACCGACACCTTTAGATTCTCAGTTGAATCACGGGGTACGAACAACTCTAACAGATAAGGCTGAACGATAGCGATGAGCGTCATGGAGCCCGAAGCCAGACCTGGGGTATTAGAGAACACGTCGATGGCTAGTCCTAACGCAAAGCTCCACAATAGAATCATCCACTTTGGCGTACCACGATGGAAGGTGATGGTAAAATAGACATACAACAAAGGGATAGCAATGTCATACAGATGAATATGGTTCAGAATCAACACCTGAGCCACACAAAGGACGATGAACCATCCCAAACGTTTGAAGAACTCTACTGACACCCTCTATTATTTTAAACTGACTTATTCGAATGTTACCTGTCTCTATTGGTTAACGCCATCGAGTCGCGGGCTGCTTCCAAAAGCTTGACCTGCTCGGCGACGCGTTTATCACTAATGACACAGACATCACGCAAGCAACTGAAATCGGTACTCAGACGTAATTGTAACTTATACGACAGACCGTCGGCCGAATTAAAAACTTTCTCTATCTGGCCCACCAACACCCCCGAAGGAAAGATTGAAGAATAGCCGCTGGTTACGACCCACTCTCCTTTCTTAAAGCGGGCATGACGCGGCACATCCTCCAGATAGGCGATGGCAGGATCTCCCCCACTCCAATGTAGATAACCAAAATAATTGCTGTTTCGGATGGAGCAGCTGATACGCGACATTGTCGTATTCAGGGCCGGAATGACGATTGCATAATGCTCGGACACTAGATAGACCACGCCGACAATACCATTGCCACTGGCCACGCCCATGTTCACCTCTACGCCATCGGCAGCACCCTTGTCAATCGTCATCAGATTATCAGGCTTGTTAACCGTGTTCGCCACCACCTTAGCCGGAATAAGCTTATATTTGCTGAGAAACTGCAATTCCTGACGCTCTATCACCGTGGTGTCGTGTGTCATCTCCGTATAGAGTCGACGCAACTGGTCCACCTGTCTTTCCAAATAGAAATTGCGCAAGGTAAGTTCCTCATTGGCACGTGTCATGCTGAAAAAAGAAGTAACACCACTCTCCATTTCATACATCTTTCCCACTGCCACATTGGCCGAAGAGAGCCATACACTACCCTGATAACTGTTAAATTTGAACAGCAACACGGCACTGACCACTTCCAGGAAAACGAAAAGGAGCCAATGATGATACTTCCTCAGGAAATCCAGCAGATTGCTCATTCCCTATGTTTATATGTTATCGCATCAGGAAGTTGAAACGATCGATATTCTTCAGTGCTATACCGGCACCCTTGGCCACACTATGGAGGGGATCCTCAGGCACATGGAACGGAATATTAATCTTCTCCTGCAGACGACGGTCTAGACCTCTAAGCAGGGCACCACCTCCGGAGAGATAGATACCATTCTTCACAATGTCGGCATACAGCTCTGGCGGTGTATTCTCGAGGGCTGACAGCACAGCATTCTCAATCTTCGAAACCGTCTTGTCCAGACAGTGTGCAATCTCCTGATAGCAGACGGGCACTTCCATAGGCAGGGCAGTAATACGGTTAGGCCCATGTACCACGAAGTCTTCTGGCGCATCCTCACCCAGATCGGTCAAGGCTGACCCCACATGAATCTTAATACGCTCTGCCATACGCTCACTGACCTTCACATTGTGCTGACGACTCATATATTCCTGAATATCAGCTGTCAGATCATCACCAGCCGTACGGATGGAGTTGTTGCTGACGATACCACCAAGTGAAATCACAGCAATCTCGGTAGAACCACCACCGATATCTACAATCATATTACCCTCTGGGGCCTCCACATCGATGCCTATACCAATAGCAGCAGCCATCGGCTCAAAAATCAGATAAACGTCACGGCCATCAGCATGCTCCGCAGAATCACGGACAGCACGCAATTCCACTTCGGTAGAGCCTGAGGGAACGCCAATCACCATACGCAGAGAAGGTGAGAACAAACGACTACTGGTGTGTACCATCTTGATCAAGCCACGCATCATCTGCTCACAAGCAGAGAAATCGGCAATCACACCGTCGCGGAGCGGACGAATGGTACGGATATTATCGTGTGTCTTCTCATACATCATCTTGGCCTGGGCACCTACTGCAATCATTTTGTCCGTACGACGGTCGAGTGCCACTACAGATGGCTCGTCTACCACAATCTTATCATCACTGATAATGATGGTATTGGCCGTTCCCAGGTCCATTGCTATTTCCTGAACGAAACTAAAAAATCCCATTATAAACTATAAACTTTAAACTCTTAACTTTATACTATTACTTCTCAAACCAAGCATTGATAGCGGTGTCATAATGTGAGCTGACACCGAAGGCACGGGTAGCGAACATACGGCGCTGAGCCTTAGTAGTCTCTGCACCCTGTTTGTTCAGAATGTCAAGCAACACGCCATACTCAGCCTTGCTCGGTACGATAACCACATCGTTAAAGTTCTTGGCACCGGCACGAATCAGTGAGATGCCGCCAATATCGATTTTCTCGATGATATCTTCCTCGGAAGCACCGCTGGCTACCGTTTGTTCAAAGGGATATAGGTCAACAATCACCAAGTCAATCTCAGGGATCTCATACTGCTTCATCTGAGCCTGATCGCCTTCGTTGTCACGACGTCCAAGGATTCCTCCGAACACCTTCGGATGAAGTGTTTTCACACGACCGCCAAGGATAGAGGGATAAGTAGTTACATCCTCTACTTTCTGGCACTCATAGCCGAGTGACTCAATAAACTTCTGCGTACCGCCTGTCGACAGAAACTTCACGCCCTCCTCGTTCAGTTTCTTAAGGAGTTCGTCCAATCCATCCTTGTGGAATACAGACACCAGGGCGGTCTTAATTTTCTTTGTATCAGCCATTTTTTCTATTATAACGTTATAAATAATGCAATTAGGGTGCAAAGTTACAAAATCCTTGGATTAATCCCGCATTCTCTTCCGAAATTTTAGATTAATCCTTGTTAAAATTAAGATAAGTCAAGGTCAGTCCAGATGAAATACTTCCTGAACGGGTACGGTCACGGGCGAGTTGTCGGGATTAACCTCCATGATATCCGCCATCATGTCCCACCACTTCTGGGT
>JAEEGL014705493.1_pt1 | contig 15157 bp, 12 predicted proteins | sample 9134231 | NCBI WGS metagenome assembly JAEEGL01 (sample SAMN16246548, study PRJNA631951) | gut metagenome | biome: gut microbiome; feature: rumen; material: fiber-attached | host: Bos | place: Iran: Karaj | collected 2018-10 | reverse complement strand
TCTTCGTGCGGTTCGCTGCATGGCTCGCACTTGCCGCTGCGCTTTCGGCGCTTGTTTACCGAAACTGGGTCAGGCGCGCCGGAAATCCATGATAACCGCGGGAACTGCAATAATCCTTGACCAGATCATACGCCGATCCGTTTCGTTCATCCGTAATGTACTTTTCCATATTCCGAACCCTCTTTTTTGCTGCTTTGAGAATTGCATTATATTTCAGAGCAACAAATATGCGGAATGTGTATGTCGGATGTCTCTCAAAAATAGTTTTACCAAGTCCGTTATCAACACTTGTACTAAAATCAATGCCGTCCATTCGGGCGGCATTGATTTTGGTATCTGAAGACTGGGACCCGACCGCGTGCGGCTTCTTTAAAGCCGGTCGGAAAACGAACGCGCGGATCCGGATATCTTTCGGCGGCGTCTTGACCTGCGGGCCGAAAACTGGTACTATTTTTACAGGAAATCGGTTGGTAGGAGGGGTTCCGTGAACGATACTGTCGCCATCGCTTCGACTGCGGATCTGTCGCAGTTTTTCACCAATATGATCGGCACCCTTGCCGTGATCCTCGTCATCGCCGCGTTCATCGGCGGAAGCGAGCATCTGGCAAATTTTTTCGGCTCCGGAAAGAGCAATTGGAAATACGCGGTCTTTTTCGGCGTGCTCGGCGGGCTCTTCGGCATTTACGGCACGATGTCCGGCCTTGAACTGAACGGCGCGATCATTTCGGTCCGCGACATCGGACCGATGTTCGCCGGCTTTTCGGGCGGGCCGCTCGGCGGTCTGATCGCGGGCGTGATCGCCGGCACGCACCGGTTCTTTGTGTATTTCCTCGGCTCGAACAACTCACTTTCGGCGCAGACGGTCACGTACGCCTGCGTTGCCGCGACGATCTGCATCGGCGTTCTGTGCGGACTGCTGTCCCTGAAGATCCACGAAAAACTGAAAAAACCCTGGCTGGCGCTGATCACGGGCGTCGTCATGGAGGTCTTTCATCTGTCGCTCGTCCTGCTCGTCGGCTGGCTGTTCAAAAATTTCTCCGCGGCGCTCGGCATCGTCAAAACGATCGTGCTTCCCTTTATTCTGGTCAACGCGATCGGCTTCACGCTGATGATCGCGATGATCAGCTATATCGAAAAACAGCGCGCGATCACGCTCGAGCGTTCGCGGCTCAAAACGGAGCTGGAGGTCGCGACGACCATCCAGCGTTCGCTTCTGCCGCCGATCACGGAAACGTATCCCGGCCGGCACGAGATCGGTCTTGCGGCTTCCATGGATCCGGCGAAGGAGGTCGGCGGCGATTTTTACGACGTGTTCTTTGTGGATAAGGACCGGCTCGCCTTCGTCGTCGCGGACGTTTCCGGCAAAGGGATCCCTGCGGCGCTGTTCATGGCGACCTCCAAGACCACGATCCAGAACTGCGTGCGCGACGTTCCTTCGCTTGCAGAGGCGGCGGCGACCGCCAACGAGAGCCTGTGCAGCAACAATTCGGCCGATATGTTCGTCACCGCGTGGATCGGCGTGCTCGATCTTCCGACCGGCGCGCTCACGTTCGTCTGTGCCGGTCACAACCCGCCCGTGCGGATCTCGGACGGGAAGCCGACTTTCCTCAAGATCCGGAGCGGCTTCGTATTCGGCGGCATGAGCGGCGTGAAATACCGGGAGCACACCATCGATCTGAAGCGGGGCGACCGGCTCTTCCTCTACACCGACGGCGTGACCGAGGCCGAAAACCGCGGACACGAGCTGTTCGGCGAAGAGCGGCTCCTCGCCTGTCTCGAACAGGATGCCGGCAAGACGCCGGACGAGATCCTTTCCGACGTGAAGACCGCGATCGCCGCGCACGTCGACGGCTGCGAGCAGTTCGACGACATCACGATGCTCTGCATCAGCTTTCCCGGAACGGAGCCGTAAACGGACGGCGCCGCATCCGGCCGCGCACAGGCGTTCCGGCGTCTGCGCGCTTTTTTTGTCACAAAGTTCACCGGAGGTTTTCTTTACTTCCGGCGTTCCGGATGGTATGATACAACTGTAAATCGGATCGAAAGGGAAAACGGCATGATCGGGATCGAGGAATACAGACAAATCGTTTCGGAGCTTCTGGACGAGCTGCCGAAGGCGTTCTTCAAAGAACTTTCCGGCGGCGTGATCGTGTCGGAGGCGACGATCGTTCCGGATTACGCCAGAGGGAACGATCTCTATACCCTCGGCCAGTACAGGATCTATTCCGGCGTCCGGCAGATCGTGATGTACAAGGGCTCGTTCGACTGCGCGTATCCGTACGCGGACGCGGCGGCGGCGAAGCCGATCCTGCGCGGCGTTCTGCGGCACGAATTCCGGCATCATCTGGAGTTTCTGGGCGGCATTCACGATTCGACGTCGCTGGAAGCCGCCGACGCGCGCGAAAAGCGCGCCTATCTCGACCGGCATTCGGGATCGTGAACGGCTGCGCCGGCCATTGCAGCAGGAACCGCCTTTTCGGGCGGTTCTGTTTATGGAAAGGGAATACCATCATTCGGTCATTGCTTCATCAGATTCTTTGCTTCCTGCAGATCGATTCTTGCATGATAGCCATGCGTTTCCAGTAGTTTCAACAAATTTCCGCCGTCCATCAGTGAAATGGGTTTTTCATTTGCAAATAAGAGCGCGGTTTTTTGCCGGGACTGAATATAACATTTGCCAAAGCCCGGGGGATGCGATATAATACCGGTGAAATCGTTTCCGATAGAAACAAAATGCATGGGGTGGCAAGTGAAGCGTTTTTCGCTGTTTCATCATCATACGCAGTCTGCGCGGCTTCTGACCGAGGGCAAGCCATGGAAGGTCCTCGTTTCGTTTGCGACGCCGATTTTTCTGAGCCAGCTGTTCCAGCAGCTGTACAACACGGCGGACTCGTGGATCGTCGGCAACTTTCTGGGCAAGGAGGCGCTGGCGGCGGTCAATTCGTCGGGCAGCCTCATCCATCTTCTGACCAGCTTTTTCGTCGGCGCGTCGATGGGCGCGGGCGTGGTGATCTCGCGGTATTTCGGCGCGGGCGATCTGGACCGCGTTTCGCGCGCGGTGCATACGAACATGGTGTTCGCGACGATCTGCGGGCTTGCGATGTCGCTGTTCGGCGTGATCATGACGCCGCAGATCCTGCGCTGGATGGGCGTGCCGGAGGAGGTCCTGCCGCGCTCAGTCGAATACCTGCGCTTCTATTTCCTCGGCTGCGTGCCGGTCGTGCTGTACAATTCCATGAAGGGCATGATGAACGCGGTCGGCGACAGCCGAAGGCCGCTGTACTACCTGATCGTGTCCTCGGTGCTGAACGTGGCGCTGGATCTGCTGTTCGTCGGCGCGCTGGGGCTCGGCGTGGCGTGGGCGGCGATCGCGACGGTCATTTCTCAGACCGTGAGCGCGCTGCTGTGCCTCCGGCAGTTCACGCGGAAGGAAACGGTCTATACGCTGGAATGGAAAAAGCTGCGCATCGATCCGCAAAGCCTCAAAGAGATCGTCAAATACGGACTGCCGACCGGCGTGCAGAACTCGGTCATCGGGTTTGCGAACGTGCTGGTGCAGACGAACATCAACAGCTTCGGCTCGCTCGCGATGGCCGCGTGCGGCGCGTACTCGCGGATCGAGGGCTTCGTGTTCCTGCCGATCATGAGCTTCTCGATGGCGCTGACGAGCTTCATCGGCCAGAACCTCGGCGCAAAACAGTACGACCGCGCCAGACAGGGCGCGCGCTTCGGCATCCTCGCCTCGGTGATCCTCGCCGAAAGCATCGGGCTCATCTCGTTCTTCTTCGGCGGGCACTTCATATCGACCTTCATTTCGGACAGCGATCCGATCGCGGTGACGCAGATCATTGCGATCGGCTCGGTCCAGTTCCGCGTCGAGTCGCTGTTCTTCTGCCTGCTCGCGTTTTCGCATTCGGTCGCGGGCGTGTGCCGCGGCGCGGGCAAGGCGATCGTGCCGATGTCGATCATGCTGGCGGTCTGGTGCGTGCTCCGTATCATCTACATCACGGTCGCCATGTCGATCTCGCACATCATCATCCTGCTGTTCGCCGCGTATCCGCTGACGTGGTTCATCAGCTCGGTCATCTATTTCATCTACTACAAGAGATCAAACTGGATCCACGGCTTCGAATCGTGATCCGTTCCACACAAAAAACACGCGGTTTTCACCGCGTGTTTTCGTATGCTTCGTTATGATTCCGGGTCCCGCCGCGCGCGGCCGCGCAGCGCGTCGCGCACGTAGATGCGCGCTTCGGGAGAAAGCTTGTCGAGCTCGCGGAACATCGGCTCGAAATGCCGCTTCAGAACGCCCTTCGAATAGTCGTCGTAGAGCACGCGCCCGAGGTCGTTGACGCGGACGCAGAGGTCGCGCCGGCTGCCGGGCATCCGGCATTTTTCCACGAGCCCCTTCTGCGCGAGGCGATTGATGATCTTCGTGAAGTTGCTGCGCGTGATGCCGAGACGGTGCGCGATCGACGACATGTTCTCGCCGCGCTCCTCGTTCTCCAACAGATATTCGAGCACCTGGATCTGCGAGTAGGAATACGTGATCCCCTCGTACGACATCCGTTCCGCGCGATACACCGCCGCGTAAATGTTGCAGTAGCGGATCAGCGCTTCGACGATCTCACGGTGTTCTCCCATCCATTCAAGCTTCACGACCGGTTCCCCCTCAAATCCCTTTCGGCATGAGTATAACAGAATACCGGCGCAGATGCAACACAAACCGGCATATCTGCATGGATTTTCCCGTATATCATATAAAATCCTTGCTTTCTTCCGAAGAATAGGGTATAATACGGTTGTAATGTTTCCATTGGAAACAACTCAACGATCAGAAAGGGGTAAACAAATGAAAAAAAGAGCATTGATCGCACTTGCCGTCGGGCTGTGTCTGATCCTGCTGGGAAGCGTTCTCGCGTCCGTATTTCATTCGGGAGCGGGTGCGACGACCGTCAGCCGGATCTCGTTCGACACGCCGAACGGCACGCTGAGCGGACTTCTGTATATGCCGAAGGGGGCGTCTGCAGAGAATCCGCGTCCCACGGTCGTCGTGACGCACGGCTATCTGAACTCGGCGGAGATGCAGGACGCGAACGCGATCGAGCTGAGCCGCCGCGGCTTCGTGGTGCTTGCGCTGGACCAGTACGATCACGGTCATTCCGATCTGAACAACGCGGTCTATGAACCGTACGAAGCGTTCGGCGCGTTCCTGCAGGCATGGGCGCCGTTCTGGGTCAATTCCATGCATGACGCGGTCGCGTATATGTACGAGCAGCCGTACGTCCTGAAAGATGAATCCGGCAACGGCATCATCGGCGTGACCGGTCACTCGATGGGCGGCTTCGGAAGTTCTATGGCGCTTGCAATGGACGAGCAGGAGTTCCTGGCCACCGGCGTCCGCAAGATCTACTGCGGTCTGACCGAGGGATCCGACTTCTCTTATACCGCCATTTTCGGGATCGACGTGTCGGTGGCCGACGCGCTCGGCGGCGGACGCACGATGGGCAAGGTTGCCGCGCAGTACGACGAGTTCTTCTTCAACGCGCCGGACGATCCCGCAGGTACAGTCCGTCATAAGGATTACGTCTCTACGCCGGAAGGCATGGCGTTCCTCGAGCAGACCGAGCCCGCAAAGGCGAACACCTGGTACGACACCGCGGACGGCGGCAAGCGCATCATCTATGAGCCGGCGCAGACGCATCCGTGGAACCACTTCTCGCTGACCACCACCGCGTACGCCGTCTCGTTCTACACCGAGGCGTTCAAGGACTACGCAAAGGACATCAAGGATATCGCGCCGACCAGCCAGATGTGGCAGTTCAAGGAGCTTTGCGAGTGCGTCGCGCTCGTCGGCTTCGTGTTCCTGATCATCGGCGTCGCGTCGCTGCTCATCGAGCTCCCGTTCTTCAACAAGGCGAAGACGGAGCTGAAGCCGCTGCCCTCCGTGGAAGGCGCGGGCGCAAAGTTCGGCACGTTCTCGCTGCTGCTGTGCCTGATCCTGCTGCCGGGCATCTTCTTCTCACCGCTGATGGACGGCGGCGCCGGATCGGATATGGTCAATATCCTGCTGTATCTGGGCGGCGCGCTGGCGATCGGCGGCGCGGTCGGCTTCATCTACAGCCTGCTCCGCAAGGAGAACCGTCTCCCGCACCTCGTCGGCAGCATCTTCGTGATGGTCGCGGGCGTCGGCCTCGCGCTGATCTCGCACTATCCGACGTACGTCACCGGCAAGTTCTGGAACGCGCTCGGCATCAACAGCATCGCGTACTGGACGCTCGGCTGCGCGCTGATCGCACTGCTTGCGATGAGCGTCATCTACGTTGCGTCGAAGGCGGATAAGGGCGTGACGCTGAAGCACTACGGCGTAACGCTGAACCCGGTCGCGATCCTCGTTTCGATCCTGGTCGCGGTCATCACCTTCGTCGTCGCGTACGCGGTCCTGTTCCTGATGGATCTGCTGTTCAAGGCGGACTTCCGCATCTGGACCTTCGCGTTCAAGACCTTCGACTTCAACATCGTTCCGACGATCCTCAAGTACTTCCCGACGTTCCTGCTGTTCTACATCGTCTCCACCGCGTCGATCACGATCAACACGAACACCGAAAAGCTGCAGGGGATCAAGGGCTATCTGCTGGCGATCGCGCTCAACGCGGGCGGCGGCATGCTCTGGCTCATCCATCAGTACGGCAAACTGTTTGCGACCGGCGTTGCGGCGCATCCGGGCTCGGCGCTTTCCGGCATCGTGCTCGTCGCCATGATCCCGACGCTGTCGATCGCGGCGATCATCTCGCGCAACCTGTACAAGAAGACCGGCAACATCTGGACGCCCGCCTTCCTGAACGCGATGCTGATGACCACCATGACCATCGCGAACACCATGATCGCATTCAAATAACCTTCGCTTCGCATAGGACGGAAAAGCCGGCGGGATCCTTCCCGCCGGCTTTTCCACGCCCCCGATTGACAGAAAACGACCGCGGCGTTACAATAGGGGCATTCTGAAGAGGGGCAGGGAAGCGGCATGACGGGGATCCTCAGACGCAGCGCGATTCTGCGCGCGCTCGTGCGGTTCGTCAAAAAGAATACGGTCACGGTCATCGCGTTTTTCGCCGCGCTGGTCACGATCTTTTTCGTGCCGCCGGACGAGGCGTACCTCGGCTATTTCGATTTCAAAACGCTCACCTGTCTGTTCTGCGTGCTCGCGGTCGTCTGCGCGCTGAAAAACATCCGCTTCTTTTACGCGCTCGCGCGCAAGATCGTGCAGACCTTCGGCAACATCCGTATGTGCGTGCTTGCGCTCGTGTACATCACGTTCATCGGCTCCATGCTGATCGCAAACGACATGGCGCTTTTAACGTTCCTGCCGCTCGGCTTTTTCGTGCTCTCGTCGACGCACAAGGAAAAGCACATGGCGTTCACGTTCATCATGCAGAACATCGCGGCGAACCTCGGCGGCATGCTGACGCCGTTCGGCAATCCGCAGAACCTGTATCTGTACACGAAGTTCGAGATCCCGAATCTGGAATTTTTGAAGATCATGGCGCCGCCGTTTCTGTTCTCGGTCGCGCTGATCACGGTCTGCTGCATCGTCTTTGTCAAGCCGGAGCCGCTGAAGCTCGACGACGCGAAGATCCGGCTTCCGGTCGAGCGCACGGTCCTGTACCTCGCGCTGTTCGCGCTGGCGATCGCGATCGTGTTCCGCGGGATCCCGTACTGGATCGGGCTCGTCGTCATCCCGTCCGTACTGCTGTTTGCGGACCGCAAGGCGCTGCTCGCGGTCGATTACCCGCTGCTTTTGACGTTCGTGTTCTTCTTCATCTTCGCGGGCAACATGGGCCGGATCGACGCGGTGCGCGCGTTCTTCTCGGGGCTTTTGGAGAAGAGCACGCTGCTCGTGTCCGTCATTTCGTGCCAGGTCATCAGCAACGTGCCGACCGCGGTGCTGCTCTCGCAGTTCACGAACAACTATACCGAGCTTCTGATCGGCGTCAACATCGGCGGCGTCGGCACGCTGATCGCGTCGCTCGCGAGCCTGATCACGTTCCGCGAGTACGTGAAGAACAACCCCGGCAAAACGATGAACTACGTCGGCAAATACACGCTGTTCAATTTCGGTTTTCTGATCCTGCTGGTGGGCTTCATGCTCCTCATGATGGCGATCCGATAACGCAGAACACCGTCCCGAAGGACGGTGTTTTTTTATGGATTGCGGGCATGCGTCAGACCGAGCAGACGTCGATCCATTCCGCGCCGGGACAGGCGCGTTCGAGGTCCGCGATCGAAAGCCGCACGGCGCTGTGATCGGTGCCCGCGGCGGGGTAGACGACGTCGTGGAGCCGGAGGCTTTCGTCGAGGTACACGGTCACGCCCTCGTTCACGCCGAACGGACACACGCCGCCGACCGAATGTCCGATCCGCGCCTCGACCTCGTCGAACGGGATCATCTTCGCTTTCTTTTGAAAGCGCGCCTTGTACTTGGCGTTGTCGATGCGCGCGGTGCCCTCCGCAAGGATCAGCACGGGTTTTTCGCCCTGCAGAAACGACAGCGTCTTTGCGATCATGCCGGGTTCGCAGCCGAGCGCTTCGGCGGCCTCGGCGACCGTCGCGCTGCTGCGGTCGGGGATGATGATGCGGTCCTCGAGCCCCTTTTCGCGAAGATACGCCCTTGCGCGTTCGAGTGACATGTCCGATTCCTCCGGTTTCGTATGATGTACCATTATAGCGGATCGGCGCGCGAATTGCAACGGACGGCGCCGTTCGACAAAAATCGACGGGATCCGGTTGCACTTTTTCCCGGATTGTGCCATAATATCCGTATCGAACCGAAAGGAGGCGCCGAATGAAAAAGACCGGATGCGCGATGCTGCTTGCCGTGCTGTTCCTGTGCCTCCTGTTCGCGTGCGGCGGCGAAACGCCCGCCGCAGCGCCGTCGCCCTCGCCGGAGCCGACGAAGGAGGCCGCGATCCCGACCGAGGAATCGATCGACGTCGCGCCGACGCCCGCGTCCGCGACCGCGCTTCCGACCGTGCCGACGCTCCCGCCGGAGCTGATCACGCCCGAGCCGACGCCGGAACCGACGCCGCTGCCCGTCACCGATCCCGTCATCACGCTGGTCGGCGGCGAGGAACTCACCGTGACGGCGGACTTCACGTTCACCGATCCGGGCTGTTCCGCAAACGACTGGCGGCAGAACGACCTGACCGACCGCGTGCGGGTTTCGGGCGAAGTCGTTTCATACCTGGTCGGCACGTACGATCTCACCTATACGGTCACGGACGACGACGGCAGAACGACGACGGCCGTGCGGCGCGTATCGGTCGTTCCGGCGGAGTTTCCGGAGATCGTCATGCCGCCCGAAAAGACGGTCTATCTGACGTTCGACGACGGTCCCTGCGGCAACACGGCGACGCTTCTGGACGTGCTGAAAAAATACGACGCGAAGGCGACGTTCTTCGTGGTCGGCAACAAAAAACGCACGGACATGATCAAGCGCGCGTACGAGGAGGGACACAGCATCGGCGTCCACACCTACACGCACGTCTATAAATCGCTCTACAAAAACGAACAGGCGTTCTTCGAGGACTTTCTGAAGACGCAGGAGGTCATCAGGGAGGCGACCGGCTCGTACACGCGCATCTTCCGCTTCCCCGGCGGCAGCGCGAACACGGCCAGCCGCGTGAACAAGGGGATCATGACGCGGCTTACGAAGATCATGGAGGACATGGGCTACCGGTACTTCGACTGGAACGTGACGGGCGGCGACAGCGGCAGCGGCGCCACGACGGAAAGCATCAAAAAGCGCGTCATCTCCGGGCTCAAGACGCATACCGACTTTGCGATCGTGCTGCAGCACGACATCCACATGAACAGCGTCCGCGCCGTCGAGTCGATCCTGAAGTGGGGCACGGAGCACGGATACACCTTCCGCGCGCTGGACCTCACGAGCCCCTACGTGCATTCCAACGTCCAGAATTAACGAAAAAAAGAGCCCCGGCCGTTCGGCCGGGGTTTTTTGACGCGTCAGACGCGGACGATCGTTTGCACCGTCGCCTTGCGCGCGGCGATCTTCGCGTGCGCTTCCTCGAGCAGGCCTCTGAGCCGGGCGGGGATCGTGTCGAGTCCCTTGACGGCGCGAACGCCCTCGCAGCTCTCGAAAAACAGCGCGAGCGCGCCGGGGCCCACGTGCGAGCCGGTCACCGGCTCGTAATCGACGAGCAGGATCTCCTTCGGCGGATGCTCGCCGTCCTTGATCAGCTGGATCAGAAGCTCCGCGTCCTCGCGGCACGCCGCGTGCGCGATGCCGATCGTCTGCCGCTCCGGCTCGACGACGTACTGCTCGTACTGCGCGGCAAGCGCCTTGATCGAACGGCGGCGGCTGCGCACCGTATCGAACGCCGAAATGCGGCCGTCCTCGCCGCCCTTCAGGATCGGCTTGATGCCGAGCACGGTGCCGACGATCGCGGAAAGGTTTGAAAGCCTTCCGCCGCGGCGCAGGAACATCAGGTCGTTGACCGTAAACACGTTGAACATCCGTTCCGACAGCAGCCGCAGCCGCTTTGCCGCCTCCTGCGCGGAAAGCCCTTCGTCGCGCAGACGCGCGGCCTCGATCGCCACGAGCCCCTCGCCGAGCGACGCGCCGAGCGTGTCGACGACCTCGATCGTGCGGTCGGGATAGCGTTCCTTCAGCAGCGCCGCGCCGAGCAGCGCCGACTGGCACGAGCCCGAGATGCCGGAGGACATCGCGACGTACACGACGTCCCGGCCGTCCTTCAGAAACGGTTCGAAAAAGTCCGCGTATTCCGCGGGGTTGATCTGGGTCGTTTTGACCTCGGTGTTTTTCAGAAGCGCGTAGAACGCGTCGCCGTCGAACGATGCCGTATCGAGGCAGGTAAAACGTTCGCCCCCGATGAAGTAGGCGAAGGGGATCATCATAAGATCGTGCTCCCGCGCAACGTGCGTGGGAAGATTGCCGGACGTGTCCGTAACTGCAACAAACTGCATGCGTATACCTCCTTTGAACGCGCATGCGGCGGGAACGATACGCTCCGCCGCCTGCATGGGTTCATTTTACGCGCGCGGAGACCGCCGGTCAATCTACCCGTTGCGCCGGACCGCCCTACCGTGCGCGCTCCGCGCAATAGAGCCCATGAGTTCCGCTCTACCGCGGGTAGAATCGACGGAACACGGGATATTCTATACGGAAAAGAACGATATAACGCGTAAATCGGCGTCGCGCCTTGCAAAGACGCGCGATCGTTGCTATACTGAAACAAAGAGACCGCCGGAGGGATCAAGTGGATCGGAACGTCAAAGTCAGCATCATCGTGCCCGTGTACAACACGGAGGCGTATCTTCCCGCGTGCGTCGAAAGCCTTCAAAAGCAGACGCACGAAGCGCTCGAGCTCCTTTTCATAGACGACGGCTCGACCGACGGGAGCTCCGCGCTGCTCGACGCGTACGCGAAGGACGATCCGCGCATCCGCGTGATCCGCAAGGCGAACGGCGGCGTGTCCGCGGCGCGCAACGACGGGATCGAAGCGGCGACGGGGGACTTCATCGGCTTCGTCGATTCGGACGATACCGCAGAGCCCGCGTTCGTCGAAACGCTGCTTGCGGCGTTTTCCGATCATCCGGAGATCGGCGTTTCGATCTGCAACCGCTTCATCCACGGGCATCCGAACGGTCGTGAGACCGGCGGCACGGCGGGGGCGGGCGGCGTGCTCTCTCCGCGCGAGGCGATCCGGTGCGCCGTTTCGATCGGCAAAAGCTTCGAGGGGTATCTCTGGAACAAGCTGTTCCGCGCGGAGCTCTTCCGCGAACACGGCTTCCGGCTCGATCCGTCTGTCAGCATCTGCGAGGACCTGCTTTTGTGCGTTCAGATCTTTGCCTCGGGGCAGAGCGCGTACTATAACCCCGCGCCGCTCTATCACTATCTGTACCGCGAGACCGGCGCGCTGCGCACCTTTGATGAAAAGCGCCTCAGCGAGTACGCCGCGCGCGAACGCGTCGAAGCGATCGCCGCGCCGTTCGGGGAGGACGTGCTGGCGGCCGCGCGGCTTTCGCACGTCAAGTCCGCGCTGAACGTGCTCGCCGCCGCGAAGCAGGCGAAGAACCGTCCGCTCGCAAAGGACATGAAGGCGCGTATCGACGCGCGCATGAAGCCGCTTCTGAAGGAAAAATCGCTGCCGCGCGCGGAGCGCGTCAAGCTGCTCGTCCGCCGCGCCGCGCCGGTTTTGAGCCTTCGCGCCTTCCAACGCCTCGGCGCAAAACAATAAGATCGAAAAAAGATACCGAACGGATCCGAAAGACGGTTTTCAAACATATCGGGATTGAGGAGAGCTTTCCATGCGGCGCAAACGAAATCCATACACGACGATCGAAAGGATCTGCGCGATCCTTGTTTTTACCGTGCTCTGCGCGAGCTGTCTGATCGGCTGCGGCGGCGCTGCGCCGGAACCCGAAGCGACGCCCGTGCCGCAGACGCCGGAACCCGAAGCGACCCCCGTGCCGCAGACGCCGGAACCCGAAGCGACGCCCGTACCGCAGACGCCGGAGCCCGAGGCGCAGGCGATTTGCGGGGTGTATGAGAAGAAGCTCGAAGAGCCGGTGCTCGACGCGACCTCCTATCTTCTGGAGCTGTTCGAAACGGACGGCACGCTGTATTTCCGTCTCATCTGGGTGTATCCCTACGGACGCTCGCTCCAGCCGGTATATGCGGCCGTGCTCGAGAAGAACGGCGACGCGTTCCGCGCGGTCTGCAGCGAAGCGTACGTGCAGATCACGCTTTCCGGCAGCGCCGACGCCGTGACCGCCGATTTCACGATCAACGGGGATCACGAAGACGCGTTTTCCGGACGGTATCTGCCCGCGGAGGCGCCCGTGTCCGAATACCCTCCGGCCCCGCCGCTCGAGACCGATCCGCTGTCGCCCGACGGCAGGATCGAGCGTCACCTCAGCGACGCCGCCCGAACGGCCCTGGGCCTCGGGCCGGACGAGGCGCTCACCGAAGAGCGCTGCAAAGAGGTGACCCGCCTCGAGATCGAAGACACGGAGATCACCTCCCTGCAGGGCGTTGAATACTTCACGAACCTCACGAGCATCTACGTATCGCACGGGTATATCAGCGACCTCAGCCCGCTCGCTTCCGTGCCCTCGCTTGCCGAGATCCATATCGCACACTGCCCGGTCTCCGGGATCCCGGACTTTTCCGGGCTCGAAAACCTCACGCTCCTGTGGGTGTGGGACGGCTGCATCACCGATCTGTCTCCCGTCGCAAAGCTTACGCGCGTGTCGGATCTGAACTTCAGCTACAATTACGTCACCTCCGCCGCGCCGCTTCGCGCGCTCGAACACCCGGAACACGTGATCCTGAACAACAATCCGATCCTCGATTGGGAGAGCATCGCGGACAACGCCGCCCTCGTCGCATCGCTCGATTGGGACATCGAGCACGCGTACGCGGTGCGGGAACGGGCGGAGGAGATCCTTGCCGAAACGATCGAGCCCGGCATGACGGACCTTCAGAAGCAGGTCGCCATATGCAGGAAGATCCATGAGCTGGCGGACACGACGGACCCGTCGATCCCGTATCTGCCGATGGAGCCGGACGGATATGAGGTGCTGATCAACGGGAGAGGCGTCTGTACCGATTTCTCCCAGGCCGCGACGATCCTGATGCGGATGGCCGGGCTGAACGTGATCAGCTGCTCCTCGAACGACCATATGTGGAACATGATCGAGCTTGACGGGCAGTGGTATGAATTCGATTGCTACTGGGACGACAACAGACCGGTCGGGGAATGGAGCTTTTTCAATCTGAGCCACGCGGAAATGTCGAAGGACAGCGCCCATCATCTGATCAATCCGCTGCGCTATCCCCTTGCGGCGCGCGGGATGATGACGCTCCGCTCCGTCTGCGGGGAATGATCCCGAAAAAAACGACCCGGAATCCGGGTCGGTTTTTTTATCCGTTCAGCATCTTTTTCCGCGCCCTCCAGTCGGGCATGTACCGGTCGAGCAGCGCTTTGAACGCCGGACCGTGTCCGCGTTCCTTCAGGTGCGCGAGCTCGTGCAGGATCACGTATTCGAGGCAGGAAGCGGGAAAGTGCACGAGCCGCAGATTCAGCGTGATCTTTCCGGTCCCCGGATTGCAGCTGCCCCAGCGCGAGGTCATGTCGCGCACCGTCCACGCCGACGGCGCGAGCCCCGTGCGTGCCGACCACGGCGGCAGGTCCCGTTCGATCTCCGCCTTCAGCCGTTCCCTGAGCCATCCGTCCAGCAGCGCTTTGCGCTTTTCCGGCGTCGATTCGCCCCGGAGCGAAAGCACGATGCGGCCGCCGTCCGAAAAGACGCGGCTCTTTTTTTGTCCTTCCGTCACGAGCAGCGGGTACGGAACGCCGAACACGCGCACCGTTTCGCCCGTATCGAAGGACCGCGGCTCGTCCTGATGCGCTTCGCGGATGCGTTCCGCGTGCGTGCGGATCCAGTCGGCTTTTTCGGCGAGGAACGCGCGGATGAACGTTTCCGGCGTCCGTTTCGGCGCGGAAACGCGCACCGTTCCGTCCGGCGGCAGGATCGTGACGCGCAGGTTCTTTTCGCTTTTGCGGACGAGGATCGCTTCGATCCCGGCGACCGCGATCGTCTTTTCGGCGCGCATCTTATGCACCGGCGCCGACGCGGATCGTTGCTTCATAGTGAAACCCTCCCGGATTCGATGTGCCCGGGATCAGCGGTCCGAATGGATCCTGCCGAGCAGTTCCGTCATGCGCGCCGCGTCCTCCTGGGACGGCGACTCGTTCAGCTGATAGCGGGCGCGTTCGTAATATGCCGTGAACGCGGCAAGGTCCGCTTCGTCGGCACGCAGCATGGTTTCCGCGCGCGTCCGGATCTCGCCGCAGGTGCTCGTCTGATAGAACTGCGCCGCGTTGCCGTCGGGCTTCCGTTTTTTGGAACGGCGGTCAAACCATTTCATAAAGGTCGCGGCGCGTTCGTTGGCGATGCCCTCGTCCTTGACGTGCAGATAGGAATACGAGGCGGAATACTCGGGCAGGGTGCCCATGCGGGAGCGCATCCAGGAATACCCGCTGCCGCTCATTTCGCCCCAGACGTGCGGATCGACGGACGCGTCGTCCTCCTCCGCCGTGCGCGTTCGCTG
>JAEEGL011543090.1_pt1 | contig 15157 bp, 10 predicted proteins | sample 9134231 | NCBI WGS metagenome assembly JAEEGL01 (sample SAMN16246548, study PRJNA631951) | gut metagenome | biome: gut microbiome; feature: rumen; material: fiber-attached | host: Bos | place: Iran: Karaj | collected 2018-10 | reverse complement strand
CGTTGCTGCTGACGGGTGAGGAACTCAAGACGGTTCCGCTCATCACGCCTTCGGGAGAGAAAGTTGAGGTTAACATAACACAAAACTCCGTGGAAAATGATACGGCTTTTGAAGTGATAAAAGACAGCGGTGATGACCCGGATGTAACGAACGGAGCCGTGATCCTGGTGTCGGCCGAAAAGGTTGACATAACATCAAATGATGATACAGACGATGCGGGTAAGTGTTTTACGGATGAAGCATATCCCGGGATAATGATCGCGGGCGGCGAAGGTGTAGGTATCGTAACGAAGGAAGGGCTTGAACAGAGCATCGGTTATCCTGCCATAAACAAGGTCCCGCGCAGGATGATCTTTGAAGCGGCCGATAATGTGCGGAATATGTCGGGTTATCATGGCGGTCTTAAGATAACCGTATCGGTACGGGAAGGAAAGGAACTTGCACAGAAGACGTTCAATCCCGACCTTGGGATCGAAGGCGGCATATCCATTCTCGGAACGAGCGGGATACTTGAACCCATGAGTGATAAGGCGATAGTCGATACGATAGAGGCTCTCATAAAGCAGCAGTCCGTATTGGGACGAAAGGCCCTCCTCATAACGCCCGGACAGTACGGTCAGGGATACGTACGCGATGCTCTCGGAATGGATGTTAAGGAAAGCATCAAATGCAGCAATTTTATTGGTGATGCCGTTGATATAGCTGTTTCTTATGACTTTACCCATATTCTTCTTGTTGGAAATCTCGGTAAGCTCGTAAAGCTTGCGGCGGGGATAATGAATACACATTCACGTGTGGCGGACGGGAGGATGGATGTCATGTGCGCGCATCTTGCCATGTGCGGAGGCACAAAAGAGATGGCAGAGCAGCTGTATGAATGCATAAATACAGATAGCGCGCTTGATAAGCTGAAGGAATGGGGACTGTATGATGAAGTGCTTGCGAGCCTGATCGCTGCTATACACGCAAGGCTCTTAAAACGCGCGGGAGATAAATGCAGGATGGGTGTGATGGTCTTTTCCGAGAAGTACGGATTTCTGGGTGAGACCGAATATGCACGGGAAGCACTTGATGCATACCGGGCCGAATACAAAACGGATGGTGGGAGCGACGGCTCTGCGCCTGCCGGAGCTGATATGGAAAGTGAGTAATATATGGTACATTTTGTTGGCGCGGGTCCCGGTGCGCCGGACCTCATAACCGTAAGGGGAGCGAAGCTTATAGCCGAAGCCGATATGATAATATACGCAGGTTCGCTTGTAAACAAGGCCCTTCTTGATAATGCAAAACCCGGCTGTATGATATATGACAGCGCGTATTTAAACCTTGATGAAGTGGCTTCCCTTTATCGTGATAACCGTGACCTTGATATAGTAAGGCTGCACACGGGGGATCCGTCCATATACGGCGCGATAAAGGAACAGATGGATATCCTTGAAAAGGAAGACATCCCTTATGATGTCTGTCCCGGTGTGAGCTCGATGTCGGGAGCTGCCGCTGCCCTTAAAGCGGAATATACGCTGCCCGGAGTTTCCCAGAGCGTCATAATAACGAGGGCTTCGGGAAGGACGGCGCTGCCTTCGGGACAGGAACTTAAGGATATGGCAGCACACGGCGCGACAATGGTCATCTTCCTTTCTGCAGGACTGGCCGGAAAAGTCAGGGATGTACTTATTGGCGGCGGATATGATAAAGATACCAGAGCCGCCATCGTATATAAGGCAACCTGGCCGGATGAGAAGATAATAAGAACGTCTGTCGGTAGGCTTGAGGACGATATGGCTGAAGCGGGTATAGATAAGACGGCGCTTATAATAGTCGGAGATGTGCTTGAGAGTGACTATGAACTTTCCAAGCTTTATGATAAGGCTTTTACAACGGGGTACCGGCAGGGCGAGAAAAGCCTTTAGCATATATTTGCAATCATCAGTCGTGCAATTTATAATATAAACCATAAAAGTCGGCAAGAGTGACGAGACATCTGACGGGAGGTTATTGTGGACAATATCAGAAAAGAACGGTTGATGATAAGCATAGCTACATTGGCCGGAATATCATGCATATTGCAGAACTATTTCGGGGGATGGGAGTTTTGGGTTCCGGCGATCGTTTTGGCGGGCGGGATCATATTGTGGTGGCTGCATATAGCACAGGGCCTTAATCCGGCTGCAAGGATAAATATATGCTTCGTATATTCCGCGTTTCTGCTTTTCTATCATGGCGTACATGATACGAGCCTTTTCGACATTTCGGTGTCTGTTGTACTTTTTATGGTTACTTTTACCATGGCTGACCGTATCAAACTGTTGAATCTGATCCTCGCTGAATTTGCAGTGGTGATGATGATACAGTTTTATTTTTTATACACTGAAGGAAAACTCAATATGGACGGCTTTACGACCATGCGTATAATCTATCATGTCGGAACGGTGCTCGTAATGTACATGTTCAGCCGCATCACGATAAAATACAGGGTCCTGGAGCATGACAGGATAGTCAGGTGGCAGGAATCGGTAAGCGCGAACGATCATGATATGGAAGACTTCCTGTCGAATATTTCACATGAACTTCGTACACCCGTAAATGTTATAAGCGGCATGACCACGCTCATGCAGAAAAGGGATGACAGTAAGGAGCTTGTTTCCATACAGTCTGCCGGCATCAGGCTGGCACATCAGATTGAGGATATCCAGGACTATACGGAGATCAAAAGGGGCGAGATGCTCCTTGAGGATGACAATTACATGTGCATTTCCCTGATCAATGATGTTGTGGCGGGCTATAAGGCGAGGGAAAAAAATAACGATCTGGAGCTTGTAGTCGATCTGGATCCGGCAACCCCGACCATGTTAAGGGGAGATGTGAAAAAGATCCATAAACTGTTCAGGCATCTTCTTGACAACGCGATCAAGTTTACACATAAGGGCGGGGTATATATAAAGGTATTTTCCATTCCCCGGGAGTACGGGGTAAATCTTATGATCGAGGTAACGGATACCGGTATCGGAATGACCAGGGCTGATATATCACGCGTTTCCAAGGGGATGTATCAGGCAAATAAGAAACGTAACCGGAGTACGGGAGGTATAGGAATAGGCCTGCCCATAGTTTACGGACTCGTTCATAACATGGGTGGATTCGTAAAGATAAGCAGCTCAAAGGGAAGAGGTACAACGGTCCGCCTGTCTATCCCGCAGTATATAGTAGATCCGGCTCCCTGTCTGTCAGTTAAGGACGGGATCAGGGATGATATGATCTTTTATGTGAAACCTGAGAAATACAAGGTACCGGAAGTAAGGGAATTTAACAGGCAGATGGTTGTGAACCTTGCTACGGGTCTGAAGGGCAGGCTGTATCATGCGGGTGAGAAGAGGGAACTTGAACAGCTGATAAGCGATCTTAATGTATCACATATTTTTACGGGGCAGGAAGAGTACGAGGCGGATCATGACCTGCTCGATAAGCTGTCCGGAGACGGATATAAGGTAGTGGTGTCCGCGGATGACGGCTTTAAGGCTGATCCGGGAAGCGGTGTGCTTGTGATGCCAAAGCCCCTGTACGGATTCCCGGTGGTAAGGATATTAAACGGTGACGAGGCCGGATTCGGTGATGTGAGTACGGAAAAGTTACGTTTCACCGGAATCAGTGCCCTTGTTGTGGATGATGAGCCTATGAATCTTGTGGTGGCCACGGGATTGTTAAGGGAATACAAGATGTTTGCCGATACCGCGGAGAGTGGTAAGGAAGCAATAGAAAAATACAGAAACGGGGAATATGATATCGTCTTTATGGACCATATGATGCCTGAGATGGACGGCGTGGAAGCCATGAAGCGTATAAGACAGGAGGCCGAAGAAAGCGGGAAAAATCCCATTATCATAGCACTTACCGCAAATGCCTTAAGCGGCGCAAAGGAAATGTTCATGCGTGAAGGCTTTGACGGTTTTATCGCCAAACCTATCGATATCGGGGAATTTGAACATGTTATGAAGCGTATCCTGCCCGAGGATATGATCCGGTCCGAGGGAGGTGATAAGTGATGATCAAAAGAGTGATAAAACGGATAAAGGTATATATCAACGATCCGTCAACAGACTTAAAAGACAGGCTTTTTATGCTCCTGTCCGTAGCGGTCCTCTTTGCTCTTTTTGCGGCTGTGATATGCGGCATCATAATGCATGAGCCTGTTTCGGCGACAATTTCAACACTGTTCGGGGCTCTGTTTTTTGCAGGTTATGTTCTATATGCCTTTTTAAAGAACAGGATAGAGCAGGCAAGGGTTGTGATTGCGGTCATCCTCATCTTTATATTCCTGCCGGCAATATTTTTTACCAATGGCGGTGTGAACGGAGGAGCCCCTGTATGGCTGCTTCTTGGCTGCCTTTATGTGGTAATGACACTTGACGGAAAGCTGCAGATGTTAATGAGCATCTTTAATGTGGTTGTTATGATAGCCTGCTGGATCATCGCTTACAGGTTTCCCTATCTGGTCACTGAGTATTCGCGGGAGGGCAACTATTTTGATACCATTTCCGCGCTGATCATCGTCAGCAATATATTTGTTATAATGATCGGGTTCCAGACAAGGCTCTATCTTAAGGAAAACGAATCGGCGGAGGAAAAATCAAAAGAACTTACTGAGCTTAATAAAGCCCAGAGCCGTTTCTTCTCAAGCATGAGCCATGAGATACGTACTCCGATAAATACGGTGCTGGGCCTTAATGAGATCATACTGCGTCAGGAGGATGCTTCCGAGGAGATAAAAAAGGACGCAAGGAACATTCAGGGAGCCGGAAAGATGCTGCTTGCCCTGATAAACGATATACTTGACGTATCCAAGATCGAAGCCGGTAAGATGGATATCGTACCGGTCAATTATAATGTTCCCTCACTCCTTTCGGAGATAGTCAACATGATCTGGCTCAAGGCAGAGGAGAAGGGCCTTAAATTTGAGGTGGACATAGATCCCGATGTGCCCGAGACACTGTTCGGCGATGAAGTAAGGATCAAGCAGATCCTTATAAACCTTCTCAATAATGCGGTTAAATACACAAGAGAAGGAACCGTGGGAATGCATATGGAGTGTGACTTTACGGAGAGGTCGGGCGAAGCCCTCTTAAGGATCAATGTTTCGGATACCGGAATGGGCATCAAGCCGGAGGCGCTGCCCCATCTTTTCGATACCTTCAAGCGTGTTGACGAGGAGAAGAACCGCTATATAGAGGGCACCGGTCTGGGGTTATCCATAGTCAAGCAGCTGGTGGAGCTTATGGACGGCGAAATAACGGTTAACAGCGTATACGGACAGGGTTCCACCTTTGTGGTCGAGGTTAAGCAGGGAATATCGTCCCATAAACGCATAGGTGATATAAGCATAACAGGTTCGGGAAGCATGGCCGGTGCTGATAAGTTCGAGCACAGTTTCCATGCACCGGGCGCAAGGATACTGATCGTTGATGATAATGAGATGAACCTGCAGGTTGAGCAGAAGCTTCTGGACGGAACGCAGATGACCGTAGACCTGGTAATGTCCGGCTCCGAAGCACTCAGCAAAACGCTTCAGAACAGATATGATGTTATCTTTATGGATCATCTGATGCCGGAGATGGACGGAATTGAGTGCTACGAAAAGATCCGTCTCCAGAACGGAGGCCTTAACAGGAACACACCGATCATAGTGCTTACTGCAAATGCAGGCGGAGAGAATATAGAGCTTTACAATAATGCCGGCTTTGACGGATATCTTGTAAAGCCGGTATCGGGCCGTCAGCTCGAGGACATGCTCTTAGCGCATCTTCCCGCCGAGAAGGTCATCGAAAACAAGGATGCCGGGATGACAGGCAGCGCAATGAACACGGCCAGCGGATTTGCCAAAAAGAAGCCTGTTGTCATCGCAACCTCATCCATGAGCGACCTTCCCGATGATATCTTAAAGGAACTTAAGATTGATACCATCCCCTATACGGTTACCACGAATGAAGGAGTCTTCTATGACAGTATCGATATAGATTCCGAGGAGCTTGTCAGATACATGGGTGATGAACTTAAATTCGCAACATCCGATCCCCCGGAGGAAGAAGAACTGGTAGCATTCTTCTCATCGGAATTACAGAAGGCACATCACCTTATCTATATAACACTGACCCCGGGAAGCAGCAGGGAGTATGGACGTGCCGTTAGTGCTGCCAAGACCTTTGACAATGTATATGTGATCAATTCAGAAGGTATGTCGAGTTCCACGGGTATCCTTGTACTCATAGCTGCAAGGCTGGCGCAGCAGAATCAGCCTGTTGAGAAGATCGTATCAGAGCTTGAGGAAGCAAAGAAGATGATCCGCTGTTCATTTGTCATAAAGAACACCGATGTAATGGCCAGACGTGAGAGGATAAGTCCTTTTATGAACAGTGTCTTAAATACGCTGTGGTTAAGGCCGATGCTCAGGATGAAAAACGATAAACTCGGTGTGGGAAGATTCCTGTTCGGTGATGACAGAAGATGCTATGAGAAGTACATTAAATATGCGCTTCCCGCGAATGTTTATCCCGATCTGTCGCTTGCCTTTATCACATACGCAGGGATGGAAGAAGAGGAGCTGCTGTGGGTTGAGGAGAAGCTTAAAGAGAGGTTAAAGTTTGAAAATATAGTTTTCCAGAAGGCATCGGCCGGCATTACATCAAACTGTGGCGGAGGTACTTTTGGTATCATATATATGATAAAGGGCAACCACAACTATAACCTCGGCGCTTTCTTTGCAAAGAAGAATGAAGAGGATAATGAGGACTTAAGGGAGACGGAAGAACAGGCGGAGAGCCCCGAAGGTACGGAAGAGGTGTCCGGTCTCAGCGAGCAGGAAGCCGTAACCGATGCGCGGGCGGAGGAAAGTGAAGACAGCCGGTGGTATGAAGACATCCCCGGGCTTGACTTTAAAGCGGGCGTAAAAAACAGCGGTTCCGAGGAAGCATTCCTGTCAGTCCTTAAGATCTACCATGACACTTATGAGGCAAAATCAAGTGAGATCCGCGACTATTATGAAGCGGGAGACTGGAAGAATTACATTGTCAAGGTCCATGCCTTAAAGAGCAGTTCACGTCTGGTGGGAGCCCTGCAGCTTGGGGAAGATGCCGAGGCGATCGAGTTGGCAGGCAATAACTCGGATATTGACTATATAAGAGCCCATCATGATGCTATGATGAATGAATACAGGGATATAAGGAACGGGATAGCCCGTGGATCTGATGAAGGAGATGAGCTCCCGGATATCCCGCCTGAAATGCTGGCGGACGCATATGCCGGCCTTTCGGAATTCGCCGATGCGATGGATTATGAACTTGCCCGTATGGTAATGGATTCCGTTAAGGAATACAGCCTTCCGGCGGCAGATAAAGAAAGATTTGACAGATTACAGGTATGCCTGTCCAAGATGGATTGGGACGGAATAAAAGAGATCTTAAAAGTAGCACAGGGTTAACAGGAGGATGAAGTATGGCCAGGAGAGCACTTATAATCAGCACGACGGAAACCTTTACGGTCAGGGGTCTTGAGATGAAGCTTAAGAGCATAGATCTGGAGCCCGCTTTTTCGGCGCCCAAAATAAGCGATATGGAGCCTTTGATAGATGCGGCCGATATTTTTATTATCTATACCGACGATTCCGTGTCTAAGGGTGCGGATGCTTATATTTACTTAAAAGACCATTGCATGGAAAAGGACAAGCAGATAATCGTTATAGGTGCAAATACCGAGTATGAGATGGTAAAGAAACTCATACCGGACAGTTGTGTTTATAAATTCTATGAGAGACCTCTTGACATGGAGAAATTCTTAAGTGAGATGGAAGATCTGATGGTCAAGACCGAGCATAGGGAAAAAAGGAAGAGCATACTTGTAGTGGATGATGATGTGGCGTATATGACCATGATCATGGACTGGCTTAAGGATACCTACCGGGTCTCGCTTGCCAATTCGGGGATGCAGGCCATTACCTGGCTTGTAAAGAATAATGCGGATCTTATACTTCTTGACTATGAGATGCCCATAACCACCGGTCCCCAGGTACTTGAAATGATAAGGTCTGATGCTTCGATCGCAGATGTCCCCGTAATGTTCCTGACAGGAAAGGGTGATAAAGAGAGCATAATGAAGGTCTTATCATTAAAGCCCGCCGGATATCTCCTTAAGACCATAAGCAGAATGGACCTTCGTGAAAATATTGCCAACTTCTTCGCTTCACAGTTAGGGAAGGGCTGAGCGATAACTCATCATAGTATCCGCGGACAAATATAAGTTGCGGTAATTCTGTCACTTTGCTATAATAAAGTAGTCTTGAGCGTCAATAATGACGTTCAAAAACAGATAAAGGGAGGAAAAACTATGGATTCTTATGATGCAATGGCGGCGGGTATGTCAGCCGGTACGATGATCGTTTCTCTGATCATCACAGCAGTTATGCTTGTGGCATACTGGAAAATTTTTGTAAAGGCGGGTGAGCCCGGATGGGGATGTCTTATTCCTTTTTACAATCTTTACATCATGTTCAAGATCGCATGGGGTAAGGGTTGGCTGTTCCTGTTAATGCTCATACCGTTCGTGAATATTGTTGTTTCCATCATCTGGCTGTGGAAGTTCAACAAGTCATTCGACAAGGGTGCAGGCTTCTTTGTATTACTGCTCCTGTTGCCTTTTATAGGCTTCCTTATCCTTGCATTTGACAGTTCAGAGTACATCGGTCCCCAGTAAGGATCGGGTAATAGCACGCAATACAAGATCACCCTCCGGGCGGGGGGTGATTTTGTTTCTTGCAGCAGATAGTATTGGCAATAGGGTCATATCATATGAAGATAAGCATATTTACGGTGAGCAGCGCAGGCTGCAGGGCGGCAAAGAAGATATATGAAGCCGTAAACAGTGATAATGATGCATATGGAATGATGACTTTTCCAGGCGGGCAAAGTCCCGGCAGGGGTAGTGAGGGCATCATCGTTGAGGTTTACATAAAATCAAAATATGCAGATGAAGTATCGGGCGCATTTGTGATCCCGGAAGGCGAAGGACTTGACAGATATGTCGGTGATGCTTTCCGCGGTTCGGATGCGCTTATTTTTGTCTGCGCGGCAGGTATCGCGGTAAGGCTCATAGCTCCTTACATAAAACATAAATCCATAGACCCGGCGGTGCTTGTCATAGATGAGAGGATGGATCACTGCATACCGGTGCTTTCAGGGCATTTGGGCGGTGCAAACAGGCTTGCGATGGTGCTTTCTGCAAAACTTATGATGACACCTGTCATCACAACGGCATCCGATATAAGAGGACGCGTTGCCGTTGATATGTTCGCGAGGGCCAACGGCCTTGTGATAAAGGATTTTGATATGGCAAAGGCACATACGGCGGCTTCTCTGGAAGGTGAAACGCTCTATGTGCTGAATGATGCAAAGGATGTGTTTGATGATGCTGATCTGCCTGAAGGATATGAATGGGCGGGACATGACATCGGTGACAAGGAGCATCTTATAAGGATCGCATACAGCGATGACGGCAGTGATGAATTTGTTCTGATACCGCGCTGTGTATGCGTGGGTGTGGGATGCAGGAAGGGTACTTCCTGTGATAAGATTAAAGAAGCGGTAATGAAATGCCTTGAGAGTCACGGGATCTACAGGGAAGCGGTGAAAGGCATTTTCAGCATAGATCTGAAGAAAGACGAGGAAGGAATAAGGAAGTTCTGCTCAGGGATGGGAGTTCCGTTTGTTACTTATTCCGCAGAGGAGCTTAATTCTCTTGAGGGTGACTTTACCTCGTCGGGATTTGTTGAGGAGATCACCGGAACGGATAATGTATGTGAACGGAGTGCGATGATGTGCGGCAGCAGGCTGCTGGTACGCAAGGAAACATATGACGGAGTTACGGTGGCGGTGAGTGTGTGATGGGTAAGCTTTATGTAGTGGGTATCGGTCCCGGAAGCGAAGACGGGATGACTTTAAGGGCAAGGAAGATACTTGATGAATGCAGGCTGATAGTCGGATATAAGACATATATCGGACTTATTAAGCCCATGCTTTCCGGTGATAAGGAATACATTGAGACGGGTATGCGCGAGGAGGTCTTAAGATGCCGAATGGCGCTTGAGAAGGCCGCAGAGGGCAGTGACGACGTATGTATGATCTGCAGCGGGGATGCGGGCATATACGGAATGGCAGGAATCGTTTTAGAGCTTGCCGGTGAGTATCCCGGTGTGGAAGTGGAGATAGTTCCCGGAGTTACGGCAGCGATGTCGGGCTCTGCGATACTCGGAGCGGCAGTCGGACATGACCTTGCGATTGTAAGCTTAAGCGACCTTCTGACTCCATGGGAGGTCATAGAGAAAAGGCTTAAGTGTGCTGCGGAGGGTGATTTTGTCATCTGTCTCTACAACCCCTCGAGTAAAAACAGGGCGGACTATCTTAAGAAAGCCTGTGACATAGTGCGTAAGCAGCGCAGTGGGGATACCGTGTGCGGTTATGTTAAGAACATAGGGCGGGACGGTGAGAGCTTCGGGATAATGACTCTTGATGCTCTTGCGGATTTGGAGGCGGATATGTTTACGACCGTTTTCATTGGCAGCAGCCGGACTAAGGATTTAGACGGAAGAATGGTAACTCCGAGGGGGTATGAACTGTGAGGATCCTTCTGTTTGGCGGAACAATAGAAGGACGTACTCTGGCGGAAGCGATAGCGGCGTCAAATGCCAAACGCAGCAGCCTTGGAAACGGAGGGGCGGATGTTTGCCATGTCTGTGTTGCAACGCAGTACGGAGCGTCCCTGCTCCCTGAGGCAGAAGGGATCGTGATCCATGATGAGCGTATGGATGAAGCGCAGATGGAAAAGCTTATAAAGGATGTGGGTTTTGATATATGCATAGATGCAACGCATCCGTATGCGGAGGAAGTGTCGGCAAATATTCGCAGAGCATGCGCCAAAAGTTCACTTAAATTATACAGGGTAGCAAGAGATAATGTGTCCCCTGAAACGGACACATATATAAATGTTGAAAACGTCGCGAAGGCAGTTGAGTATCTTGCCGGAACTTCGGGAAATATTTTTATAACTACCGGATCAAAGGAGCTTAAGGAATTCACTCATCTTGAGGGTTATAAAGAGCGCTGTTTTGCAAGGGTGCTCCCGACATCCGATGTGATGGAGATCTGTTCCGAAATCGGTTTTCCCCCGAAGAACATAATCGGCATGCAGGGCCCTTTTGGTTATGAACTGAACGTGGCTATGCTTAAGGCCTGTAATGCAAAATACCTGGTGACCAAAGCTTCAGGAAACGAGGGAGGCTTCATCGAGAAATGCAGGGCATGCAGGGCAGCAGGAGCGGAGTTTATCGTGATAGGCCGTCCGAAGGAAGAAAACGAGAAGCTATACGGCATAGCGGAAATGATAGAGCTGCTCGGCCTTGACGGATATGCACAGGATGACGATAAAGATGATCTAAAGGAGCTGCGGGCTTATCTTATAGGAGTCGGCTGTGGGAACATAAACCTGCTCACGGTAGGTGCCATAGAAGCCCTGCTTGACGCAGAATGCATGATCGGTGCAAGACGTCTGACCGAAGATATCATAAAAGCGGCACGGGAGAATAAGGATATACTCGGAGTGCCGGCATGCAGACTTACGGAGGGTAAGAAGATCATCGCCGAATACGATAAGGCTGAGATAGGACGATATCTTAAAACAAATAAGCCGCGCAGGGTTGCATTGCTTTATTCCGGGGATATAGGATTTTATTCCGGTGCGGCAGGCATCGAAGAGATACTTGAAGGGTATGAAACGGTCCGCATACCGGGGATATCTTCGGGAGTCTATCTGTGTGATACTCTGGGCATACCATGGCAGGATGTAAGGTTTATAAGCTGTCACGGACGTGAGGCGGATATAAAGGATGAGGTCTTACGTTACGGAAAGCTTATAGTGCTTTTGGGAAAGGAAGACGATGTAAGCCGGATATGCTCTGAGTTATGTAAACTAAAGATGGGAGAAGCACAAATAATCATCGGTGAAGATCTCTCATATGAGAATGAGCGGATAACGAAAGGCAGGGCATCGGAGCTTACGGAGGTTACAAATTCTCCTCTTGCGGTGATGCTTATAGATACGGGGTGTTATGAACAGCAGTAAAGCAACGGTAAACCGGATAATGATAGCGGCGCCAAAGAGCGGCAGCGGAAAGACGATGGTCACATGTGCGCTCATAAGGGCCCTTGTGAAACGCGGGCTCAAGGTCTGTGCAAGAAAATGCGGACCGGATTATATCGATCCCATGTTCCACAGGAACGCACTAGGGGTTGAAACCGGAAACCTGGATCCGTATTTTAATGATGCCGGGATACTAAGATATCTGCTCGCTTCGGGATGTAAGCATAATGATATGACCGTGATAGAGGGTGTAATGGGGTACTACGACGGACTGGGCGGTGTATCATCGGTGGCAAGCACCTATGATGCAGCCCGGGGGACGGACACGCCGGTCATCCTTGTTGTCGATGCCAAGGGAATGAGCGTGACGCTCTCTGCCATTATAAAGGGATTGCTTGATTACAGGCAGGATAATAAAATAAAAGGCGTTATTCTTAACGGGATAAGCGGGCAGTTATATGATAAAATAGCAAGTGTTATAGAAAAAGAATGCGGTATTCCGGCCCTCGGATACATGCCCATCCTTCCGGATGCAGACATAGCATCCAGACATCTGGGGCTTATGCAGCCAGACGAGATAGCGGACATGGACGCAAGGATCGACAGGATGGCAGAACAGCTTGAAGAGAGCGTTGATATTGACGGGATAATAAAGATCGCAAAAGAAGCGGAGCCGCTTGAAGATAGAATGCCGGAAGAACTGGGCATGATCCTTAAGAGCGATAAGGCGGAGAAGATAAAGGAAACGGCGCCCGTAATAGCGATAGCGAGGGATGAAGCCTTCGGATTTTATTATGATGACAACATAAGGCTGCTTGAAAAACTGGGAGCTCGTATAAAGTATTTTTCACCCATGCATGATGATGAACTTCCCGAAGGTATATCCGGCATCATCTTATACGGCGGTTACCCCGAAGAGCATCTTAAGAAGCTGTGTGAAAATAAGACTATGCGTGCATCAATAAAAAAGGCACATGAAGACGGTATACCGATAGCAGCAGAGTGCGGCGGCTTCATGTATCTTCAGAAACTGATAGAGGGCAGGGACGGAAATGAGTATGAAATGTGCGGGGTGTTCCCCGGAAAGGCGTTTCATTCCGGACACCTTGTCCGGTTCGGATATATGGAGGCTGTGGCATTAAAGAGAGGTCTGTACGGAGATGCCGGCATACGATTCAGGGGACATGAATTTCATCATTGGGACTGCACAGTAAACGGTGAGGATTTTGAAGCTGAAAAACCAATGTCCGATAAACGGTACACATGTATGGTGCATGCCGATGATATCGCGGCAGGCTTTCCGCACATTTATGCGTACGCAGCCCCTGAGTTGTATGTAAACTTTTTGTATAAGTGTTCATTGGGAATAAAGTGACAGGGTAGAGCTTATGTTCAGGTCGATAGCGGTGGCTTTTTCAACTTTTTCAATAATACCGATGCCTGTCTTTGAGTGGAAGGAAGAGGACATGCGTTACAGCATGTGTGCCTTTCCGCTTGTGGGCGTGGTTACAGGTGCGCTGATGGCAGGCGCGCTTTGGATACTATGTGCAGCCGGCGCAGGCAGTATGCTCATAGCGGGCCTTATGACCCTGATCCCGCTGTTTCTTACGGGCGGCATCCATATGGACGGATATATGGATACTTCGGATGCACTGTGTTCGTACGGTGATAAGGAAAAGAAGCTTGATATACTGAAAGATCCGCGCGTGGGAGCGTTTGCCGTCATACGGGCAGCTTCTTACATACTCTTTTCATTTGTCCTCTGGAATGAATTAATAACGCGCGTTCTTGTCGGAACGGCAGCTATGAACATGTTTTATCTTATCTGCTTTGGCTTTGTCATCTCAAGGCTTCTTTCGGCGATCGCATCATTTGCATTTAAGAAGGCCAAGGATGACGGGATGCTTCACGATATGAGCAAAGCGGCGGATAGTAAGTGCCTGCGCATACTTATTGTCATGAGCGTTGTTGCGGCAGTGCTTATGATCGTCTTTTTCCGGGCTTATGCGATCGTATCGCTCATCCCTTCCGTACTGGTATTTGCGTATTACAGATGGGTTTCGTATACGAAGTTCGGAGGGATCACCGGAGATCTTGCAGGATGGTTTCTGCAGAAATGTGAGCTGTACATACTTCTGTGCGCAACCGCAGGAGCCATGTTTCTTAAGTGAACCGCAAAAGGAGCAGGGATAATGATCTATCTTGTCATGGGAACAACCGACAGCGGAAAATCGGCTTTTGCCGAGGATCTTGTGACCGGCCTCGGTGAGCGCAGGCGGTATTATCTTGCCACCATGGCTGTTCAGGATGAAGAAGGGATAAACAGGATAAAAAAGCACAGGGAGGCTCGTAAGGATAAAGGCTTTATTACCATCGAGAAAGAGGATCATATTTCCGATGCCTTAAGCGGGATTGAAGATACCGCTGATGCGGTCATCCTTCTTGAGTGTGTGGCGAACCTTGTTGGCAACGAGCTGCATAACGGAAAGGGCAGGCCGTGGGAGAAGGACCCTGCGGGAGTAAATGCGGATGCGTTTGTTGATGTCATCATGAAGGATATAGACGATCTGGCGGCGCGGGTTTCGGACATGGTCATAGTCACGAACAAGTATACCGCAGCAGAAGAAGCGGATCAGATAACCCGACTTTATGTAAACCTGCTTGATAAAGTCAACGAGTCTCTGACAGAATATGCAGACAGGGTATATGCACCGGGCAGGAAAATAACACTTGTAAGGCATGGAAGAACAAAGGGAAATCTTGAAGGCAGGTTCGTGGGGCGGACGGATGAACCTCTCCTTGAGGAGTCAGGATCCGAGCTTGAGAAGTATGCTGATCCGAATGTCAAAATGGTTTACATAAGTTCGATGCTCCGAGCAGAACAGACTGCAAAGATCCTGTTCCCGAACGCGGAGTGCATAGTCATAGATGAGCTTAGGGAATGCGACTTCGGTGATTATGAATATAAGAATCACGCCGAACT
>JAEEGL010632002.1_pt1 | contig 15157 bp, 10 predicted proteins | sample 9134231 | NCBI WGS metagenome assembly JAEEGL01 (sample SAMN16246548, study PRJNA631951) | gut metagenome | biome: gut microbiome; feature: rumen; material: fiber-attached | host: Bos | place: Iran: Karaj | collected 2018-10 | reverse complement strand
TGCAAGAACTTTTAAAGGAGTCTCAGTTTTTCCATAGAACTTGATATTACAATATCCTTTACACATATTCTTGTATTTTTTTACATCTCCACCCCCATATATATTTAGTTTTGCCTTTGGATATTTTTCTACTATTTTTATAAATGCTGCTATCAACTCACTAATACCCTTATAATCTACTATTCTTCCTACATAACAAAAACTATCATTCTTAATGTTAGTATTTTTATAACTTTTTAATTCATCTTCCACGCCATTTTTTATTACTACAATATTTTTGAATGTCCTACGTCCCACCAAATTATCAAAACATTTCTTCTCAAAATCGCTAATCATTATTATCCTGTCGGTTTTTTTAGCAATTTTTAATAACCATTTTCCAATCCAATTCTTATACCAAACATTCACATTCTCAAGCACCCAGCTTCTTAAGTCCATATGGTCAGTCCATACGACCTTCATCCTCATTTTTTTTGCTGTAACGGTCGCCGCAATCCAATCATCCCGCGATTGAATATTCACTACACTCGGTTTATACTTTGTAAAAACCTTTTTATACCACCCACGTAGTCTCATAATTTTAATATAATAAACCGGGAATAAAATATTCCTCCACCCACTCCAAACTTGCCTATTGATATATGGCGCTTTTATTACTTTGAAACCATTTTTCTTTGCTTCCTTTAATAATTCATGAGAAGATGACACAATAAAAGGTTCAAAACCATTCTTACTCAATAACCGAGCTAATTTCAATTGGTATGTTTCACCACCACCATACATACTTGGTTCTATGTTTCTAACTAAAAACACTGTTCCCTTCATATCTATTATTTTATCATACTACCAATAATATGATATAATTACAGATAGTAATGAAAAGAGTGTTTAAAAAAATCAAAAGTCTTATACCTGCCACTTTTTTATCTCTTATTGTCAGTTTCATGATTTTCATTTATGAACCAGTTACAATGTATGCCAATAATCTTGATGACTTCTGGTTCGATTTTTACACTCTTATTGGGCCATCTTTCTTATTTTTCACTGCCACATTCTTTGCATTGTTTATTTTCTTCCTAATTATCAAACTAATTGCAAAATGGATTAACCATCCAAACTTATACTACATCATTTTATCCTTCGCAAGCGCCTGTTTCTTCTGCGCCTATATTCATAGCAATTTTCTCACCAGTTTCCTCCCACCACTTGACGGCACTACTTTTAACTGGAATAACCCAACTGCCAATATAATTTCAATTGTCATCTGCTTAGTTTTATTTTCTCTTCTCATTTTCAGTTTTATTAAGGCAAAACCACGAAAAACCACCAAGTATTGTTTTTATCTTGTTTCAGCAATTTTCGCTATACTAATTATATCGTTTTCATCAACTCTATTTACTACTGACGTTTTTGAGCCCAAAGAAATTATCACTAACTCCACTATTAAGAATCTTAACTTACTTTCAAATAATGAAAACTTTCTTATATTACTTGTCGACGCAGTTGATTCTACGCATTTTAACAGCATCGTAAAAAACAATCAAAAATACCAAAAAGATTTAAAGGATTTTTCATATTTTCCAGATACACTTTCTAGTTACTCTTTCACCCGTGACGCTATTCCATCAATCTTCTCTGGCGAATGGAATGAAAATCAAGTTCAGTTTCCCGAATATTCAACTAAAGCATACGACAATTCTAAGTTTTTTGCCAGATTATCAGAAAAAAACTATAACAAAAACTTCTATAGTTACGACTTCACCTGGAATAGCGCTAAAGCTCTAGAATTCGACAATATAGTTTCGTCCGAAAAGAATCCCAAACGCTTGGTTCTTCTCAAAGAAGAAACCAAATACTTTTTATATAAAGCTCTCCCATTCCCACTAAAAAAATTCTCCCGTATTGAAACCCTTAATTTTTCTGCTGCACAAACCACTCAAGATTATGATTCTTTTAATTGGAGCAACATTAATTTTTATAACAATTATCTCAAGCAACCAATTTCTAAAACTAATCAAAATTATTTCCAATTTATTCATATAGAAGGTGGCCACGTCCCATTCAATAACAGTAAAGACGTTACACTTCTACCAGAAGAAAACGGCACTTATGAAGAAAAACTAGAAGCCACCATGAAAATTATCGAAGCATATTTATCACGTCTCAAAGAAAACAACGCCTACGACAACGCTACTATAGTTCTACTAGCCGATCACGGCTTCTGGCATAATGGTACCAATCGCGCCAATCCCATCCTCTACATCAAAGGAAAACATGAAACTCATGACCAAATGTTTATTTCTAATAAACAGATTTCATATGCTGACTTGTGTGAAGCTTTCACCGAGCTATTGGATAATAAATCTAGTACTGAAATCTTTAAAGATATCCCGACTGAAGGTCGCATCAGACGATTCATCAATAACAGCTTTAATCATGAAGAACATATGGAGGAGTATGAACAAACCGATAAGGCTTGGAACACCAAAACATTAACACCCACTGGAAAGGAATACGACCTATGATTTTTATTGATATTCTTGGTTGGATTATGAAACTATGCTATGGCATAGTTGGTAACTACGGCATTGCTATCATTTTATTTACTTTAGTTAGTAAAATTATTCTCCTCCCAATTGCCATTTGGGTCCAGAAAAACTCCATCAAAATGGTTAAAATGCAACCAGAAATTAATCGTCTAAAAACTAATTTTTTTGGCGATAAAGACGCCATTGCAGAAGAAGAATCCAAGATTTATAAAAAATACAAATATAATCCTCTCGTCTCCCTTGTCCCGTTAATAGCTCAAATTGTTCTACTTCTAGGTGTTGTAGAAATTGTCAAAAATCCCTCACTCTACATCGGCGTCGAAAACTTAGACTATAATTTTCTCGGCTTTGATCTTCGCTGGGTTACTTCTGAAACTGGTGGCCTATCAATTCTAGTTCCTATTATTGCTGGCCTTTCTTCCCTATTATTATGTATCGGGCAAAACATTATGAACGTCCTCCAAGCCGAACAATCTAAATGGAATAAATATGGGATGCTTGTCTTTTCCGTTGCTCTATCCGTTTATCTAGGAACTTTCGTAACTGCTGCAGTTGCACTCTACTGGACCGCCAGTAATCTTCTAGCTATTTTACAACAATGGATCCTTAATATTTGCATCAATCCTAAAAAACACGTTGACTACAAAGCACTAGAAGCCTCCCGTATTGAATTAAAAGAATTACAAAACCTAAGTAAGAACCAAAAACGCACAAAAGAACAAATTAAAAAAGAAAAAGAGGATTACAAAAGATTTTTCTCTATTGCCAACAAAAAACTCGTATTTTATTCTGAAAGTAATGGTTTTTATAAATACTACAAAGGTATCATCGAATACATTCTAAGTCACACCAACCTCACCATTCATTATATTACTAGCGACTATAACGATCAGATCTTCGAGCTTGCTAAAAAAGAAAAAAATATTAAACCATATTACATTGAAGAGAAAAAACTTATCACTTTAATGATGAAAATGGATGCTGATGTTGTAGTTATGACCATGCCAGATATCAATCAATATCATATTAAACGAAGCTATGTCCGAAAAGACATTGAGTATATTTTCGTGCCACACGGAGCTGATAGCCCTAATTTAACTTATCGCAAAGGAGCACTTGATTATTACGACTCTATCCTACTTACCGGTAAATACCAACGTTTAGAATGTGAAGCCGAAAATAAACTCCGCAATCTTCCTAACCGTAAACTCATCGACTTTGGCTACACTCTATTCGACGATATGGCCAAAGAATACAAAGTTTCTCAAAAAACTAATAAAACAAAATCAAAAACTAAGACTATCATGATTGCCCCTAGCTGGCAAAAAGACAACATTATTGATCTGTGTTTAGACAAAGTTTTAAAAACTCTCAAAGGTAAAAACTATCAAGTAGTTGTACGCCCACACCCTCAGCACGTCCGTCATGCCAAAGAAATGTTTGAACAAATGAAAGAAAAATATACCGGTACCAATATAACTATTCAAACTGATTTCTCTGCCAACGATACAGTCTTTAACGCCGATCTTCTTATTACGGATTGGTCCAGTATTGCTTTTGACTATGCCTTCACTACTAAAAAACCAGTTATTTCTATTGATACGCCTATGAAAATTATGAATCCAGATTACAAAAAAATTGATATCGAACCAATTAATATCTGGTGTCGTGAGATAATCGGAGAAGTTGTCAAAGTTAAAGATATACAGAACATTGACAAAACAATCACCAAGCTTCTCAAAAACCCTACCAAATACAAGAAACAAATCACCGATCTTGAAAAAGATTCGGTATATAATATAGGTAAATCCGCTAAAATTGGAGGCGAGTACATTATAAAATGTGTTCAATCAAAGATTAAAGAAAGGAGAAAGCAAAAATGAATTTACTGAACACCTTTGGCTACATTGACCCATCTGTGATGACCTATGCTATCCAAGCTGGAGCCGGAATCGTCATCGCTATCGGAGCTTTCATCGGTCTCTATATCAGAAGAGCCAAGAAAAAGGTTAATAAAAAACTCGGTATAGACGAAAATAAACATAAAGAAGTCGAATCAGACAACATTAAAATCAAATAAGAATTAATAAGCCCCCTTACGAAAAGGGGGCTCATTTATTCAGATACTTTTATTTAAAATGTGGTCTCTGTCTTACGTAAAAGACAATTCCAAGTGCAATCCATATAACAAGCATAATATAGCTCTCTCTACCAAAATGTACACCAGAAAGACCTGGTATTGGCACTAACTGTAGAATAATAAATATGCACGAAAAGATTGCACCAAGTATCGCAAAAGTTTTAAGCAAACGCGTTCCATCTTTATCGCGATGTATAGTTTTAAGCGTAGCAACACTTGTTGCTAAATATCCGATTGACGCACCAATTGCCGACATATCTACAAACCAACCTAATGCTTCCCGTCCTAAAATCGGTCCAGATAAAGACACGATTATACAGAAAAACATTGCATTCCGCGGCGTCCCAAAACGTTTATCAACTCTACCAAACCACTCTGGTAAAAAGCCATCCTGGCTCATGGAATACATCAACCTCGATGAAGCAAGATAGAACCCCATTATACCAGACAATACCGCTGAAGATACACCGACCCCAATCAAAATCTTACCAAAACCTCCCAATAATTCAGTTGCCGCGATTAGAAGCACCCATTCCCCAGCCATTACACGCGTTGGCCAATTCTCAAGCGCCGCAGCAGCTACTGTATTATTAGATACATACACAAAGCAACCAAATGCAATCGCAATTGCTAAAATTACCATTACCTTCTTGTAAGAAAACTTAAACTCTTCCGCTGCCTGAGGTATCGTATCGAAGCCTACAAAAGCCCAAGGAGCGATTGCAAATGTTGCCAAAACTGCAGATATTATGCCTTGACTTCCAACATGAGCAAACTCACCAATATTGTCTGTTGTGGCACCTGCAGCCATTGCCGCAGATTTATCAAAACCCCATATCGGTTGCATATTTACGCCGTTTGCTTTTGCTGAAACCAAACCTGCCACACACAACGTAATTGCACAAGTAGCAAGCAAGATTGCCAAAATCGTTTGCACAAATCCGGCTTTCTTTACACCAAGAATATTCAGTACTCCAAATAAAATTAGAATTGCTGATGCTAATAGTATTTCTCCTAACCAGACTTCAAAACCAGCAATCTGATAATGGAACCCGAATTTCAAAATATCTACTGCCCCATCTAAACCATCCACAATTAAACCAATTGCTGTAGAATTCATCGGCACATTAGTTAAATATGCTACTACTAAAAACCATCCGCAAACATAAGCCATCGTTTTGCCAAAACAAGCTTTAGTGAAAGTAAATTCACCTCCCGCTCTTGGATACTTTGGCACCATATAAGCATAGCTTCTAGCAATGATAACCATTACTAAAGCACCCAGGATCATCGCAACCGCCGTTCCAGCCACACCAGAATTAGGCAAAAATTTTTTTCCAGGATTGATAAATGAACCCCAACCAATAATACAACCAAACGCAATAGCCCAAACATGTGTTGGACTAAGTTGTTTTTTTAAGCCAACACCACTCCTTATCATATCTCCATTCATTCATATTCACCCCCCTTAAAGATATGATTTATCAATCTGTCTCAATTCATCAAAAGTATCAATTTCAACGACATCATCTTGTTGACAAGATACTATCTTGATTTTGTATTTTCCTTGATATATTTGATTCGGAACTGTTTCCCAATACATATCATGCCCGCCAGGCATTCTGTAATAAACCTCATTTAGGTCTATTTTCAACATCTTAGCATCTTGCTTATTCCAATAATAAATGCCTACCATTTGATAACAATTCTTACCACCAACAAATTCACTCAACACATATCCCTCATGATCCGACGTCATGCACCAGTCATCACTATAAGATTTCCAAATGCCTAATACCTCCGAATCATAATGATATTTTTTCAAAATTTTAGGATTAGTCACTAACAAATCCGCCTCCAACACATACGCATTCTCAAAAAGATGGCAAGATTTTACTGCAGATAAAATATTATTAGCAACATCATACTCCAAATTATCGATAAACTTTATCATTGGGTATTTTTTCAACAGTATATCAAATTCATCTGCCAAATATCCTCTGACAATATATATTTCCGATATCCCAATCTCGAGACATGCGTCAATCATTGTTTCGATAATTCTTTTTTCATTCACCCTCACTAAAGGCTTCGGCGTGTTTACAGTAATTGGTCTTAATCTAGTCCCCATTCCAGCAGCTAAGAAGATGGCTCTTTTCGCCCTATAAGGTTCAAGTCTTGTTAATTCATTCTCGTCCGCAAGACCAGTCTCAGCCAACTCCACTAGTTTATCAAATTCTGCCCTATCCAAGTATACCACCTCCAATCTTGATTTATGAATCTTCAAAAAGCATCTGTTAACGTACTACTACCCCACCAAAACAGTAGACTACCATTATACTATAAATACCTTTAAAAAACAACCATTACCAAAAAGCTCAAAAGAAATCTTTTTTTACCATTTCAACAAAATTTTTCCAACTATGTCTACTTAACAGTATCCTTTGTGCATTTTCTACATAAAATGGCAGCCTACTTGCATCCTTCAAAATTTCTTCTAATACATTCACATATGCTTCAGGTTTTAAAAAATCTTCAATTAATAAGCCGGTCCTATTATTCTTTACAAACTCTCCTACGCCACCATCATTGCTCGCAATAATAGGTAAACCCGCCGCAGTCGCTTCTAAAATAACATTTGGTATTCCATCATCTAATGCAGTATATAGCAATACATCATATTTTTCTGTTGAAATTGAAGAAAAACCATTAAAAACACCTTTGTAGTTTATTGACGCAATACCATTAAATATATCTTTACCTATTTCCTCCGATCTTTCGCCATAAATATCAATCTGAAACTTTTTTGGGTCCAATCCTTTCCCAATCTCAGCTACTAAATTAGGCAATTTAGTCGGCACAACCCTACTCGCCCAAAGAATTCGCAGTTTATCCTTGTTTATTAACCCATTCTTTGGTTTTACTATCTTAATATCTCCAACCGGTTGATAATGCACTCTAAATTTTTCCTCACTAAAACCATTGTGTTCAACCGTTTTCTTAATAATAGTCTCATTATCAGTAAAAACGTTTTTTACTTTATCATAAATACTTAATAAATATGGATCATCGTAAGAAAACACCCCCTTCAGATCAGACCCAGGGATAAATTCACCACAAAACAACGATGTGTTTATCTCATAATTATTTCCCAACAATCCCAAATGTTTCCTCGCCCAATCATATCCATATTCAGAGTTTATAATATGCAGACGTTTACATCGTGACTGCACAATCAATCTTGTAAATAGAGTTTCTTGTTGTTCTAGAGATAAGAATTGTGTTTTGTTACCAAAATCAACAAAATCAACATAATCTGGCAAATTCTTATTCCACCAGTTTTCCGCCGGCAAAGTCGTTATTATCATAATATTCCATCCATATAATTCATGGAGCGCTTTAATATAATTAAACATTACCTTATCGGCTCCTCCCCTTACTACCCAGGGGACTATGAAAACATAATCAAATTTTTTATTCTTTATCTGTTTCACAAGCTTTAAATACATATTGCCAACTGCAATCTGGTTTTCTGCTGCATATAAAAGAACCTTATTAACCAACCATTTATGCGGATATAATTGCAACTCAATTTTATTCATTTTTTTCCATTCTTCTAACACGAATTTTGGTATTTTTTGAGTACTATTTGACCTATTGTTGAGAATTTTAAGTGTTGTTTTTGCCACAGGAGTAATAAAGAAATTTAGAAAATTATTATTTCTAATTCTTTTATATGCTCTATATCCTCTATTCCTAAATCTTTCATCAAAATCTTCAATTAGCACTTCTTTCAATCCGCTCACAGAATTGAAATCAAACAGTTTCATATAGGGTATCGTTGCATGTCCCTGATTACTCGAAGATAAACGAGATTTTTCTGAACGCCTATAAAACAACACGGTTTCCTTTGCTATCGCTTGATGAATATTTGCCTCAATCATTTTAATATTAAAAACATAATCTTCATGGCTATAACCTAATCCAAGTTTCTCGTATGGTATTTTTATGAAAGTCTCTTTCTTAGCCATTACTACCGAACACCAGCGATTCTCACCTAAAGCAATCACAACATCTTTTCCTTTTTCATAAGAAGGTTTCTGAATGCTCAAGACATTATTTTTCAAATCCAATCCAAAGGTCAAAATTGCTTCCGGATAAACAACTGTTTCTGTTTTAGATTTTTCCAATTCAGAAATAGCGTTGATAAACCAATTATCTGACACTAAATCATCTGCATCTAAAAACGCTACATACTTCCCTGTCGCTTTTTCCACTGCATAGTTACGCGATGGACCAGGATCTCCAAATTTATTTTCGAATACTTTTATCTTTTCATCTTTTTTATAACGCCTGAAATAATCTCTCGTAGCCTTATCGCCATTATCAATGTGAACAATTATTTCATATTTATAACCAGCTTCTTCAACTTTCATTAGACCCGCAAAAACACTTTGCATTGTTTTATGAGCTAAAAGCCCCTCATCATGAGCTGTAATCACAGCCGAAAGTATAATATTTTTTTTCATAATTATTTTTATTATATCATAACTCCACATTCAATCTAAACGACACTATCTTTATACCAATTTAATAATGCTATAATATCATTATATGAACAATCAAAATCAATCAAAGCGCATAATTTATTTTGACTATCTAAGAATAGCCGCCATTAGTGCCGTTGTTTTGTTACATTTAGCCGCACAGAACCTTCGTGCAGTAGATATTGGCTCACCTACATGGCATATCTTTAATATTTATGACAGTCTTGTGCGATGGGGCGTTCCAGTATTCATTATGATTAGCGGTGCGCTATTTTTAAGTAAAGAACAACCTATCAAAAAAATATACAAAAAAAATATTTTAAAAATACTAATTCTTTTAGTCTTCTGGACCTTACTCTATAATCTATGGCAGCTTTTTATTTCCCATAATTCAATAACTTTTAAAAATTTCATCATCAATCTGACAACCGGGCCATTTTATCTCTGGTTTTTATATATGCTAATTGGCCTATATATGGTCATACCATTCTTAAAAAGAATCACTGAAAAGAAAAAGACTATGGAATATTTTCTTTTACTAGCATTCATATTTACTTTTTTACTTCCGGAATTAATTGCAGTTATTGCCTTCAAATCTGAATTTGTTGCTAACTTAATAAATAACAAATTAGACAGTATTCAACTATTTATGACATTGGGATTCACTGGGTACTTTATCCTAGGATATTATTTAAATAAATACAATATCACAAAAAAAGCAGAAATTATTATTTATATAATAGGCTTAATCGGCATTATCTTTACTATCATCGTATCTGCACTATCGTCTAACCATCAAGGTGAACTCGTTACATTTTTTTATGATAATCTTACAGTTAATGTAGCAGCAACCAGTATCGCTATCTTCGTTTTTTTCAAAAAACATTTTAATCCAAAACACCTCACCATGAAACAAAGCAAATGGTTACAATTGTTTTCAAGATGCACCCTAGGAGTATATTTAACACACGTTTTTATCATCGATGCCCTTAACTCAATCTTTGAGATTAACTCATTATCTTTTAATCCCCTTATTTCCGTACCAGCATTATCGGTTTTAATTCTTATCATATCCTACTTTATCTCTATCATCTTATATAAAATACCTTTCATCGGCAAATGGCTCATCTAAACCATGATATAATATACTTAATATGGCATATGAACCGCTTTCCATAAAAAACACTGTTTTCTTTTCCACAGCCAACGACTCATATATTTTCCAAGCCGCCACATCATTATTATCAATTCGCCAATTCTTACCAAAAGCTGAACTTTACATCCTTAGTCGTCATATATCTAATAAAAATAAAAAATACTTAGATAGACGTCATATTAAATATATTGAGTTAGATCTAACTTATTTATTTTTTCAAACTTGGGAATATCCTATCGAATGCTACTATTTGTTTGCTGGACCAAAGCTATTCAAAGAACGTGGATTTCAATATTCCGTATATCTAGACGGTGATATATTGTGTCTAAATAATCCTATTAAGAATTGTCCTCCCATCCATGACATTGGTGGAGTAGAAGCAAACTCTTTCAAAGAATTATTCGGACCTGAAAAAAATGCCCTTATTGAAGAGTTTCATCTTTCTTCTCGACTTTTTTCTAATCGTCGCATTCAGAGCGGTATAGTATACATGAATAATTTAAAGTTGACAAAAATTAATATTTTAGAACAATGTGGAAAAATATATTATGAATCCTGGGAAAAAGGCCGGCCACGCAAAGGAGATGATTCATTGTTTGCCTTGTTCCAATTGATAAACCATGCTAAGCTTTCACCGACTATATTAGAAGACATTTATAATTATTTACCCAATTTTAAAGGCTTTTCAACTAACCACTCTAATATATTTTTTCATTTTATTTTTGATAAACCATGGAAATATCATCCATATAAGCACGAGGATCATAATCAAAACATTTTCAATGATTATCTCAGAATGTGGCGGAGAATCGGTAGAAAAAATAGCTTTTGGAAATGGTTTAAAACACTATCATTGCCAATAAAGTTTAATGGATTAATTCAAAAAGTTCGTAAAGGATTATCTCAAATCCAATTTGTTTTAAAAGGCATTCGATATCCCATTATTAAAAAACGCCAAAATCTCAAAAAAGAAGTTATTAATTTATATTGGTGGGAGCCTCCTCATATCAAAAACTTTGGTGATGTCGTATCACCGGACTTAATTTTTAACATTCTTGGATTTAATATCACTTGGTCACCCATAGAAACTTGTGATCTAATTGCCACCGGCTCAATTATAGAAGTTGCTCAGCAAGCCAAACGTAAGAAACCATTCTATTCCTGGGGAAGTGGTTTCATCCGCTCTAATAGCGGCAATAAAAACTTAGACCACATTATTTTTTCTGCTGTTCGTGGCAAAAATTCATTATCAAGGATTGGACACACTGTGCCAATGGGTGATCCAGGCATCCTCATTAATTCAGCCTACTTATTAAAGAGAAAGCTTCATAGCAAAAAAATTGGTGTTGTTATTCACTATGCCGATATGAAGCTACCTATCACCAAAAAATTCTGCGAAGACCCACGCTTCGACGTTATTACGCCCTTGGATTCAGCCCAAAATGTAGCAAAAAAAATTGCAGAATGCGGTTTAATTCTCTCGTCATCGCTCCATGGTTTAATATTTGCGGATAGTCTCTCAATTCCAAACGCCCACATTAAAATATCTAACAATCTCACTGGCGGTGTATACAAGTTTTACGATTATTATTCTGGTGTCAATAAACAATATCAACCAGCCGACATTAAAAAGATTTTTTCAGACGATTATCTAAATCAACTAAAAACTCATTATCAACCTATCCCAAATCTAACCAAAAAACAAAGAACACTTATAAAAGCATTTCCCTTTAAATAGTTTCTTGTAAACTACTGGCTGGAACAGCACATGAAGAATTAACACCAGTCTTGTTCTCGGTTCTATAGAATACTATCCCATCCACATTTATTTTGGTGGTGTACTTCTGGATATTATTTTTAGGTAAATAATCCTCACAAGTTTTTCCATTCCTTACATCAATCATGTAGAGATAATCATTTGTTCTCAATTCTCTAGGAAAAACAAATTTCACAAACTCACTTACATTTTCGCTATTAAAATCATATTTTGTCTCCCGAAGCTCAGAAGCCTTAACTGCACAATGAGTATTAACTTCATCTTCACTTTGGAAATAAACCTTATCATTATAATTAATTTTATTTATAAATTTTCGTATCGTTTTGTCTTTGTAACTCTTGCAAATTCTACCATTATCTAGATTTATTGAATCGGCATTTTTCATAAATTCCAAGTTTCTTGGATACATAAATTTTGTAAAAATTCTATCAGATAAAGCAGACCCCGATATTACATAATTATAATTCTTATTAGAATCATGTAATGTTCTATAAAACACTTCGCCATCAATAATGGTTTTATCCGCAATGCTAATAAACAAACCGTCACTCGCAATTAACTTTTGGACTGTTTTATCCTCTCCGCCAATATATTTATATGAATCACGCGTTAATTTCATCAATACTGGACCAATTGTCTCGTAATTTAACTTCATTCTAGTTCTTGCTTTCAAAACCGCATAGTTATCATCTATTATCAAAAATTCTTCACCATCTATTTTTACTGTCTTTTCTACGTTTATCACGTCACCTATAGAATAAGTTTTTTCATTACATTCAGCTTTCTGATTTAATATATTCACGCCGCAAGTCCATTTTTCAATTTCATATTGACGCTCTGCCGGCAAAACTATCACCTTTTCATTAAGAGAAAAATCGGATAATCTAGATAGTAAAGCACAATAATCCGTTCCCTCATCAATTTTTCGCTGTAAACAAACCTGTTGTTCGCCACCCACAAATATAGAAAGTTTTTTGGTAAAATAATAATTTTCATCCACTTCCAACCACTTACCAGTCAAACTGCCTCTATCAGCATCAACCATTAATGTCGATTTATTCACGGTCATAATGCGAGGATTCTGCATATTTTGCCACTCAACTCTCGCGTCAGTTATCCCCCCAAACCAATCCTCAAAATACAAATAAAAATTCCTATTCCCATACGCCCCGCAATATGCCGTTCCGTATCCCGCCGCAATCGCACCCGCATTCGGTTGATATGGTGTATAGCGATACAAAGCCGAAGTAGCCAAAGACCGAATATTTACCACCGACCCGCCACAAGCAGCGTTTGGATTATACTGCACGTAATTATTTCCTAGCGGATAATTCGTCCATCCGCCATCTAACACTGTCCTAAACAACGCCGCCGCCTTTCGCACCTGGTTTTTGAATCCATAATATTGCGACGAACATGGCGCCGTATCCGGACAACCATACCCCGTCGCTTTCCGATAATCACCATTATTCGGAATTGGATCCGTGATTAATGAAGTTTCCTTCTGCAACAAAACCAACAAAACCTGCGGGTTAATATGATAATCTTGTGCCGTTTGCCAAATGATATGCGCTGCCGTCTCCCCCGAACCAATTACCTCGCCATCACCAAACAGCTCTTCACTAAGACATACAAAATGCCCATCTTTCCAATGCCAAGTATAATTCGTATTCGCCGACAATTGTAAATAATAATTATAATCTCTATTTCCGCATGAATTTTTAGCGGTCAAAAACCTCTGAATATCCGCCTCGCTCATCGCAGTATAATTCCCCATCTGATAGTCAGAAATAATATACCCAGGATCAAACCCTGCTAAAGAAGCTGCCTCTGCGTCATTCTCTTTTACGCCATTTGCCACAAAACTAACTATCGCTACAATTATAAATATCCCAAACAGCAGAAGCAATCCTCTTTTATCTCGCCTCCTTACACTGCTCATATCTCAGCCTCCCCCCTAATCACGCCAGTTTTACCGCCCGCACTAAGATTAATCACAATATCTGTTTTACCATTCCCTAACCCAGCAAGCGGAATATCAAACCCACCACAAGTCGCCGTAGTCACATTATCTACAATTCGCACAACACTATTATATATAGTGTTTCCACCACGAAGTAATGCCAAAGTACATTCGCCATCTTCCAAATATTGGTCTATATTTACTCTAATCATCAAATTATCCCCCACTACGCCAACATAAGTCACCACTCCAGACAGTTCTGCCGCATCATTCGGGTTTTCACCATCATACTGCACTACCTTCGGCTTTTCGGGAGCAGTCTCATCCACGACATCAACTTTTTTCTCAGGTTCAACCTGCTCTTCACCCTGCTCACTAACCGGCTCCGTTTTCTTATCTCTAAAATAATTGTCCCAAACTAAATATGCCACTACCGCTGCTGCAATAAATAATAACAAAAATACCAGTCTTGCAATCCATTTTTTATTTTTCTTGTGTTTTTTTGCCATAAATCAGAAATCTCCTAATTTAAGCGTAACAGATTCCACCAAAAAAATCAACCCCTAAATCACCGAAAGCAAATAATCAACCCCTAAATCCCTAAACACCTCATCCTAAGCCCAAGCTTAAAAACCCCACCACTAAAACTCTAAACCACATTAATCCAAATCCAGCCCCAATATTTCCCCCGCTGCCATCAAAACCTTCTTCTCTTCCTCCGTCACCTCCGCCATTCGCACTTTAAACAACTCCACCGTCTCCTCATGTCTAAAATCCAAAATCTCCAGAGATCTCGCCGCTCCAGGTACCTTCTTTAACACCCCCTTCTCTACTAAATTATCAATATGCTCCGCTACCGCCGATACAGACGACAAACCCAACCCCGCCTGTATCTCCCGATACGAAGGCGAATAACCATTTTCCTCATTAAAATCCTGCAAAAAATCCAAAAGCGCTTGTTGTTTTTTTGTAATTTTTATGCCTGTCATGTTATAATTATAAACAATGGAAAAGAATAAATCAAT
>JAEEGL015510051.1_pt1 | contig 15158 bp, 15 predicted proteins | sample 9134231 | NCBI WGS metagenome assembly JAEEGL01 (sample SAMN16246548, study PRJNA631951) | gut metagenome | biome: gut microbiome; feature: rumen; material: fiber-attached | host: Bos | place: Iran: Karaj | collected 2018-10 | reverse complement strand
GTCTCGGAGGTGGGGCGCACGATGAGCTCTTCCTCGAGTTTGGCGGCGGGGTCGACGACGACGCCGTTGCCGTTGGGGTCGTTCATGAGACGGTGGTGGGTGACGACGGCGCACTCCTTGGCGAAGCCTTCGACGTGCTCGGCCTCACGGCTGAGGAAACTCTTGGGGATGAAGAGGGGGAAGTAGGCGTTCTGGTGGCCGGTCTCTTTGAACATGCGGTCGAGCTGGTCGTGCATCTTCTCCCAGATGGCATAGCCATAGGGTTTTATAACCATGCATCCACGGACGGCGCTCTGTTCGGCGAGGTCGGCGCGGACGACGAGTTCGTTATACCATTCGGAGTAGTTTTCGCTGCGTTTGGGAAAGTCTTTTGCCATATCTTTTTTAAAATCTCAATCGGAACCGAAAGAACTGTCAAAATTGTATCTCCAAGCCAATGACCGGAATGAATCCTAAACTGATTTTTCTTTCTGTTCTCTGTGGGGTTAATATTTTTTTATCTATTATACAATATTTTGTGATGTGTGTCGTTTGATTAAATCGAGTTGCAAAAGTACAGAAAAAAAAAGACACGGTGAAATCTTTTATATACAAAATAGGCAAGATACTGATTATCATACTGGTGGTTAGCAGTCAGTGGTCGGTGGCCAGAGGGCAGGTGAAGCTGCAGGCAGACACGTTGGAATGCCACATAGTGAGTTTCTCGATGGGGATGCTGGCGCCCGTCGGCAGCTCCAACAGCATGGGGCTGAGCGGCGGCAGCATGCAAGACCTGTACGGGTGGCCCTACCTCGACTTTGCCCTGGAGTGGGGCTACAAATACAACATCGACTGGCTGGTGGGGCTGGACGCCGACCTGTGGATAGGGATGAGCGGCGACAACCTTGTGAACCGAGTGGAGCGCATGGGCAACGTGTTCAATCCCGGCGAGACGGCGATGGCCGTCAACGGCGAGGACGGCGTGGTGACAGCCTACAACCGTGGGCTGGCGCTGCGTCCGGGGTTGGGCAAAATCATCCGCGTGCTGCCGAAGAACCCCAACTCGGGCGTGCTGCTGAAGGTCAGCGGCGGCTGGTTCATGCAGAAGACCGTCTTCCACCAGGACTTCAACCACCCGCAGGTGTACCAGCTGAGCGGCGGCTACGAGAAGCTCTACGACCACCTGCGCAACGGAGTGATGCTGACCGAGAGCGTCGGCTTCCTCTTCATGAGCAACTACTCGACCTACGCCAACTTCAAGGTCACCTTCGACGTGAGCCAATGCTGGAGCTGGTCGAGCCGCCCCTGGCTGATTGACAACGTCATGGGACTGAACGGGAAGGACCGGAGCCGCTACTTCGACCTGATGCTCGGCCTGAGGCTCACCTGGATGTTCCCCTTCACCGGCAAGACGACGTATGACTATTACTATTATTGAGGAGTAAAGGAGTAAAGGAGTAAAGAAGTAGAGGAGTTAAGGAGTTAAGACAATAGTTTCAATGCGGATATTCTATACTATAGGGATTTGGTTTTATACGCTGGGTATACGCCTGGCGGCGCTGTTCGGCCACAGCAAGGCCCGTCTTATGGTTGACGGGTGGAAGCGCTGGCCCGAGCAGGTGGCCAAGCTGAGCCACGAACGCCCTACCGTGTGGTTCCACGCCGCCAGCCTGGGTGAGTTCGAGCAGGCTCGCCCGGTACTGGAAGCCTACCGTCAACGGCATCCCGAATGCCAAGTGCTCGTCACCTTCTTCTCGCCCTCGGGCTACGAGGTGCGGAAGAACTACGGGCAGGCCGAAGCCGTATGCTACCTGCCGATGGACACGCCGCGCAACGTGCGACGTTTTCTCGACGCCGTGCAACCCGCAAAGGTCTTCTTCGTCAAATACGAATTCTGGTACAACTACCTGGACGCGCTGCGCAACCGCGGGGCTGAGACCTATATCATCTCTGCCATCTTCCGTCCGGAGCAATACTTCTTCCAATGGTATGGGAAGTGGTTCCTACGCCAGATCGGCATTTCATTCAGACACCTCTTCGTGCAGAACGAGGAGAGCCTGCAGCTGCTCAGAAGTCACGGCATCAGCCACTGTTCCATTGCCGGCGACACGCGCTTCGACCGCGTGCACCAGATAGCGCAGGCCGCCGAGAGCAACGAGGTGGTGGAGGCCTGGCTCGACGGCTATGAAGGGAAGGTGCTGGTGGGAGGCAGCACGTGGCCGCCTGACGAAGAAGTGCTTACTCAAGCAATCAAGCAATCAAGCAATCAGGCAATCCGTATCATCTTGGCGCCGCATGTCATCAGCGAGGAGCACCTGAAGCAGATAGAGCAGCTCTTTCCCGACAGCATCCGCTACTCCCAACTCAGCACTCAACACTCAACACTAAACACTAAAAAAGTTCTCATCATCGACAACATCGGCATCCTCTCCAAGCTCTACCGTTATGCCGATGTGGCCTATATCGGCGGCGGCTTCGGCGTGGGCATCCACAACATACTGGAGGCCGTCACCTTCGGCAAGCCCGTCCTCTTCGGTCCCAACTACCACAAGTTCCAGGAGGCCAAGGATATCATCGCCTGCGGCGGCGGTTTCACCCATTCCGACAGCCGCCGGCTGGCGGCGAACCTGCTGCCGCTCCTCACCGACGCCGACGCCTACGGCAAGGCCTCGCAGGCCTGCCACGACTACATGCAGCAAAATCTCGGCAGCACCAACATTATCCTCAACACCATTGAAAGCTAGTGCCCGACATACAATCCTCCTACTGATTGGCACGTTGCTCTTCACCTCGTGCTACACCTACCACTATGTGCCCGAAGGCGAGCATGTGCTCTACAAGAACCATCTGGAAGTGACGATGGCCGACAGCAGCGAGGTGAACCCCGAGGTGAAGGAAGCGCTCAAGAACGTACGCAACTACTACTTGCAGAAGCCCAACTCGAAGGTGCTCGGCATCGACCCCCTGCGACTGAGCATGGGCATCTACGGCATCGCCAATCCCAAAGACCGATCCTTCATAGGCAAATACTTCCGCCAGCTGGGCCAGGCGCCGCGAGTGTACGACGCCGACAAGGCTGCCGCCACCGCCTCGCAGCTGCAGCGGCTGCTGCAAGCCAAAGGGTGTTTCGGGAGCACCGTGACCTACGACACGATGAAGCTCACCCGCCACAACATCACCGTCGGCTACCACGTCACCGCGACCCCCCGCTACATCGTGGACGAAGTGAACTACCGCACTAACAACGAAGCCGTGCGGCGTCTGCTGGACGACTGGCGGGCCGCCTCGCCGCTGCAGGTGGGCGCTCCCTACGACCAAGACAAGCTGGCCGCCGAGCGCACACGGCTGGTGAGCAACCTGCGCGAATCGGGCTACTACCGCGCCACCAACGACCTGGTCTCCTTCGAAGTGGACACCACCTACTCCTCGTCGCGGCTGAGCATCGACGTGGTGGTGGACGGAAGCAACCTGAAGGTGTACCATATCAACAACATCTACATCTACCCCAACAGCATCGCCGGCCTGCGCGATGCCACCTCGGTGTTCGACACGCTCATCTACAACTACCCCACCCCGCGCCGCAACGTCGACTTCCAGTTCGTCTACTCCACCCCCATCACGCTCAGTCCCAAGACCATCAGCCGCACCCTGATGCTCTTCCCCGGCATGACCTATCGCCCGCGCTATATCTCCAACACCTACAACTCGCTGCTCTCGCTGCGCAACTTCAAATACATCAATATCGACTTCAGCGAGTCGCCTTCGTCCACCGACACCCTGCCGCTGGTCGACGCCCATGTGCGCCTCATCAGCGCCACCCAGCAGAAGCTGAGTCTCTCGCTCGAGCTCACCAACGCCTCGCCCATCGGCAGCGGCGACAGCATCGGATTCCTGGCGGGCGGAAACCTGGGCATCGAGACGGCCCTCGAATACCAGCACAAGAACCTCTTCGGCGGAGCCGAACTGCTGAAGGTCAAAGGGTCGCTGCTGTTCGAGCTGCCCAAGCTCATCTTCCGCGGCGGTGGCGGCGGCTTCTACGACCACTTCTCCGCCTTCGAGGTGGGTCTCGACGCCTCGCTCGACATGCCGGTGTTCCTGCTGCCCTTCACCTCGCAGCTTGCTTGGCAACGCATCAAACCCCACACCCTCTTGAGCGCCGGCGGCAGCTACCAGTACCGCTACTACTTCGAGCGCATCCTGGCCAACACCTCGTTCGGCTACACCTGGAGCCACTCGCCGCGCGTCACCAACCAGCTGCTACCCATCGAACTCACCTTCGTGCGCATGCTCAACCTCGACGCCGACTTCGCCTCGCGCCTCAACGCCGTCAGCGACCTGCGTCTGAAGTACAAATACAGCAGCCACTTCATCATGGACGCGCGTTACGACTACACCTACTCCAACCAGCAGTACGGCACGCGGCGCAACTTCACCACGCTGCACTTCAGCGTCGAGAGCGCCGGCAACCTTCTCTCGGCGGCGGGCCGCCTGTCTGCGGCTCCTACCGACAGCAACGGGGTGATCGAGATATTCGGCGTCCCCTTCTCGCAGTATGTGCGGCTGGGCGGCGAATGGACCCGCTACCACTATCTGGGGCAGCGCAGCACCTTCGTGACACGACTTGTGATCGGCGCCGGCCTGCCCTACGGCAACTCCATGTCGATGCCGTATGAGAAGAGCTTCTTCGGCGGCGGTCCCACCACCATGCGTGCCTGGCAGCTGCGCCGTCTCGGACCCGGCAGTTATGCCACCGAGGGCGACATGATGGAGCGTGTGGGCGACCTGCAGCTGGTGCTCAACCTCGAAGGGCGCTTCCCGATAGTGAGCATCCTCGAGGGAGCCGTCTTCGCCGACATGGGCAACGTGTGGCTTCTCAACGCCTCAAGCCAGTATGCCGGCGGCGAGCTGAAGTGGAACAGCCTGCCCCGCGAGGTGGCTGTGGGCGTGGGACTCGGCCTGCGTGTCAACGTGAGCATCGCCACCCTCCGCGTCGACTTCGCCATACCGCTTTACGACCCCGGCTATGCCGAAAACCTCCGCTGGAGGCCCGCCCACTGGCATTTCAACCAGATAGTCACCAACTTCGGCATCAACTACCCGTTCTAGGGAGTTATGAGTTATGAGTTATGAGTTAAGAGTTAAGAGTTAAGAGTTAAAATAATAATTAAGAGTTTCGTACTTTGAAGAAATCCCGACTTCTCACCTACCCCATCATCATTGCCAGCGTGGTCTTCTGGGGCATCAGTTTCATACTGACCAAGGAGCTCTTCCTCACCGAGGAGCACATGACCGTCACCACCCTCATCACGCTGCGTCTGGCCATAGCCACCGCCGTGATGTTCCCCGCCCTGCTGCTCATGCGCAAGTTGCAGCGCATACGGCGTGAGGACATCAAATGGTTTCTCCTGCTGGCTTTCTGCGAGCCGTTCATCTACCACCTCTGCGAGACCAGCGGCGTGCAGCTCGTCAGCGGCTCGCTGGCCTCGGTGGTCATCGCCACCATCCCCCTCTTCGTCCCCTTCGGCATGTGGATTGCCTACCACCACCGCATCAGACCCGCCATAATCATCGGCGTCGTCCTCTCGCTTATAGGTGTACTCATAATGCTGGGCGGCGAATTTTCAACTCTCAACTTTCAACTCTCAACTTTCAAAGGCATCCTTTTCCTCAGCGGCGCGGTGGCCATAGCGGTGGTGTACACCCTGCTGCTGGTCAAGGTGGTGGACCACTACCACCCCATCGTCGTCACCACATGGCAGAACCTGATAGGCCTCGCCTACTTCCTGCCGCTGATGCTGGCCTTCGACGGAGGGCAGCTGGCGATGCTCTCGTGGAGCCCCAAGATGCTGCTGCTCATCCTCGTGCTGGGCATCTGCTGCAGCACCTTGGCCTATGCCGGCTACAACTACGGCGTGCGCACCCTCGGCGCCGCCGAAGCCTGCATCTTCAACAACGCCATCCCCGTCTTCTCGCTCATCGCCGCCGTCCTGCTGGGGCAGGAGCGCTTCGGCTGGCTCAAAGTAGTGGGCGTGGTGGTGGTCATCTCGGGCGTGGTCATCTCACAGCTGCCCGACAAGAAATCCAAGACGCAATAAAGTCATTCCTCCAACGCCCTCGTTTCCATCGCTGTTCCCTTACTGTTCTTTTACTGTTCTTTTAGTAAAGCAAAAGAACAGCAGCCAATTATCTGAAGCACAGAGGCAATCAGGCGGGAATCTTCGGGAAGTCCAGCACCTCGAGGTCGCAAGGAGTGGGATTGAGGGTGAAGCGGACGAGGGTGCTCACCTTGTGGAAACCAGAGCGGCCGGCGGCACCGGGATTGATGTGGAGGAAGTTGTACTCGTGGTCGTACATCACCTTGAGGATGTGGCTGTGGCCGCAGACAAAGATATCGGGCTTGGCGAGCTCGAGGGTGCGGCGCAACTCATACGGATAGTGACCCGGCCAGCCTCCGATGTGGGTCATCAGCACACGCTGACCTTCGACATCGAAAAACGCCTGCTCCTCGAGCTCGTAATGCAGAGAGAAGCTGTCGCAGTTGCCGTAGACGGCGCGGACGGGTTTGAAGGCCCGCAACTCGTCGAGCACCCCGGGACCAAGGTCGCCGGCATGCCAGAGTTCGTCGCAGTCCTTGAAAAACGAATAGACCTGCGGCGCCACCACCCCGTGAGTATCACTCAACACCCCGATACGTTTCATCTGAATTAAGCGCTTAACTACGGTTTACCTGACTGCTTTTTACTCATTGGCGTGAATCGCCTGCAGATTCTCGCTGATCATCTCCTTGAGGTAGTTGATGATGTGGATGTCGTTCATCGACATGCCGTCGAGGGCTTCCTTGATTTCGTCGGTGTCGAGTACGAACTCGTCCTCATCGGTGCGGTAGGTGATGACGAAATGGATGTCCTCGTGGGCCGAGAGGAGCATGACGAGGGTGCCCGGCAGGTCGCCCATGGGCGGGCGGTCCCAGTTATTGTGCTCGAACCAGAACTCGAGGCGGGTGCCCACGCCGACCTCGGAAGTGAGCTTCATGCCGCCGCCGCACTTCTCGGTATTCATCTTGATCAACGGCAGGCCGAGGCCCACCTTGCGGGTGGTGCGGGAGGTGGTATAGGGGTCGGTGACGCGGGCGAGGAATTCGGGCGACATGCCCTTGCCGTTGTCTTCGATAGTGAAATGGAAGTCGTTATTCTTCAGGCTGTCCACAATGGTCAGCTTGACATCCTTCGCGTTGGCGGCCGTGGAGTTTTCCATCAGGTCGTAGACATGCATTGCCAGTTCTTTCATAGAGGTCGAATTTCGGGTGCAAAATTACACATATTTTTTCATTCGCGGAATAATATTTTTCAACGATGGGCGTTAAAGGATGTATTTAAGTGGAGAGTTGAAAGTTGAAAAACACTCATTGATGAAAAAAAGACATATCCTAGGCCTGCTGCTCGTGCTGACGCTGCCGTTGTTGGCGGGTTGCGAACGGGACAGCGAGTTCACGCCGCCCTCGTTCCTGCATGTGGAAGCCATCAATCTGGTGCCGCCGGCGCAGAACGCAATCACACAGGAAGACGGATTCTACACCTCAGACATAGTGGGCGCGGTGGTCTATGTGCGCCGCAAAGAGAGCCAGCACCTGGACACCCTGGGACACTTCCGGCTGCCGCTGACGGTGCCCATCCTTTACAGCGGCGAGGTGGACTACATTGACATCTACCCTGCCGTGAAGCAAAGCGGTTCGGCCTCCATCCTGCCGACATATCCATTCTACAACCGGATACGGCTGAACGACACAGCCGTGACGAGCGGCGACACACTATGGCTCGACACGCTGACGACGACATACAACATTACGCGCAGCGATGTGCTGATGTACGAGCTGTTCGAACCGACCGAGGGCAGCCTGCTGTTCGACTCGGTGATGCAGTGGCGTCCCCACGCCCCCGCCGAGGCGCGTTCGGGACAGGGCTACGGCTACGTGCCTGTCAACGACAGCACCTACACACTCGACTTCACCATCGACCGCGACTTGAGCGTAGTCAACCCCCAGACGCACCGGGTGGACCCCACACGCAACGTGTATCTTGAACTCGATGCACGCAGCGACGTCGACTTTGAGGTGCTGCTCGAGGGCGCATACAACGCGGGCACCTCCCCCGTCAGGGTGAACGTGATGACCGTCTACAAGAGCGACGAGTGGGTGCACCTGTACATCAACCTCTGGCGGACATGGAAGGAGCTGAATTTCTGCTCGTCCTTCCGAATCTCGTTCACCGCCATCAACGAGAAGCTTGTCAACGGCGAGGTGCGGCTCGACAATGTCAAGGTGCTGACCTGCAACTAACCCCCACAACCGACTTCATGAAGAAAAAACAAACCATCAAATATCTGATTTGCGACACCCTGTCGGCCATGCTGGCATGGACAGCCCTCTTCCTGTTCCGCAAACTGGCGCTCGAAGAGAGCGGCATTGAGAACCTGGGGCAGGTGTTCCATGACGCCAACTACTGGCTTGGCATCGTGGTGGTGCCGGCCGGATGGCTGGCCCTGTACGCCATACAGGGCACCTACCGCAACGTGCTGCGTCGCGCCCGTCTGAAAGAGATGCTGGAGACCCTGCTGGCCACCGTCATTGGCACCGTGGTCATCTTCTTCGTGCTCCTGATTGACGACGAGATGCCCACCTACCGCGACTACTACGCCACCATCCTCTTCCTGCTGGTGGTGCACTTCACGCTGACCTACCTGCCACGCCTGATCATCACCTCGAGCACCGTGCGCCGCGTGCATGACCGCCGGCTGGGATTCCCGACCCTGATGATCGGCTCGGGACACAAGGCCATGCAGACCTACCTGGACCTGGAGAACCAGGAGACCTATTCGGGCAACCTTTTCAAGGGCTATGTCACGCTCAAGCCCGACGAACCATCGCCTCTCGCCAACATCATGCCCTGTCTGGGCACCATCGACGACCTGAGCCGACTGGTGAGCGACGGCACCATCGAGGAGGTCATCGTGGCCCTCGAAGACGAGGAACGCGGACGCATCAACGAGATACTCCTGGCTCTTGACGAGGCTGACGACACCATCATCAAGTTCACCCCCGACGCCCGCGACCTGATTGTGGGCTCCATCAAGCAGGAGAGCATCTTCCACTCGCCGCTGATCATTATCAACAACCGCCTGATGGACGAGTGGCAGTACTCGCTGAAGCGCATCTTCGATGTGATTATCTCGCTATTGGCCATGGTGGTGCTCTCGCCGGTCTATCTGGTGACGGCCATCATCGTCAAATGCACCTCGCCGGGCCCCGTCTTCTACGCCCAAGAGCGCATCGGCTACCGCGGACGTCCCTTCAAGATGCACAAGTTCCGCTCGATGTATGTCAACGCCGAGGAGTCAGGTCCCGCCCTGAGCAAGGACGACGACCCGCGCATCACCCCCTTCGGGCGCTTCATGCGCAAGGTGAGGCTGGACGAAATACCCCAATTTTACAATGTCCTCAAGGGCACGATGAGCATCGTGGGTCCGAGGCCTGAGCGGCAGTACTACATCGACCAGATTGTCAAGCGGGCCCCCGAATACCTGCTGCTGCAACGCATCAAGCCCGGCATCACCTCATGGGGACAGGTGAAGTACGGCTACGCATCGACGGTGGACGAGATGGTGGAGCGTCTGCGCTACGACCTGCTCTACCTCGACAATATGTCGCTCACCACCGACCTCAAAATACTGCTCTACACCGTCATCATCATCCTGCAAGGACGTGGAAAATAACGCATATAACAAGTAGAAACATGAAGATACATACACTTATCATCGGAATTGCCACCGCCGGTCTGTTGGCGGCCTGCGGCCACACCCATACGGCACCGCGGCTCACATCGCAAAACGACACTCTCTCATGGGCCATGGGCGAGAACATCGGGCTGTCGCTCCTGGAGATGAAAGGGACGCTGCCGCTCGACAACGAGCTGGTGCAACAGGCCATCCGCCACACCCTCGAAGGCAAACAGCAGCCCATCGACATGAACACGGTGCGTGCAGCCATGGAACAAATCGTCTACGCACAGCAGGCCGAAGCCATGCGACGCGACAACCGCACCGAGGCCCAGATTGACAAGTTGCAGGAGGACTATTTTGCACAATTGGTCAAAGAGCACCCGAACGTGAAGCGACACGAAAGCGGCTTCTACTACGAGCAGGTCAAAGACGGCAAAGGCCGCAAGGCACGTCTGGGCGACCGCGTCAGTTTCGACTACCGCAGTTTCCTCATGCTCAGCGGCGAACCCTACGACCAGACCTATGGCAAGCGCGACCCCATCATCCATGTGGTGGGGAGACCGATGTTCCAAGGCCTCATCGACGGCATGCAGCTGATGAACGCCGGCAGCATCTACCGCTTCTACTTCCCCTACCAGCTGGCTTTCGGACAGCAGGGATCGGGCGATATACCGGGATACACTCCCTTCATCTACGAAGTGGAGATACACAAAGTGTATGACGACTAAAAACCTCTAAACAATGATATCATTCATCATAGCAGTCGTACTGCTCATCCTGGGGTACCTGCTGTACTCCAAAGTGGTGGAGCGCGTCATCGGCGTCGACCCGCAGCGCACCACCCCCGCCGTGGCGCATCCCGACGGGGTCGACTATGTGCCCATGAAACCGTGGCGCATCTTCCTCATCCAGTTCCTCAACATCGCAGGCGTAGGTCCCATCTGCGGCGCCATCATGGGGGCCCAGTTCGGCACCGCCTCGTTCCTGTGGATTGTCTTCGGATGCATCTTCGCCGGTGCCGTGCACGACTTCATCGCAGGCTTCGTCAGCATCCGTCAGGACGGCGCCTCGCTGCCGGAAATTCATGGCAAATATCTGGGCAACGGCATGAAGCAGTTCATGCGCGGTTTCACCGTGCTGCTGATGATTCTGGTGGGCGCCGTGTTTGTAAACACGCCCGCCGTACTGCTCAACCAGAATTTCACGCCCGACTGGAACATCTTCATCTGGGTCGGCATCATCTTCGCCTACTACCTGCTGGCCACCCTGCTGCCCATCGACAAAGTGATCGGCAAGATATACCCCATCTTCGGAATCCTGCTGCTGGCCATGGCAGTGGCCATCGTGGTGGCTTTCGTGGTCTATCGCGTACCGGTGCCCGAAGTGTGGCAAGGCATGGAGAACCGCCACCCGCAGGCGGCCACCAACCCCATCTTCCCCATGATGTTCATCAGCATCGCATGTGGCGCCATCAGCGGCTTCCACGCCACGCAGAGCCCCCTCATGGCGCGCTGCATGGTCAACGAGAAGCAGGCGCGTCCCATCTTCTACGGTGCCATGATTACCGAAGGTGTGGTGGCACTCATCTGGGCTGCCGCCGCCACCTACTTCTTCCATGACAAACCCGAACTTTGCATCGGCAAGAGCGGCAACGACATGGTGGGCGTCATCGCCAACGAGTGGTTCCCCAAGGTGATTGCCGTCATCTGCATCCTCGGCGTCATCAGCGCCGCCGTCACCAGCGGCGACACCGCCCTGCGGTCGGCACGACTCATCGTGGCCGACTTCATGCATGTCGACCAGCGTCCTATCGGCAAACGCCTGATTGTGGCTCTGCCGGTCTTCGTCCTCGCCGGCGGCCTGCTCGTCTTCTCGCTCATCGACAAGCAGGGATTCCAAGTCATCTGGCGTTACTTCGCATGGGGCAATCAGTTCCTCTCCATGGTCACTCTGTGGGCCATCACCGTCTTCCTCAGCCGCCATCTGCCGGGCAAAGGCTGGTATTGGATAACCCTCATTCCGGCACTCTTCATGAGCATGGTGACATTCTCGTTCCTCCTCGTGGCGCAGAAAGAGGGGCTCGGCTCGGTACTCCCCCACCCCGTGGGCTACGCCATCGCCGCCGCCATCACCATCGCCTTCGGTGTGCTGTTCTTCGCTCGTAGGAAGAAAGCAAATCCAGGCAATTAGCTCATGCAAGTCGTTAATTTCGCCGTTAAAACACAATAAAATAAAGATTTTATCGTTTAGTTTCAGAAAAAGTTGTACTTTTGCAGTCTGAAAACATAGAGATATCATGAAGAAAAATATTGCTCTCGTCCTCGTCCTGCTCGTTGCAGGCACCGCATTTGCAGGTCCCAAACCCCGCAAGAATTCGCGCACCGAAATGGGCATCCACGGCAACGCGCTGTATGTGATTGAGTACACCTACAACCTCCGTGGAGGCCGCGACGGTGGCCGTCAGCTCATCTGCATCGACAGCATCACCTTCGACAAGCGCGGCAACTTCGCCGACAAGTTCCGCACCAAGGCCGACGACTACACGTGGTACAGCTACTACTTCGACGTCAACGGATACAGCCTCGGATGGAACGAATACAACCGCGAGAAGATGCTCACCGGCCGCACCGCCTACCTCAACGACCGCGATGGCAACCGCATCGAGCGCACCGTTTTCCTGGGCAACCAGATGACCAAGAAGGAAAGCAGCAAGTTCGTCGGTGGCCAGAAGGTGGAGGAGCAGAGCTTCGACCAAGACGGTCAGATGACCGAGAAACGCACCTATAAGTACGACACCAAGGGCAACTGCATAGAGATGGAGTTCTACAACCGCGACGGCGAGCTGATGCAGCACTACCTCTACAAATATGACGCCCGCGGCAACCGCATCGAGTGGCGCTTCTACGATGCCGACGAGTTCCTCTCGGCCCTCACCACTTACTACTACGACGACCACGACAACCTCATCGAAGTCAGCTCCTTCAACTACGACGAGCACCTCAACTGGAAGCACAGCTACGTCTACGAGTACGACGAGGACGACAACTGGGTGCGCCAGACCATCTACCGCAACAACGTGCCCTACCAGGTCATCGAGCGCGAGATCGCCTTCCCGGCGAACTGACTAGATTACTGTATATCATGCCACAAATAAGTGACTTCTACGGGATTATTATCTTCATGAACTTCAATGACCACGTGCCTCCTCACTTTCATGCTTGGTACAATCACGGAGAGTTCAAGGTCTCGGTAGACATAAAAAGTGGTATCGTGAAAGGTGAGATGCCGGGTCGCGCCATCCGATTGATATTGGAATGGCTTGAACTACATAGGGAAGAGCTGATGGAGAACTGGGAGAAAACACGTAACGGTACCCAACCCAACAAAATTAGTCCGCTTCAGTAGGCAATATGAATACATTTCTGGAAATAACAAAGGCTGAATATGCCGGCGACTATCGACTCCGCTTGTGGTTCAACAACGGTCAGGTACGTGTAGCCGATTTGGAGCAATCGCTTGTCGGCGAAGTGTTCCAGCCATTGCGTGACAAGAGTTATTTCCAACGGTTTTCCATCCCGTTCAACACTGTGGAATGGGAGAACGGTGCTGACTTTGCTCCCGAATATTTATTTGAACACAGCGTTCGCCCATACGATACAGAAGATGATACGCCTCTCCCCACCGCCGCTGAAGATACGGCAGAGCATAGTTAGTAATTCTCGTTAGGCCTATATGGGCGGCAGAATATAGCCGTGGGTAAAAACTCACGGCTTTTTGTTTATATGTGTTTCATTGGAACACCCGTAAAGGGGGCATGACTACCTGAAGAGCGACATCTGGCGGACGCCTTGGGCGCAGTAGTGCTGGTAGGGGCAGGCGTAGGGTTCGAGACAGTGCTGGCCTGTCGGCGTGTCAGGTTCGCCGTGGCGGAGGATGGCCTTCATGGTGGCAATGTTCTTTTCTATCTCCCCGTGCTGGGCAGCCAGCTCCTCGGTGAGGTCAACAACACTAAACCCATTCGACCCATCAACCCCATCCGCCCCATTATACACAATAGAAAAGCTTCGCACCGCACGGCAATGCGAGATGACGTAGTGCTGCAGGGCGGCGTCGCGGCGGTAGGTCTCGCTGAGGGCGGTACCGCTCTTCACCTCGTAGATGTCGAGGGTGCCGTCTTCGCGCTGCTGCACCACGTCGGCCAGCACCAGCACGTCATCGTAGAGGAAGCCGGCCTCGAAGAGCGCCACCCCGTCGCCCTTGTCCAGCAACTCGGCGGTGCGGGCCGGGTAGGCGTCGACGTTGCGCTTCAGCTCAGCGCTGAGGTCGATGCCGTCGGGGAAGGTGGACTTGAAGGCGTACTCGAAGTCGCGGCCACGGTCGAAGCGGCGCATCTGCTCGGCGGTGTAGCGGGCGAGGCGCGGGTTGAAGACGTCGAGCCACAGCGCGCGGTCGCACTGTAGGCCGCGGATGTACTTGCTCTTGCTCAGTAGGTGTGCCACGGAAATACTCTTTTGTTTTACGTTAATTGTCGTAAATTGACTCGTTAATTATCAGAAATTAATTCACGGCAATTAACGGACTAATTCACGATAATTAACGTTCCAAAAAAGAGAGCAACTCATTCACGTCGCTTACCGCGTGGAGCGAGATCTCGCCGCCGGCGCGGACGAAGCCCATCTGGTGCATCTGGCGGAGCTGCTCAAGAAAGGTGTCATAGAAGCCGTCGAGGTTCAGCAGATACATCGGCTTGTCTATCTGCTTGAGCTGATTTGCCACCATCACTTCGAGCACTTCGTCGAGGGTGCCGATGCCGCCGGGGAGGGCGATGAAGGCGTCGCTGTGGGCGATGAGGTATTCCTTGCGCTCGGCGAGGGTGCGGACGCGGACGAGCTCGGTGACGCGCTGCGAGTGGATGATGTCGTCGCTGAAGAGGTTGGGGATGACGCCGACGACGCGGCCACCCTCCTCCAGCGCCGCGCCGCTGACCACGCCCATGAGGCCGAGGTTGCTTCCGCCATAGACGAGGGTGTACCCCTCCTGCGCGATGCGGCGGCCGAGGACGGCGGCGGCCTCGACGATTTCCTTGTTGTGCGGCAGCGACGAGCCGCAGAAGACTGCTATGTTCATTGTGTTGTTTCTGTTTTCTTTGCCATCACCTCCGCTACGGTCGGTGGCCATAGCACGCAAGGATGGCAGCCGTTGTGATTGTATTAGTAATTGGCAGGTGGCGTGATATTGTATTTCTTACAAAAAACCCGAACTGGCGGGAGTCCAATCTCGGCACGTCGCTTATCAACGTTACTCACATCCTCTATCTCGACGCAGAAATGCTTCCCTGTTTCCGGGTCAAAGGACAATTGCCTTCCATAGTATGATTTATTGTTGTTAAACCAATAAACTATGTC
>JAEEGL013776228.1_pt1 | contig 15158 bp, 11 predicted proteins | sample 9134231 | NCBI WGS metagenome assembly JAEEGL01 (sample SAMN16246548, study PRJNA631951) | gut metagenome | biome: gut microbiome; feature: rumen; material: fiber-attached | host: Bos | place: Iran: Karaj | collected 2018-10 | reverse complement strand
TCATGCTCTCGCCCATCTTGTCGAGACGCACCTCGGTGTAACGCATGGCAGCAGGGCTGTCACCGGCCACCGAACCGAAGTTACCCTGTCCGTCAACCAGCGGATAACGCATTGCCCACTCCTGGGCGAGACGGACCATGGCAAAGTAAACCGAAGAGTCACCGTGGGGATGGTACTTACCGAGCACGTCACCCACGATACGAGCCGATTTCTTATAGGGGGCATTGGAATAGTTACGCAACTTATCCATGCCATAGAGTACCCTGCGGTGCACGGGCTTGAAACCGTCGCGCACATCGGGTAGCGCACGCGAAACGATGACCGACATCGAGTAGTCGATGTAACTGGTCTTCATTTCGTTCTCAATGTTGATCTCTAGAATTCGATCGTTGTTCATTTGTATTCTTTACTTTTAAATCTTTCACGGGCACCGCACCGCAGGCAAACTCCGCCCCAGGCTAGCACGAATGCCACGACATTAGGTTTAACCTACAAATTTACGCACTTTTTTTCAATCAACAATTCGTTTTGCGCCACTTTTTGACTCATGAAGTTGCAAAATGTTTAAAAGTCTATCATTTTTATCGGTCAACACCTTATTTTTCCCATTAAATGCTTATTTTTGTCCTGTTATAACAAGCTGATAAGGCCATGCAGAACTTTGCAGCAATAGACTTTGAGACCGCCAACAACGAACGCACCAGCGTGTGCTCGGTGGGGGTCGTCATCGTGCGTGACGGTGAAATCACCGACACCTTCTATTCCCTTATCCAACCCGAACCCAACTATTACAGCTACTGGTGCCAACGCGTACACGGCCTGGGCCATGAGGACACCGACGATGCTCCCGTCTTCCCTTTCGTTTGGGCCCAGATTGAGCCCCTGATTGAGGGATTGCCACTCGTTGCCCATAACAAATCCTTTGACGAGAGCTGCCTGAAGGCCGTCTTTCGTTGCTACCAGATGGATTATCCTGACTATGAGTTCCACTGCACCTGCGTGGCAGCCAAGCGCCAGCTCAAGCAACTGCCCAACCATCAACTGCACACCGTTGCCGCCTACTGCGGATTTGACCTGAGACAGCACCACAATGCCCTGGCCGACGCCGAGGCGTGCGCCCACATCGCCCTGCAGCTCCTCTGAAGTTAATCCGACTATGTTAAAGCTATAGCACGTTGGTGTCCCGTTAAAAATCGACAAGACCGATGTAAGTTGTTTATAATCAGTTTATAATAAAAGTCTTTCAAGCGCGCAGATTTGAAATCACTATGCCATGAATAACAATTTGATTCTGTTTCTTTTTAATGCTAATTGCGCTAATTATACAAATCTCACGAATAGATTAAAATACTAGCATGAAATTAGTGAAATTAGTGAAATTTGCATTAGCCCCGCAGGGTTTAGAGGCACATCTTTATCATTTCCTGATTTTAACGGGACACCAGTGGCTATAGCATGAAAGCAGTAGAGACACAAGATTTTGCGTCTCTACCCCATACGGATGCCCCATGCAGGGCATTCCTTAACAGTTGACTTTGTTGAATTCAGCTTATTGAGTCAGGCTGGCAGTAATCGCCTGTACTTCACGCGAAAAGTCTTTTTCTATCGACATGCGCTGCTCAATCTGGATGCAGGCATGCAGCACAGTCGCATGGGTGCGGTCCAGCTTTGCACCGATACTGGTTGATGACATCTGAGCCTCTTTCTTGGCGAGATACATCACCAACTGACGGGCATCGCTGATTTCGCGCTTGCGTGATTTGCCATAAATCACATCGGTGGGCAGGTTGTAGTAGTCAGCCACAGTCTCGGCAATGGACTCAAAGGTAACCTGTTTCTCGGTAACCTTGACCGTGTTGCCGATGACGCTGCGGGCAAGGTCAATCGTGATGTCCTGTCCCAGCATGGTGGCATGGGCCAACAGGGCTACCATGACGCCTTCAAGCTCACGCACGCTCTCGGTCACATGAGAAGCAATGAAGTCGAGCACCTCGTCGCTGATGGTCAATCCGTCCTGAGCTGCCTTCATAGCGAGGAACTTGCGCCTCAGCACAAAGTCGGGCTTCTCCAATTCCACGGTCATGCCCCACTTGAAGCGGGAAATCAGCCTGGGCTCCATACCGTCGAGGTCACTCGGGCGGCAATCACTGGACATCACCAATTGGCGCTGGTGCTGATGCAAGTGGTTGAAGATATGGAAGAAGGTATTCTGGGTCTTCTCCTTTCCTGCCAGGAACTGTATATCGTCGAGCAGGAGGACGTCAATACTCTGGTAAAAATTAATGAAGTCGTTGACTTTCTTCTGGATAACAGCGGTCGTGTACTGGCTCTCGAACACTCTCGAGGAAACATAAAGCACCCTCATGCGCGGATTATTCTCCTTGAGTTTCACGCCGATAGCCTGCAAGAGGTGGGTCTTGCCCACACCCGTTGAGCCAAAGACGAACAAGGGGTTGTAAGTCTTCACCTCGGGATGCTCGGCAATCGTCTGGCCAATGCTGAGCGCAAGCTTGTTGCTCATGCTGCTGCAATAGTTCTCAAAGGTGTATCGCGGATTGAGCTGCGGGTCGATATCCTCAAGCGTATCTTCACGCTCGAAGGGGTTGGCGACACGCGGCTTGCGAATCTTGAGTTCTTGCTTGAGCTTGACACTCGAGTTGTCCTCGGACTGCTCGACAGCACTGGCGTCATCATTAGCTACCACATTATATTTATAGGTGAGCCTGACATTCTCGCCAAATACCATCTTTAAGGCTGCCGACAAGATATCAATGTATCGACCCTCAATCTGTTCCACAAAGAACTGCGACGGAACCCGAAGCGTCACGCGGTTGTTTTCCTGGTCAAAGTCAACGGCAACAATGGGAGCGAACCAAACATCAAATTGTTCGGCCGGGAGGTTTGCCTTGATGACGTCAAGGCAACGGTTCCACTGTTGTGCAACGTTAAACATTTTGTAATATTTTTCTTAGTAATGGTTGTTTTTTTTCGTGCTTTTAGCAGTACAAATTTCGGTCAATATTTTCTTATAAAAAAGTGCTCAAAAAATTTGGATATTTCATTTCAAGTGTAACAATGTTGAAAAACAAAGGGTTACAACATCGTTTAAATTTTTATACATTTCATGGGATAAAACTTTTATTATCTCATTCATATTCAACCAATTAGCAACAATACATGATTTAACTATTTCATTTCTCAAACTCGCAAATGGCTGTTATTGCTAGGGTTTGATTTTGCAAATCCCGAAAACCATAAATTTCAAAAAAAACTCTATTTAGATTGAGTCCAAATAGAGTTTTTTATCTGCTCTCAAGAGGTCATTTTGGACCTCCAGAAATGAATTGCATCAGTTAAATTCAAACACGCTAGCATGTTAGAAAACTTTGATATTGATATAGCGTTTAGGATTTGCCTTGATATCGGTCAGCAACGAGTCAAGACTGGCTATGGCGTGGTTAGCGTTATCATAGAGCTCGCGGTCGTTCACAATCTTGCCCAGCGAAGAATTCTTGTCGTTCAGCTGTTCGCTCAAGGCCTGCAGGTTGGCCAACGTGGTGTTGAGTTTGGTCATTGTCTCGTCAAGAGGCAACTGCTTGAGAGAGGCCGTCAAGTCGGTTATGTCGCTCGAAGCGCCAGTCAGGTTGCCTGTAATACCGTTGACGTTGTTCATCACACCGGGAATACTGCGATTCAGGTTATTCATCAGCACCGTGAGCTGCTGGGCACTGATCTGCAGTTGACGTGTAATGGCATCCAGTCTAACCAACGAAGCCCTGAGAGCAGGGTCAGAGGTCAGAGTGTTGACATTTCCCAAGATTGAGTCAACCTTGGGCAACGCCTGATTAACAACGGGCATAATGTTATCACTCACATGATCCATCAAGCCTTGCTGCTTGACCGTGGGAATCATGCTACCTGTCTTCATGGCAGGACCTCCGCCCAGGTTCAGTTCCAGCGATGCCCCGCCCAGAATTCCAGAGGCCAGTGTAACTGTACTGCCCTCGGGGACTTTCATGTCCTTATTCATGGCCAGCATAATCGTGATTTTGTTCTTGGCATAGTCATAATTGATTTCCCTCACCTGCCCTACCTGGAAACCATTCACAGTGATAGGAGCAGCCTCAAGCAAGCCTTCGGTGCTCTCCACCTCGGTATAGAAATAGTTGGCAGGGGTCAACAGGTTAATACCCTTCAGATAATTGATGCCCCAGTAAAGCAGAACAAGGCCCAAAAGAACCGTGAGCGCAATCTTGACATTCTTGGTGAAAAACTTCATATTCTCGTTTATATCTTATTTTATTATTCTTTACAAACGGCAAAATTACAAATTTGTTCTTTTATTCGCCGTGATTTTTTGTAATTTTACACATTTTTAAGAGCAATAGGTGGTATTAAGGCACTTCAAATGTGAAAAATTGAGTCCAAAAACAAAAAAACGGCCGAATTCGGTATCTATTACAAGTTTTGTGACTATTTTTGCACAATTAACAAATCCTACGATTATGGAATCTCCACTTGACAAAAAAATCATATATGGGCTTATTGGCTATCCCCTGGTCCATTCCTTCTCCCATGACTTCTTTAATCAGAAGTTCATCGCCGAGGATATTAATGCCTTATACATCAATTTTGAGATTGAAGACCTTGGCTTGCTCATGGAGGTCATTGCCGAATACCCCAATCTGAACGGCTTGAATGTCACGGCGCCTTTCAAAGAAGCCGTTATCCCCTATCTGGACTCCCTCGATGACGACGCACAGGAAATCGGAGCCGTCAATGTCATCAAATTCATCCGCGACCCAAAATCCGGCGACCTGGTTGAACTGAGAGGTTACAACAGCGACGTCGTGGGGTTTGGCAAGACCCTTGAGAGCATCCTCACACCCCAGATGACCAAGGCGATGGTGCTGGGAACGGGAGGTGCTGCCAAGGCCGTGCGTGCTGCTTTGCTCAGGCATGGCGTAGAGGTGCAATTGGTATCTAGACGCAAGTCAGAGCAGACGCTGGTCTATGAAGAGATTACCCGAGCCATGGTTGCCAATTATCAACTCATCGTCAATGCGACTCCGCTGGGAAAGTATCCTGAAGACGACAAATGCCCCGATTTCCCCTATCGTTTCCTCACCCGTGAGCACCTGTGCTATGACCTCATCTACAACCCCGAGGAAACATTGTTCATGAAAAATTCGGCACGCTATGGTGCCAAGACCAAAAACGGCATCGAGATGCTCTTGTTGCAAGCCTTCGACTCCTACGATATTTGGACGCGCGAGGGACTGTAATGGCTTCATCAACCTTACTTTCCAAGATTCCTATTCTGCGGGTGATCATCCCGTTCATGATAGGTATCACAACACACCGGTTGTGGCACTGTTGGTGGGCACCGCTGGCTTTGATTGTGTTAGCCATAGCCGGATACCAACTGCTCTCCGTTCTGTCACGGACACCATCAGGCAGAATGCGTTGGCGTCCATACTATACTGCTGTGCTGGCACTTGCCGCGTTGTCTCTTGGCTGGCTAACAGCCAACATCCACTGCCCACCACAACTCACTGCCGAGCAACGCACCGACAGAGTGCTAACAGGACGGATAATCCGTCTAGAGTACACCGATTTCTCGATGCGGCTTACTGTTGACCTGCTCAACCGAGATTTGCCTCAATGCAAGGTGCTGGTTTCTACCCGAGGCTGCGACTACACTATGCGGCCCGGAGACGTCGTGTCATGGCAGGGCGATTTAATCGAGGTGGGCAATATGGGTAATCCCGGCGAGATGGATTACGCGAACTATCTTCTGGACAGTGAGGGCATCCGCTACCAGCAGCATCTTCCTGTCAGTAAAATCAAGAGAACAGGCCAGTCCCCCACTTTCTTTACCCGCATGGCCAATGTCAGGCGGGATTTACAGTCAATGGTGTTCAATTCACGTCTGTCACCACAGGCACAACAGTTTGTCGTGGCGTTACTGCTTGGCAACAGCAGGCTTATCGACAAAGCGACACGGCAGGAATTCTCGGCAGCAGGTGTGGCGCATATCCTGGCGCTGAGCGGTCTGCACGTTGGGTTTATCGCCCTCATTATCTGGTGGCTGCTGTTTCCGCTGGACTACCTGCGCCTAAGAAGACTGCGTCTCTTCATTACCCTAGCAGCCATTATTCTGTTCGCCGTGTTCACTGGGTTGTCGCCCAGCGTAGTGCGCGCCACCATCATGATTGGGTTAGTGTTTGCGTCATTGGTATTCTATCGACGGTCACAATCGCTCAATGCTCTTGCCCTGGCTGCCCTCGGCATCCTGGTTTTCACTCCCTCGGCGCTATTTAGCGTGGGGTTCCAATTGAGTTTCATCACTGTCGGTGCGATATTGCTGTTTGCACGACTTCCCCAATTCCTGGAGAGCCGCTACAAGTGGGTCAACAAACTGACTACCGTGGTCATCACCTCGCTGGTGGCCATGCTTGCAACAATCGCATTGAGTGCCCATTACTTCCACACCGTCTCGTTCATGTCGGTGCTTACCAACCTGATGATACTGCCCGTACTGCCTGTTTTCATGGTACTTGGAGCGCTTTTCTTGCTTGTCACAGCGGCAGGGATGCACTGGCAACTGCTGAACTCAGCGCTGGACAGTATCTACAGTTACATCTGTTGGGCAACAGGAACTGTCAATGCGATTCCAGGTTCTCACATCGGCGGGGTATATGTGAGCACATTTGGAGTAATTGCCTATTTCGTAGTTATAGCGCTAATAATCATGTGGTTATACCGACGCAATTACCGCTATCTATTGGCATCAGGCTGCGTTCTTGTCATGTTGCTTGCTCACTCGCTGTGGGTTGACGCCCGAACGCCCAAACAAGGCCTTATCGTTTTCAACTCATTTGACGCGACTCCATTGCTGTACTATAATAATGGTAAAGGGTATGTGTGGATTCCCGATGATGAGGAGCCCGATTCGGCTGCATTTTCTCGTTATTACGCCGGCTTTCTTGCCCACCATGAGATTGGTGAACTGCAATTCATCACCTCTGACGACACGCTGCACATCGATGGCGCATTGATTAAACCGCCGTTTGCCCATCTGATGGGCCACAGGCTTCTGGCGGTGGGCAGTGGCAAGTGGAAGCACGCGACCACCACCAACAGACTGTCTCTGGATGACATCATTGTTACTAAACGCTACCACGGCACAGCCAGCAAACTGCGTGAGTTGTTCCAGTTTGACCGTCTAATCATCTCCGATGCCCATTATGAAAGCGCCAGGCTGCAGCACGAGTGCGACAGCCTGGGCATTCATTCGGTTTCTGGAGCAATCAGTTTCTAGATGAGCGACAGCACAATCTGTTTTACATCTTCACCCAAGCGCTCCGCTTCCTGCATGGAGTGAGCCTCGCTGTAGATGCGGATAATCGGCTCGGTATTGCTCTTGCGCAGGTGTACCCAACCGTCGGCAAAATCAATCTTCACACCGTCGATGGTCGTCATCTGTTCACCTTGATAATGCTTCTCTACCGCCTTGAGGATTGCGTCAACATCCATACCGGGTTTGAGTTCCAGTTTGGTCTTGGCAATGCTGTACTGCGGATAGGTCTGCTTCAGCTGGCTAACGGTCTTACCGCTCTTGGCCAGCAGCGAGAGGAACAGCGCCACACCCACCAGGGCATCACGGCCATAGTGGCTGGCGGGATAGATGACACCACCATTGCCCTCACCGCCGATGACGGCACCAGTGCGGCGCATCTCGGTTGTCACGTTGACCTCACCAACGGCAGCAGCGGTATAAGAGCAACCGTGGTTGATGGTCACGTCACGCAGGGCGCGCGACGACGACAGGTTGCTCACTGTCGAACCGGGTGTATGGGACAGCACATAGTCGGCAACAGCGACCAATGTATATTCCTCTACAAAGAACTCGCCATTCTCCATCACAATAGCCAAACGGTCAACGTCGGGATCAACGACAAAGCCGACATCAGCTTTGCCCTGACGCATGAAATCGCTGATGGCCGTCAGATTCTCGGGAATAGGCTCGGGGGTGTGACCAAAGTTACCAGTGGGGTCACAGAAGAGTTTTTCCACCTTCTTGACGCCCAAGGCTTCGAGCAACTGAGGGATAGCAATACCGCCAACCGAGTTCACAGCATCGACAGCAACGGTGAAATCGGCCTTGCGGATAGCCTCGACGTCAACCAGGTCAAGTGCCAGCACCTGTTCGATGTGGCGACGCAACCAAGTGTAATTCTTCTGCTCACGTCCCAGATGGTCCACATCGGCATAGTCAAAGTCCTCGGCTTCGGCCAAACGCAAAACCTCTTTGCCCTCGGCATCGGTGAGGAATTCACCATTGTGGTTGAGGAGCTTGAGGGCATTCCACTGCTTGGGATTGTGTGATGCTGTGATGATAATACCGCCGCAGGCATGCTCACCGACAACTGCCAATTCGGTCGTCGGTGTGGTTGCCAGCCCGATGTTGACCACATCAAAGCCCATGCCCATAAGGGTGCCGACAACAGTGTTCAGAACCATGCGACCAGACAAGCGGGCATCACGCCCCACAACGATGACGTTGGACTTTACGGGCGAGTTGCGACGCATGAATGTGGCGTAAGCCGAAGTGAATTTAACGATATCGAGCGGTGACAAGCCATCGCCAGCCTTGCCGCCGATGGTGCCACGAATTCCAGATATAGACTTAATGAGTGACATTATATTATAAGAATGGTTAATTGTATTTTAACGGCCGTGACTCTTGTCGCGGCATTGACATATACTGATTAAAGGCATCAACTTGACAACCCTAACGGCTATTACCGATGGTTCACGGGGTTGAAGCCATTAAATCTGGCTGTGGAAGTAGCGGACATGGTAGAAGAACGGCATCACATAAGAAATCTCATTGGTGAAACCGAACTGCGACTTGATGATGAGATTCACCTCACACTCTACCCCAAGAAACAGCAACGGATATTGCAGTCCGTAGCCCCATTGCGCTGAAGAGGGCAACGAGTAATCCTTATAGTTGAACGAGCAGGAAGCGCCATCCATCGTGTTTTCATTGCCACTATAAACGTTCCAGCTACCGTCGGCATACCATGCCGAAAGATTATAACGGGAATAGCGGAAGTAGATAGTCTCGCCCACTTTAGGACGGTCATTCTGACGATCACCGGCCTTGAGCACCTGCATAAAGACATTGCCATCGGGGTCAACGCGGTAAAAAGGCGCATTCTCACCCACCTCGAATACAGAATCCTTGGGAACAGACATCACCACCTTGTGATCGGCGAGATAAGCATTCACGGCATTGCGCTCATCGTTCAAGCGGTCGGCATAACTCTGGTCGTTATTGCACGCGGCCAGCAGCGTGAGGGCCAGCAGCCCCAGTAAGATACTGAAATAGTTCTTCATTATTATTGTTCTTGTGTTTGTTGTTCAGTGTTGTCGGGGAACAGGTCGGCAAGCACCTGATGGAATACCTGCACCGCCTCGTCGATTGTGCCGGTGAAATCACCACCGGCAGCATTCTTGTGACCGCCGCCGTTGAAGTAACGGCTGCAGATGTCATTAACCGAAAAATCCCCTTGAGAACGGCATGACACCTTGATTTTATCGGGGTCCTCACGCAGGAACACACTCCAATAAATGCCTGGAATCGCCAACGGCTTGTTAACCAGCGTTTCAGTGTCGCCACGGTTGTAATTGAAACGCTCCAACTCCGCTTTGTCCAGGACAATGAGCGAGGCTCCCTGCTCAGGGAACAGTTGCATCTTATCGTTGATGGCATAGCCCTGCAGACGCAGGCTGTCGGCACTGAAGGTATTCAGTGCCTTGTTATACAGCGTGATGCGGTCGAAACGGCGTCGCATGATTGACGCCATAACCTCATAGAACTCCGGATTGTCGCAACTGTAGGCAAAGCCGCCCGTATCGGTCAACATGCCCACATACAGGCAACTGGCAGCCTGACGGTCAAGAAAACGCAACAGCCCCATCTGCATGAGAACGCGGAAAACCAGTTCACACGTCGAGGACAGCTCGGGGAACGAAATCGAAACATCGAAGCTGTCATCGGGATCCAAGTGATGGTCGATGAGCACACGCGGTGTCTTGAGCGGTTCAATCAGTTCAGCAAGGCGGTCGATTCGGCTCAAGGAATTGAAGTCAAGGCAGAAGATAAGTTGAGCATCGTTGAACACATGACGCGCACGCATCTCATGCTTGGTCAGCACCACGATTTCACGGACTCCAGGGATGAATTCCAATGACTTAGGTGCCATATCGGGAGTGACGACAACTGCATCTTTTCCCAAGCGCCGCAGCACACGACACAACGCCAGAGTGGAACCCAGCGCATCGCCGTCGGGCGACCTGTGGCAGGTGATGGCAATGCGCTGCACGCCATTGATGAGGGCACGCAGGCGTTCAATCACCTTATCGTCAATTATTGGACTAATCATTATTTAAAAACGCATTAATCGGCAAAGATAACGCTTTTTTGCCACATCAGCCCAAGATTGTCCCATTAATTAAAGTTAATGGCAATGCTAATGACCGAGAGAAAGGCGGACGAAGACCGGATAATGGTCTGACGGCTGGCGGCGAGTGTATTTACTGAAGTCAATCTGCTGCGGGGCGTCATGACCTTTGAGTTTTGCTGCCGAAGCGTCGTTGGGCACCCAGTAACTGTTGGTAAGCACACCGTAGGCCTCAACTTCCGTGTCGGGTGAAACGAAGATGTGGTCGATGCGGCTATCGGTATAGAGTTCGGTATCAAAGGAGTTGAATGTGCCGTTCTCGGCAAAACGCAGGCGCGTCGCGAGATAAGAGTCCTTCAACAGTCCCGACTCGGTGAAAATGCTGTAAATCTCGTCCTTCTGGTCCACATTGAAGTCGCCCGTGACGATGACAGGGGCACCCTGGGCTATCTCGCGGATTTTCCTGACGATGAGTTTGGCGCCCTCGCGGCGTGCCACCACGCCGACGTGGTCCATGTGGAGGTTGAAGAAGTAGAAGGCTTCATCATCGGTCGCCGTCTGTCCTGCAAAGCGCCCCCAGGTGCAGACACGCACGCATGCCGCATCCCATCCCAATCCGGGACGGTCAGGCGTCTCACTGATCCAGAAGTTGCCCTGGTCAAGCAGCCTCAGGCGGTCAGGCTTGTAGAAGATAGCGGCATATTCGCCACCGGTCTTGCCGTCGTCACGTCCCACACCGATGTAGTCGTAACCGTCAAGTTCCTGAAGCATATCCAGCAACTGCACATGCAGCACCTCCTGGGCGCCGAAGATATCGGGCGACATGAAGTTCACCTGGTCACAGATGACCTGGCAGCGCTTCTGCCACGCGTTTCCATTAACACTGTCGCTGCTGACTTTCAACCTGATGTTGTAGGAACCCACCAGCATCTGTGCAGACATCGGCAACGACAAACCCATTAAAAGCAAAAATACTAACAAAAATTTCTTCATCATGACATTCTTTTTTGATTTTGCCACAAAAGTAGCAAAAAAAAATTATCTTTGCGGTAAAACTGAATACTAACAACTGTTATTATGTTCGAGAATATTCTGAACGACATCAATAGCCCCGATGTCAATGCCGTGGGCGCCATCGCCAAGTTGGTGTTGAGCCTCGTGCTGGGTGCTATCATCGGCCTGGAACGACGACGCAAGGGACAGATTGCCGGATTGCGCACGTTTGCCCTCATCTCGATGGGTGCAACACTCACCATGCTCATCTCTATTTATATACCGCAAGTGTATATGGGTCTAAAAAACGGCGACCCCGGGCGCATTGCCGCCCAGGTGGTGAGCGGCGTGGGTTTCCTGGGCGCTGGCGCTATCATCCAGATGAAAGGCTCGGTGCGTGGCCTGACGACAGCAGCGGGCATCTGGATGGCGGCGTGCATCGGCCTGGCTGTCGGCGCTGGAATGTACGTCATCAGCATCATTGCCACCTTGCTCATCATCTTCATCCTGGTGAACATCGAGCGCATCGAGATGCGTCACAACTTCCTGTGGGAGTCCAAAATCATCCGCGTCAAGATGCATGGCATTCTTGACGACATCCAGCCCCTGCGTGACATTATCACCAAGAATGACGTCCACATCAGTGACGAGTTCATGAAATTTGACTATGTCGAAGGTTACACCGTCGTCAACTTCATGGTACGCAGTCCGAATAAGGTGAACGTGCCTGCACTCTTCAACGAAATCAAGGTGCATGGAGACCCCATGTCCATTACCATCACCAATGAGATGAATATGTAAGGGGGAGTTCTTAGTTTAAAGTTTAAAGGTTAAAGGTTAAAGTTAAGAGGCAGAAATTGATTTTACAACATGGAATCACTTGATATCAACAGCCTTATCAGCGATCTTGCACTCATTCTGGTGTTGGGTGCCGTTGCAACAGTATTATTCAGAATGTTAAAACAGCCTGTCGTGCTGGGTTATATCGTTGCCGGTTTTCTGGCAAGTCCACACTTTGAACTGCTCCCGTCGATTGCCATCGAGTCCAACATCGAATTCTGGGCACAAATCGGCATTATCGTACTGTTGTTCTCGTTGGGACTTGAATTCAGTTTCAAGAAACTGATTGACGTGGGCGGCTCGGCTATCGTCACCGCCCTGATTATCGTGCTGGGCATGATGAGTCTGGGATTTGTAGTGGGCAGATTCCTGGGGCTCGGGCTGGTGAACAGCATCTTCCTGGGCGGCATGATTTCTATGTCCTCGACAACCATCATCCTTAAAGCGTTGACCGACCTGAACATGCGGCAGCGCCGATTTGTCCCCATGACCTTTGCCGTGCTGATAGTCGAAGACCTGTTTGCCGTGGTGATGATGGTGATTCTGTCGTCCATTGCGCTGAACAACAGCGTGAAGGGCCAGGACATGGTGAGCAGCATTCTCAAACTGTCTTTCTTCCTTATCATGTGGTTCACCGTGGGCATCTTCATGATTCCGACGCTGTTCAAGCGCTTCAAGCGGTACATCAGCGACGAGCAGATGCTCATCATCTCCATGGGCCTGTGCTTCGCAATGGTGCTGTTTTCCATCTTGTCGGGCTTCTCGGCAGCGTTGGGCGCCTTTGTGATGGGTTCCATTCTGGCAGGCACCATTGAGGCAGAGCGCATCGAGCGGCTCATTTCACCTGTCAAAGACCTGTTCGGAGCGGTTTTCTTCATCTCGGTGGGCATGATGGTCAATCCCACTGTGATGACACAGCACAGGAGCGTTATCGCCCTGCTTGCCGTTGTCGTCATCGTGGGTATGATTGTATTTGGCACGTTTGGCATGATTGCTACGGGTCAGCCACTCAAACTTGCTATGGAGTCGGGCTTCTCGCTGACTCAAATCGGTGAGTTCTCGTTCATCATTGCCACGCTGGGCACCAGTCTTGGCGTGCTGGACAAGAGCATCTACCCCATCATTGTGGCCGTGTCGGTCATCACGACATTCACCACCCCGTTCTTCATCAAGCAGGCAGTGCCCTGCTATAATGCACTCTACAAGGTCCTGCCCAAGAGCTGGACCCGTCTGTTGAACGGTTACAGCCAGAATGCCAGCGAGAGCGAGAGCAGCGAGACCCGCCAGTTGTGGCGTTCTATCGTGAAGCGTTTCTTCATCAGGCTAGTCATCTATTCGGTAGTTATCATCGCCTTGATTGCACTGTGCCGCACTTATCTGATGCCCTTCATTCTCAAGTACCTGGGCACTAACACCTGGGGCCGTCTAGCATGTGTTACTGCCACACTAGCCATTGTCGCGCCATTTATCACTTCAATCATCCTGCCCACAGTCAAGCGCCGCGAGCAGGAGCGTCTTGTCGAGGCATCAGGCTCGGTATCCTACGTTCCTCTGGTGGTCCTGTCTATTCTGAGCGCAATACTCGCCACCATATCTCTCACATCCATTCTGGACGGCGTCTATAGCAGTGCCGTTTCTATCATGGTCGCCATTCTTCTTGTAATCATCGCTTTAATTCTCATTTCGACCGTACCCACTCCCTTGCGCCGCCGCGTCAGCAATATCGAGAAACGCTTCATCAACAACATCAACGAGCGCGAGAACCGACGCACAGGCCGCGAGCACAATCTGGTGAGCGACTTGCAAGTGGCTTACATGACAGTGGGTCACGACTGCCCGTTTGTGGGCGACAGGCTGCGTAATCTGGACCTGCGGTCACGCTATGGCGTGAACCTGGTCAATATCCAGCGCGGCAACAAACTGCATCCCGTCCCCACGGGCGACATGCGCATCTTCCCTGGCGACGTGCTGGGAGTTATCGGTAATGAGGAACAGATACAGCGCATGCTGCCGCTGGTCGAGGCTCAGCACAATCAAGGCGAAGCGCCCAACAACGAGGTAAAGTTCATCCACTTTGCCATCACCAAGCAATCTCCCCTCGTCGGTGTAGCGCTCGAGAACACCAAGTTGCGTGAGGACTACGGGGCATTGCTGGTTGCCGTACAACGCGGCGAGGACGATTACATCTCCCCCACTCCCGACTTGACCTTCCACGCGGGCGATATCTTGTGGATAGTGGGCAATCCCAAACAACTGGCACCCCTCAAGGGCTAATCAAACAATTACATCCCTTGAAGCTTACAGGAGGGACAAAACAAGCCACTATGGGCAAACAGGTCCATAGCGGCTTATTTTATAGATGATTAGAGATAACGCTTACTTGGCAGGGGCCCCAAGCAATGAGTCGATGAGTGCCGTCACATCGGCGATAGTGATTTTTGCATCATCTATCAAGTCGGCATTAAACTTGCTGAACGGAACGACCTCGGTACCTGCCAGATAGTCAACCAAGTCGGCTACGTCAGCAATAGATACCACTCCATCCATGTTCACGTCTCCCGTAGCTGCAGGTTTGGGGAACACCTCGAGATAAACGATATTAGAGTTGGTAGTCACACCGTCAACGGTGTAGTGGGTCTGAATACCGATGCGCCACTGGAAGAACGGCTCCATGATCACGCCTTCTTCGGCAAGGGCATCCACATTGTTGGTCTTTTTCTCGAAATGAACAAACCAGTACTCGAAGTGAGGTGTGGAATGATAGGTATCATTATCATTAAAATCATCATAAAGGAGCAAGAACGGATAAACATTGGTGGTTGGCACGTCAAACTCAGGATACTCATCGGG
>JAEEGL013602272.1_pt1 | contig 15158 bp, 10 predicted proteins | sample 9134231 | NCBI WGS metagenome assembly JAEEGL01 (sample SAMN16246548, study PRJNA631951) | gut metagenome | biome: gut microbiome; feature: rumen; material: fiber-attached | host: Bos | place: Iran: Karaj | collected 2018-10 | reverse complement strand
TTTCTCCTGTTCTGGAAGTACCGATTCAGCCGAAACTTCTGAAGATTCTGCGAAGACGGCACAGCATCAGGTATGCACGATAGCCCTACTCTCTACAGCCGATTGCCAACCATTCTTCTATGCACAGGAGCATGGCATGTACAAGCGTCTTGGCCTTGACATTGCCTTCGAGAGATACGAATCGCAGTACGATTGCGACACGGCTCTTGCTGGTCATGCCGATGGTGCATATGCCGACTCCCTCTTCCTGAGTAAGAGTTCACGCTTTCAGAAGTCCCGCGTCGCAATGCGCACACGGACGTCCTGCGGCGTTGTCTCGGCGGCCTCGCTACGTTTTAGGGCGGCAAAGGAACTGGAGGGTAGGGTGATAGCTATTGCTCCGCAAACCCTCAGCGAACAGATTGCCTACGAAGGTGTACGAAGCGGAGGAGTGGCAACAACCGAAGTCATGTATCCGCACATTGGGAGCTTTGCCGTTGCAACAGGAATGTTGCGCGATTCACAGATAGACGCCGCCGTACTTCCTGAACCTTTCATGACGGAGGCCGTACAGCACAGGGCGAAAGCCTTATACCGAAAGGACGAAGGATGGCGGGGTGCCGTTGTCGTAAATGGTTCCAACGCTCGCCACAAGCTGACGCAGCAACAGATACAAACTCTCCGCAAGGGCTACAACATGGCGGTGGACAGTTTGAACAAACAGACAAAAACACATGCTGGATTCAAATACTATCAAAATACTGATTAAGGATGCCCAAAAGGCTTTGAAGGAAAGGCACATCTACGATGCCCTCTACAGCATGCGCGAAATATGCAACGAGATACGTTATGCTTCGCTGCGCAGCTCTACGGACTCGCTGATAGAGGACTATAGTCGTATGCTCGACTATTGGGAAAAAGGCGTTTCCGACCCCGCAAGGGAAAAGATTTTCGAAAGTTTCATGCGTCGCGCCATATATCTCGTCGAAAATGCGTGGTATATATATCTGGGTGACCAGTTTAAAGACTGGAAGTATGGAGTCGATAGTATGTATTTATACAACGGTCCTGAGTCTGCAAAGATGAACGACTGCATAAGGCTTTTCTACTACATACTCGACTATCCTCCCCTCGACGAGGCGCTCTACGAATACTTGCGCAAGGCTCTACATTCCAAGATAAATACCTCGGATCATATTCAAATGGCAATGAGCGCACTCACGCTCTCGTGCCTGAACGTGTTCGATTCGTATAAACTCTCTCTACTGCTGGAATACGCAAACAGCGACGATATCGACATCGACGTACGCGCAAGGTGCCTCGTTGGCGTGGTCCTCGTTTGTATTGCACATGAATGGAAGATTCCCTACTTTCCTGACATATCTTTCCAGCTGAGCCTACTCGCTGTGGATGCGCATTTATATGCCGACTTAAAGACAATACAGCTGCAGTTGCTGCTCAGTCTTAACACGATGAAGGACAGCCGTCGCATGAACGACAAAATTATTCCCGACATGATGCGCGCGTTCGATGAAGTGATAAAACTCATGAAGGACAAAGACGGGAACATAAACTTCGAAGACCCCTCCGTGCTGGAAAACTTGGAGTTGGATTTCAATCCAGACTGGACAGCTGGCGGCAACGATGCCATGCGTCGAACGATGAACGAGTTCATGAGCATTCAGGAAAAGGGTGCCGACATGTTCTACAGCACATTCTCTACCATGATGCAGCGCTTCCCCTTCTTCCGCACAGCTGCGAACTGGTTTTCGCCTTTCACGCTCAAACATCCCTCCTTCAACGGCACGGGCGACATGTTTCGGAGAATGGAAGTGCTCTTCTCTATTCGCAAATCATGCAATACCGAGAAGTACGCATATTGCTTCCTCTTCTCGACATTAACGGAAAAAGCCATAAACCACATATTCGACAACATTGCTGACGCGCAGGGAATATCTGAGAATTTAGGCGAAACAGGTTCACACGACACGCGAAGCGAGGCCATGCAGACATCCGTGCGGGCATACATACAGGACATCTACCGCTTCTTCACGCTCTACGAAAGGCGCGGCGCCGACATGCTGAACCCCTTCACCCTGAACTTACACCTTGACAACTGCGGATTCTTCAAGGCAATTGCGGGGCAGACAAACTTTATGGTTTCGTGCGCCGACTTCTGCTTCTCCGAAAAGTCGTGGGGCGATGCACTCTCGTACCTTGAGCGTATTCCCGAGCCAAAAAGGAACGCCGAGGTGTACGAGAAGATGGGATACTCCTGCTATCGCCAAAACGACTACGACATGGCGGCTGAGTATTTCGAGCGCGCCAATATGCTGCGCCCCGACTCGCGATGGACATTGCGCCAGCTTGCGAAGACTTACATCTCCAATAATAACTATAGCAAAGCTCTCGTGTCGCTACATCAGCTTGAGCGTATGGATGGCGACAACGAAGAGACGCTCCTGCTACTTGGCGAGTGCCACATCCTGCAAGGAAACTCCGAACTCGCCTTCGAGAAACTCTACAAGGCCGAATACCTCCACCCAGGCCTGCCCACGTGGCGCGCTTTGGCGTGGTGCTCGCTCGTATTCCACAAACCCAAGCAAGCAAGCGAATTCTACGCGAGGATACTTGCTTCAGAGAATACAAAAAATAAGAAAAACAAAGAGAACGGGAAGCGCGCAGACCACTATAATGCCGCCCACGCGGCATGGGTGAGCGGCGACATCCCACAGGCTATCGAGCATTACCTCACTGTGCTCGACATCGACGACAAAGACTTCGCTTCCAGTACGTTCTTCGACGAGGACAAAAAACTGCTTCACGACTACGGCCTGACGGACAGCGACTTCGTCTTTATGCGCGACGCTATTAACAGGCGCAAGGCAAACATAAGGGAAACAAACGAACAGTCCAGCGTGTAAACGAACGTTCCTCTAATCGCTTCAACCAAAAGCAAAAACTAAAAAACCATAATCCCATGACGAAATCAAAGAACCTTCTGTTTTCTCTCCTGCTGATACCTGCGGGCATGACGGCGCAGAGTGCGGAGACAATAGACTTCCTGACGACGCCGCACCACCAAGTGTCCGACGCACAGGAGCGCACGCTTAGCCTCGACGTGAATGCCTCGGGCGAGTATGTTGCAACATGCGATGCCGAGTGGGCGACAATCATTCCGCGCGAGGGTGGGGTGTATGTCCACATCGACGAAAACACCAGCTACTCAGCGCGCGAAACTACAATACGCTTCGAGAATGTCGACGGACATCTCAAGACGGCTGTGTCGTTACAGCAGCAGGGATACCGCGACGAACTCGTGAACTACCTGCTTGAGCACATCGACACATATTCCACAAACGGCTACGGCAAGAGCGAACCATTGGCAATCTCCGACATAGCCCTAAAACGCGATAGCGTGTGGAAGGCATGGCAGCAGGCAAATAGCCTCTACGACGAGGAGAAGCTCATACCGCTTGACAAGCTCTCGCAGACGTCAACGGGAGCATGGCATATCCCTGCCACGCTCGAAGCTTCGGCAACGATGAACTACCGCTATGGGCGCAAGGGCACAAGCGTGCCTGCCGAGGGACTGCCGCTCTTTATCTATCTGCATGGTTCAGGCGACCCCGACGGCGAATGGGCAAACGGCCTCTCACTCGGACAAAGTTGGAACGACGCACCCAGCGCATACTTCATTCCGCAGATACCAAATACTGGCGAACTCTACCGCTGGTGGCAGCGTGGCAAACAATGGGCTTGGGAAAAGCTGTTGCGACAGGCTTTTGTCGGCAGCGACATCAACCCCGACCGCATATACGTATTCGGAATCTCCGAAGGCGGCTACGGCAGCCAGCGTCTCGCCTCGTTCTATGGCGACTATTGGGCTGCGGCAGGCCCTATGGCTGGCGGCGAACCCCTGAAGAACGCTCCCGCTGAGAACCTCCGCAACACGCCCTTCTCTCTGCGCACAGGTTCGCTCGACAGCGACTTCTCGCGAAACCTCCTCACCACATACACGAAGGAAGCCCTTGACAGCCTTCAGCAGCTCTATCCCGACGGCTACGAACATTGGGTAACGCTCATTCAAGGTTCTGGTCACGGCATTGACTATTCTCCGACAACGCCGTGGCTGAAGAAATACGTGCGCAACGCTACGCCAATGAATGTCAACTGGGAGGACTACTCTATGGACGGACTCTTCCGTCGTGGCTTTGCCAACATCGAAGTCATCGAACGCCCCAACGTCGTTTACCGCACCTACTACGAGGAGACCATCAAGGACAACGTCGTCAACGTAAGCGTCCAGAATGTTGACTATTTGACTACAGAGAGCGTTGAGGGCGTCGAGACGAAGTTTGAGCGCACACGCTGGAACGTGCGTTTTGGACGTTTCCGCGTGTATCTCAACGAGAACATGGTTGACCTGAGCAAGCCCGTGCGCATAGTCGTCAATGGCAAGGAGTACTGCAACGAAGTCCTGACGCCCGACGTGCGCCACATGGTGAACAGTACTGCCTGCTTCTTCGACCCGCGCCGCGTGTTCCCAGTAGCTTTCGACGTGAACATTGAACCGTAAAGCCTTCACCTCCATAGGCTTGACGTTTCTCAAGACCTTTACGCTGCCCATAGCGATGACTGTGGGCAGCGTCCTCTATATTACCTTTGCCTTCGTGCCACAGCTCGACGGGGCTGCGCGTTTCTTCGACCCCATACTCAACGCGCTTTTCCCCGTGTTCATGTTCTTCATCCTGCTTGTCACGTTCTGCAAGGTGGACTTCCGTCGTATGCGTCCAGCACGCTGGCACGCGTGGATAAGTATTGAGCAGTTCATAGTAGTCGGCATTATCGTCGGGTTGATTGTGGGATTGCGCCCTTCGGGAAACACCCTTGTACTTTCCGAAGGCCTTCTTACGTGCATCATAGCTCCCACAGCGGCAGCGGCTGCTGTCGTGACGGCAAAGCTCGGCGGCAATCTCGAGACCATGACCACTTACACGTTCCTCTCGAACCTTCTCTGCGCGCTGATGGTGCCCGTTTTCTTCCCACTCGTGAATCACTCTGCCGACATGACGTTCATGGCTGCATTCTTGAAAATTCTCTACAAGGTGTTCCTCGTGCTCGTCATGCCCATGCTGCTTGCATACATCATCAAACACTATGCTCCGCGCCTCCATCGCCGCATTGTTGGCGTCAAAGACCTTTCGTTCTACATCTGGGCAGTATCGCTCTCCCTCGTCACAGGCACAACCGTCAAGCATATCGTTCATTCCAACGCAAGCCTCACGTTCCTGCTCATCATGGCCGCAGGAAGCCTCGTCGTTTGCATCGTACAGTTTGCCGTGGGGCGCAGCATCGGGCGACGTCACGGCGTAAAAGTCGAAAGCGGACAAGCCCTTGGGCAGAAAAACACAGCTTTCGCCATTTGGATGGCGTACACGTACCTCACACCTTTGTGCTCCGTAGGCCCCGGCTGCTACATTCTTTGGCAGAACATCATCAATAGCCTCGAGATAGCACGCACACCAGGTGGTGCAAAAAGCGCATAGACAGAGGATTTTCATTGTAGCCATAAACATTTTTTGCTCTTGTGCACTTCCCCTTCGCTCTACTGTTTTTCCATTACTTTCGCATAAATATGTACTCAGGAAAAACAGAATCTTTCTCGTATCTTGATGAAAAATACTCGCATCTCGATTGAAAATTCTCGCATCTTGTTTGAAAATTCTCGGACTTCGTTTGAAAATATACCGCATTTCGCAGGATATAATGCATGAGATAGAAAATAATTTGTATCTTTGTGCGCTGAATTGTAGAACAAGGAAAAAAGGAATCGTATTCAAACAGGATGAAGAAGGACAAAGTTGCGAAATCGGGTAGGATGGAGTATGCCTCCTTCTTCTCGCGCGGCGAGGAACTGCTGAATGCGTGGTCGCATGCAGCGGGCATCGTATTGGCCGTTGTTGCGGGTGCGTACTTCCTGTATATCTGCCTCACATACGAGAGCCATCCCGCAGCAGACCTGCATACAGGCAGTATGCCCGTAGAGAACAGCTTTGCCACATTTGGCGTCACGCTGTACCTGATAGGTATGCTTGGCTCCTACCTGACTTCTACGCTCTACCATGCGCTCCCAAACTCGCGCGCCAAGGCCGTGCTGCGACGCTGGGACCATGCCGCCATATATTGGCACATCGCGGGCAGCTATTCGCCCATTACGCTCCTGGCACTACGCGGTCAGGGCTATTGGGGATGGGGCTTGTTCGCCTTCGTATGGACATCGGCCATCGTGGGAACGTGGATGAGCTTCCGACGCCTCAGCGAGCATAGCTATTTCGAAACTATCTGCTTCTGCTTGATGGGATTGAGCGTGCTCGTAGCCTTCGGGCCTCTGCTGAGCGTGAGTCCTGCCGACGCGATAGCGTGGATAATAGCCGAGGGCGTGTGCTACATCACGGGAGCCGTGTTCTACAGCCTGCGCCGACGCTTTATGCATGCCGTGTTTCACTTCTTCGTGCTGGCGGGAAGCTTGTGCCACATCATCGCAGTGCGGAGCATTCTGCTGGCGCAGTTGTAGCACTTCACGCTTCAGCAAAGAAAAATAGCGACCAACAAACATTTAGACACATAAGCAAATAATTCTAACAAATATACAAACACTATGCAAGCATTCGTATTTCCCGGACAGGGAGCACAATTCGTAGGAATGGGCAAAGCGCTTTATGATGCCCATCCCGTAGCACGCCAGTATTTCGACAAGGCAAACGAAATCCTTGGTTTCAACATCACCGACATCATGTTCAACGGTACCGACGAGGAACTCAAGCAGACGCGCGTCACGCAACCCGCCGTATTCCTCCATAGCGTAATCAAGGCTTTGTGCCTTGGCGACGATTTCTGCCCCGACATGGTAGCAGGTCACAGCCTTGGCGAACTGTCGGCTCTCACAGCAGCAGGATGCCTCACTTTCGAGGACGGCCTGCGCCTCGTGGCTGCTCGTGCCGAAGCCATGCAGCGAGCATGCGAAGCCGCACCAGGCACAATGGCTGCCATCATCGCACTTCCCGACGAGACTGTTGAAACTGCCTGCAACGAGGCAACGGAGGAGGGCAGCATCGTCGTGCCTGCCAACTACAACTGCCCGGGACAGCTCGTTATCTCTGGACATGCCGAGGCCGTAGAGCGTGCATGCGAAAAGCTGCGCGAAGCTGGTGCCAAGCGTGCACTCGTACTGCCTGTAAGCGGAGCATTCCACAGCCCGCTGATGCAGCCTGCGAAGGAAGAACTTGAGGCTGCCATAGCTCGTACGGAATTCCACACGCCACGTTGTGCAGTATATCAGAACGTCGATGGCAAGCGCCACGTAGATGCTGAGGAAATCAAGCAGAATCTCATCCTGCAACTCACGAGTAGCGTACGCTGGACGCTGGAGGTGCAGAACATGATGGCCGACGGAGCCACAAGCTTCACGGAGTGCGGTCCTGGCAAGGCTCTTCAGGGCATGATATCTAAAATTGCACGCGACGCAGCACGCGAAGTCGAGATAAAGGGTGTCGAAGAGTAATGGAAAAAGCATGGACATGCATCCGAAATTCTTGGTACTGAAAGTATTATTTGTCATACTCTGCTTATTCTTGCCTACAACGATGAAAGCCCAATCACAACGCATAATGATTTATCAGGTTCTGCCGCGACTGTACGGAAATACCTGTCAGAACAACGTCCCAGGCGGCACTCTCGATGAGAACGGCGTGGGCAAGATGGCCGACTTCACGCCAACGCGTCTGAAGCGACTTCGCGACTTCGGCTATACACACGTCTGGTACACGGGACTGCTTGAGCACGCCACGCAGACAGACTATTCGCAGTATGGCATACGCCGCGACAACGCTGCCGTAGTGAAGGGGCGCGCAGGTTCTCCTTACGCCGTCAAGGACTACTACGACATCGACCCCGACTTGGCAAAAGACCCTGCGAAGCGCATGGAGGAGTTCGAAGCCCTTGTGAAGCGCACGCATAAGGCTGGGCTGAAATTCATCATGGACTTCGTGCCGAACCACGTGGCGCGGCAATACAATAGCGATGCACGCCCCGCTGGCGTCAAGGACCTCGGACAGGGCGACAACACGGCAATGGCTTTCAACCGCGACAACAACTTCTACTACATCCCGGGCGAGTCGCTACACCTCGACAACATCCCGCAGGCGCAGGAAGCCAACGCGCTGATGCCCTATCAGGAATATCCTGCGCGAGTGACGGGCAACGACGTGTTCTCCGCCACACCTGGCGAAAACGATTGGTACGAGACAGTGAAGTTGAACTACGGCGTCGACTACCAAGGGGGACGCATAAAGCTTTATCCCCTTGGTGCGAGCGAACAGACGTGGGAAAACGTGCCCTCGACGTGGCGCAAGATGACGGAGATTTTACGTTTCTGGGCGCAGAAGGGTGTCGATGGCTTCCGCTGCGACATGGCCGAGATGGTGCCTGTCGAGTTCTGGGGATTTGCCATTCCTCGTGTGAAGGAGTTGAACCCAAACATCATCTTCATTGCGGAAGTTTACAACCCCTACGAATACCGCAACTACATCGGGCGCGGACACTTCGACTACCTCTACGACAAGGTGGGACTCTACGACACCCTGCGCGCTGTAGTGCGTGGCGAGGCTGAGGCAAGCGCCATCACCAGCTGCTGGCAGCAAGTGGACGACATCAACACGCACATGCTGAACTTCCTCGAAAACCACGACGAGCAACGCGTAGCATCCCCGTTCTTCGCTGGCGATGCGCGCAAGGCTCTTCCTGCACTCGTCGTGAGCAGTTCAATGGGAACAAGCCCGTTCATGGTATATGCTGGACAGGAACTCGGCGAGGCTGCCCCCGATGCTGAGGGCTTCAGCGGAGCAGACGGACGCACGACAATCTTCGACTACTGGGGCGTGGAATCATATCGCAAACTCCTTGCCGGCTACAACAAACTCGGAAAGGAGGAGCGCGAACTCTACGACTACTACCAGCGCGTCGTCACCTTGCAGAACGAGCGTCCAGCGTTACAGCACGGCAGTTTCTTCGACCTCATGTACGTAAACGAAGATGGGCTCGGAGGTTTCGATTCGAAGTGTAATTATGCATTCCTGCGCAGCAGCAAGGAGGAGACAATCCTCGTCTGCGCAAACTTCTCCGACGAGGCACGCACAGTACGCGTACGCATACCTGAACACGCCTTCAACATACTCGGAATAAAGCAGGGCACGGTACTCACAACCGAACTCCTTACCGGCGAGAAAGGCCGCATGGAACTAAAAGCCGACGGGCTTGTGCCCATCTACCTTCCCGCAAATGGCGCAGCAATGCTGTCGTGGTGAGAACAGGAATCTGAGTATTGAGAACAGATAGTCAAGAATGTCTGCTACCATTAGCAAGAGGTTCTTTAGGACTATTGAGAATAAAGAAAGCAAAGCGGAACATTTAAAAGCGTTTCCCTAAAAACCAACCCTATGCGTACCTTAACACTTCCCTTGCTCGGACTTGCCGCAGGGGCATTCGCACAATCAGCACAAAAGCCTAACGTCATCCTGCTCGTTGCCGACGACCTCGGCTACGGCGACCTCTCATGCTATGGTGCAACACGCGTACAGACGCCTGCCGTTGACAGCATTGCGCGTAATGGCGTGCGCTTTACCGACTGCCATGCCGTAGCATCCACAAGTACTCCTTCGCGCTATTCCCTACTTACAGGAGAATACTGCTTCCGCCGTCCTGGTACGGACATTGCGGCAGGAAATGCGGGGATGATTATACGCCCCGAGCAGTACACCATCGCCGACATGTTCCGTAGCGCTGGATACACAACGGCTGCCATAGGAAAATGGCACCTCGGGCTTGGAAGCGTTACAGCCCAGCAGGACTGGAACAAACCGCTTGACATGACGCCCGCCGACATAGGTTTCGACTATCATTACCTGATGGCGGCAACGGCAGACCGCGTGCCGTGCGTGTTCATTGAGAATGGTGCCGTGGCAAACTACGATGCCGAGGCTCCGATTTACGTTTCGTACCAAAAGAACTTCGATGGCGAACCTACGGGTGCCAACAATCCCGAACTGCTTACAAAACTGCGCTCAAGCCATGGGCACAATCAAAGCATCGTGAACGGCATAGGACGCATTGGATACATGAAAGGGGGCGGCAAGGCGCTTTGGCGCGACGAGGACATCGCCGACAGCATCATCGCGCACTCCGTACGTTTCATGGAGCAGAACAAGGAAAATCCGTTCTTCATGTACCTATGCACCAATGACGTACACGTTCCACGCTATCCTCACGAGCGCTTTCGCGGCAAGAGTCCGATGGGATTGCGCGGAGAGGCTATCTTGCAGTTCGACTATACAGTAGGGAAGATTGCCGAAGCACTCCGAGAGCTCGGAATTGCCGACAACACATTACTTATCATAACGAGCGACAACGGTCCCGTACTCGACGACGGCTATCAAGACCAAGCTCCTGAACTTGCTGGCAGCCACAACCCCAGCGGTCCGTGGAGAGGCGGCAAATATAGCGCCTTCGAGGCAGGCACGGCAGTACCATTCATCGTCAACTGGCCCGCACGCATTCATGAGGGAAAGACCTCGGATGCCCTCGTCAGCCATATTGACGACATTGCCTCCCTTGCTGCACTCGTGGGAGCAGACGTGCCCCTTGGCTCAGCCTACGACAGCCAGAACCACATCAGCACGTGGCTCGGCGAGGACACTCGCGACAGGGAATTCGTCATGGAGATGTCGCAGGCGCGCACACTCTCTCTGCGCACAAAGGAATGGAAACTCATAGAGCCCTGCAACGGCGCTGCTCGCCAGACGCAGACGAATATCGAGACGGGATACCTGAAAACACCGCAGCTTTACAACATCAGTACATCACGCTACGAGAGCAACAACGTCTATGACGCAACTCCCGACGTGGCGGCAGAAATGCAGGCGCGCCTGACAGCTTTGCGCCAACCGCTGGCAAGTGCCGACACATGCTACTGGTACTACCTCTATACTCCTGAGCGCGACGGACGCTACATGACGTCGAAAGGGGCAGGGAAGGGGCTCGTAGGTGTCCAGCAACCCACAACACAATCGTCGCAATGGAAGTTCGTGCTACGTCAGGACGGCACCTATGACATTGTATGCCGCGCCGATGCGTCGTATCTCGTGCCCGGTGCCGTGCAGAAGCCATCCCTACAACTGAAGACGTCGAGCCAGGCACCCGCAAAGGGATGGTCGCTGACGACAAACGGCATAATGGGCTGCCTGTACGCTATCGTCGATGAAGATTCCCAAGTGAACCAAGGCAACGCCTCTCGCGACTGGATGGTGCTGAACTGGGGCGACGGCACGAACACGACGGATGCAGGTTGCCGCTACGCTATCGTACTGAAAGAGGCAGAATCGCAGACGCAGTCCGCAGTTTTCATTCCTCAAATAAGTCCTGAGGATATTTCCGTCAAAGAGGATGGCTTTTATCTGCGTTCTACGGGTGACGAGATGCGCCTTTTCAGTCTCGACGGCAGGCGTGTGATGCCTCGCATGGGGGCTTTACGCGGTCCGCATATAGCTCTTGTAGGCACGCAGCGGTATAAAGTGATGTTCTAAATCGAAACTATTCCAACAGATGACAACAACCGACAGCAAGCAGGGCGGAAACGTGCATATCAGGCGGCTCGCATCGCATCTTTCGAGCGGGCAGTTGCAGATACTTCTCGCTATCGTCACAGGTGTGGGCGCAGGTCTTGCCGCGCAGTTCCTGAAATGGCTAATCGAGGAGATAAAACTGCTACTTACTCAGGGTTTCGACGTTACGCGAGCACAATGGCTCTTCCTCGTGTATCCCGTTGTGGGCATATTGCTGACGGCGTTGTTCATCAAATATGTCGTGCGCGACAACATTGCCCACGGCATCACGAAGATACTCTTCTCGCTTTCGCGCCGAAAGGGACGCATCAAGCGCCACAACACATGGTCGAGCCTGATAGCCTCTGCCCTGACGATAGGCTTTGGCGGTAGTGTGGGAGCGGAGAGCCCTATTGTGCTGACGGGCTCTGCCATAGGCTCCAACCTCGGACAAATCTTCCACTTCGACCACAAGCGCCAAATGTTGCTCATTGGCTGCGGTGCCGCAGCAGCATCGGCAGGCATCTTCAAGGCTCCCATCGCAGGCGTGCTGTTTGCGCTTGAGGTCTTGATGATAGACATGACGATGGCGTCGCTCCTGCCGCTTCTGATATCTGCCCTCACTGCCACGTGCGTAGCCTATGCCCTCAGTGGTACCGACGCAATGTTCGACTTCCAGCTGCAAGACGCGTTCTCCATCAATCAGGTTCCCAGTAGCCTTCTCCTCGGACTCATCTGTGGACTTGTAGCCTTGTATGCGATGCGCACTATGACGGCGACGGAGCGCATGTTCTCGCGTGTAAAGGGACTTATGCCGAAGGTCTTGATAGGCGGTGCAATACTCGCCGTGCTTATCTACCTTTTCCCACCTCTCTACGGCGAAGGATACGACACGATAAGCACCATCCTCACGCAGGCGGAGCGTGCCGACGTGAATGCCGTGATGAACAATTCGTTCTTCTACGGACACCCAGCCTTGCTACTTCTCTTCCTGGGGCTCATCATCCTCCTGAAGTCATTTGCAACAAGTGCCACAAACGGTGGTGGCGGATGCGGAGGAACATTTGCGCCGAGCCTTTTCCTCGGATGCCTCTCGGGCTACGTGTTCTGCTGCCTATGGAACCACTTCGACATCCTCGGCATACATCTTAGCGAGCGCAACTACGCACTCCTCGGCATGGCGGGACTTATGAGCGGATTCTTCCATGCTCCGCTGACGGGCGTCTTCCTGATTGCCGAACTTACAGGCGGCTACGACCTATTCATTCCCTTGATGATTGTCTCTGCCGCAGCTTATCTCACGATACACATCTTCGAGCCCCACAACATCTACGCAATACGCCTTGCCGAGAGGGGCGACCTTCTCACCCACGACAAGGATAAGGCCATACTCACGCTCATGCGCCTCGACGACGTCATCGAGCGCAGCACCGTAAAGCTTTCTCCTGAGATAGAACTCGGCAAGATGGTGCAGGTTGTCTCCCGCGACGAGCGCGAAGACTATGCCGTCACCGATGCAGCAGGACATTTGAAGGGTATCATAAACCTTACCGCAGTCAGAAAAGTCATCTTCCGAAGCGAACTATACCGACTCTTCCGTGCCGAACAACTGATGAAGCAGCCCGAGGAAATAATCTACATAACAGATACGGTACCCGAAATCATGGAGAAGTTCCAACGCACAAGCGCCGACGTTCTCCCTGTGCTGGCGACAGACAAAACCTTCGAGGGATTCGTGTCGCGCTCGCACCTCCTCGACAGCTATCGCAAGATGATGCGCGACTTCTCCGAAGAATAAAATTATATTTCTCTGAGAAAAAATCAAAATAATCCGAGAAACTTTGAAAATAATCTGAGAAACTTTGAAAATAATCTGAGAAACTTTGAGAACTCCGACTATTCCGACGCTATGAACAAGGAACAACTGAGAATTGTATATATGGGAACGCCAGAGTTCGCCGTAGAAAGCCTACGACAACTCGTAGAAGGCGGCTACAACGTGGTGGGAGTCGTCACCATGCCCGACAAACCTATGGGGCGACATCAGGACACGCTCTCGCAAAGCGAGGTAAAAAAATATGCGCTGAGCCAGGGGCTGAAGGTGTTGCAACCAGAACGGCTCAAGGATGAAGCGTTTCTTGAAGAACTTAGGGCTATGCGCGCTGATTTGCAGATTGTTGTAGCATTCCGAATGCTTCCAGAAGTAGTGTGGAGCATGCCGCGCCTTGGCACCTTCAACTGCCATGCGTCGCTACTCCCGCAATATCGCGGTGCAGCACCCATAAACTGGGCAGTCATCAATGGCGAAGTGGAGACGGGCGTAACCACCTTTTTCCTTCAGCACGACATCGACACGGGCAACATCATAGCACAGCGCAAAACCCCAATAGGACCAGACGAAACCGTTGGCGACGTGTACGAACGCCTGATGAAGATGGGGGCAGAGCTCGTAACCGACACCGTTGACATGATTCTACGCGACGAAGTCGTAACTCGCAGGCAAGACGAGTTGGCAGAGGGCATCGCGCTGAAGCCCGCACCAAAGATATTCAAGGACACGTGCCGCATCCCTTGGGGTGAGGGCGCACAACGCTGCCACAACTTCATACGCGGACTCTCGCCATACCCCGCAGCATGGACAGAACTGCATAAGGGCGACGAGACGAAGGTGCTGAAAATCTACAAGTCGAGCCTTGTGGACGATAGCGTGAGCGCTTGCAAGCCAAAGACGGCACCCGCAGGCACATATCCTCTATGGAGCGACGCCGGCAAACTCTACGCAAGCCTTCACGGCGGCATACTACGCATCGAGGAACTGCAACTGGCAGGCAAGAAGCGCATGGCAGCTGACGACTTCCTACGAGGCTTCCGTCTGGAGGGAGACGAACACCTACAATGAGGCTCGGAAATGTCGCGAAACTGCACTTTTTCGCCAAAGATGTGCAACTATTCGGAAAAAACGCTTTATATTCGCGCCGTAAATAATAGCGAACAACGATACAAATACTATTTAATAACCTAAAAACTCAATTATTATGAAGAAATTCATGACAATCGCAACCATCGCAGTTGCAAGCTTTGGTCTCACAGGCTGTGGCCCCACGGGACAGACATTCCTCAACGACCTGCTGAACAACGTAAACACCGGCATTCAGGATTCTGGCGAAACGAGCACGCTGGCTAACACGCTGACGTCAGTACTGGGTGTTGTGGCAACGGCAAGCCCCGTAGCAGCCAAAGACCTCCCCGGCTCTTGGAACTACACATCCTCGAAAATTTACTTCGAGAGCGAGAACGTGCTTGCACAGCTCGGTGGACAGGCAGCAGCCACAACCATCGAAAGCAACATCAACACGCAGCTCGCAAAGCTCGGCATCAAGAAGGGCGCATGCAGCTTCCAGTTTGCACAGAACGGCACGTTCCAGGCTGTCATCGGCGGCAAGAACATCTCCGGCACATACAAACTGAACGAGCAGGCTGGCACGCTGACACTCACGACAGCTCTCGGCCTTGGCAACATCA
>JAEEGL012902539.1_pt1 | contig 15158 bp, 13 predicted proteins | sample 9134231 | NCBI WGS metagenome assembly JAEEGL01 (sample SAMN16246548, study PRJNA631951) | gut metagenome | biome: gut microbiome; feature: rumen; material: fiber-attached | host: Bos | place: Iran: Karaj | collected 2018-10 | reverse complement strand
GAGGTCTGTGTGCTGTACGAAACCGCAGCGCTGTATATGTTCCGCTCCGTGGATGTGACCGGTATGGAAGTGGAACTGACATATAACGGGATCACACGTAATGTAACGATAATCGGAGTATTGAAGAGCTCAGACTCGGATATGGAGAGAGCCAGACAGAACATCGCTGCGGGGCGCGGCGATTCCATGTGGCCTACCCTGTATATGCCATATACCCTGATGACAGATAAGTTCACCATACCCGGAGAGAATATCACATCATTCTCCATCTATCCCATGAGCGGTCACGCCGATGCAGCGGCCGTCAAAGTATGCTCAGTGGCAGAGATCATCCTGGATCTGAGGGGAGAAAACGCCGTCACTGTACAGTCATTTGCCTCCATGATGAGCATGTATACCAATATACTGGATTCGGTCACCATGATCGTGGCTCTCGTGGCAGCCATCTCTCTGCTGGTAGGCGGTATAGGCGTCATGAACATCATGACGGTGACCGTGACCGAGCGCACCCGTGAGATCGGTATCAGGAAGTCACTGGGAGCACATACATCCTCGATCCTGTTCCAGTTCCTGATCGAATCATCCATGATCACTCTTCTGGCCGGTTTTATCGGTATGGCTCTGGGATTTGTCTTAAGCAAACTCGTATCAATGGTTTCGGATTCTCTGACAGCGGTGATACTCCCCCGTGATGTCATTATGGTAGTATCCATCTCAACCGCCATAGGCATATTCTTCGGCATCTATCCCGCACGTCGTGCGGCGAGGCTTAATCCGGTCGATGCACTTCGCGCCGAATAGTGGTATACTTGTCATATGTCATTATTCAAAAACGAGAAAAACACAGGTTTAAAGATAATCATTGTAGGTTGCGGCAAAGTAGGTGTCACTCTGGTCGGTCAGCTGATAAGCGAAGGCCATGACATCTCGGTGATTGACACCGACGCATCCAGGATCCAGGAGATAACCAATCTGTACGATGTGATGGGCGTCATAGGAAACGGCGCCAGTTTCACAGTGCAGAGGGATGCCGGCATAGATGAAGCCGATCTGCTGATAGCCATCACGGGGTCCGATGAGCTCAACATGCTCTGCTGTACCGTGGCAAAGCGTGTCGGTGACTGTGCTGCCATCGCACGTGTACGTACTCCCGATTACAGCCAGGAGGTCGGTTATCTGCGCGAGAAACTCGGACTCGCTCTCATCATCAATCCCGAGCTCGAAACCTCTGTCGAAGCAGCCAATATCCTGAGCATGCCTTCGGCTCTTGAGGTTGACTCTTTTGCCAGAGGTCAGGCACAGCTCATCAAATTCAAGATAGACGAAACCAGCATACTGCACGGCAAGGCCATCATGGATCTCGATAACAAGCATACCGAGTCCATCCTGATCAGTGCGGTTCAGAGGGATGGCGAAGTCATCATCCCCTCCGGTACTTTCCGCATGCAGGCGGGTGATATCATATCGGTACTGGGCACACGCCGAAGCGTGCGCAAGTTCATGGACTATATAGGCATCAGATCCCATGCCGTCAGGAACGCGATGATAGTCGGCGGCGGTCGTGCCGCATACTATCTGGCACTTCAGCTCACCAACATGGGGGTAGAGGTCAAGATCATAGAGCGCAGCCAGGCTCGCTGCGAAGAGCTTTCGATCCTGCTCCCCAAAGCCATCATCATACACGCGGACGGCTCCGACGAGGAGATATTGAAGGAAGAAGGCATCTTCAACACGGATGCGTTCATCCCTCTCACGGGCATAGATGAGCAGAACATCATGCTGACGCTGTACGCCAAGAAAGTCTCCAAAGCAAAGATCGTGACCAAGATCACGAGGATCGGTTTCTCTGATGTGATAGCGGGACTGGACTTAGACAGCGTGATCTATCCCAACAAGATCACTGCCGAAGCGATCATAGCTTACGTACGGGCCATGAGGAATTCCAAGGGCTTCAGTAATATCGAGACTCTGTATCATCTGTTCGACCATAAGGCGGAAGCTCTGGAATTCAAGGTAGGCGAGTCAAATGCAGCAACGGACAAGCCGCTCATGGAGCTGAAGCTGAAAAAGAATCTGCTGGTAACCTGTATCATACGAAACGGACAGATCATTATCCCCCGCGGTCACGACAGTATACGCAAAGGTGATTCCGTGGTAGTGATAACGACCGATACCGGATTCAAGGACATTACCGATATACTGGCGCAGTGAGGCGAAGATAGCGTATGAACAGATCTATGATACGTTATGTGATGGGCGGAGTACTGAAGGTGGAAGGCATACTGCTTCTTCTGCCTTTTATCATTTCACTTATTCATAACGAGCGTTCCGGATTATGGTTTCTCCCGGTGGCCTTCGGTTCCACCGTTCTGGGGATCCTTTTTACTCTCAGAAAACCCGATTCTCAGGTATTTTATCTCAAAGAAGGCTGTGTGAGCACGGCAATGAGCTGGATCATCATTTCCGTGGTGGGGTGCCTGCCGTTTTGGTTATCTGGTGAGATCCCCTCTTTTACGGATGCACTCTTTGAAACGATTTCCGGTTTCACCACTACCGGAGCCAGCATCCTCACTGCGGTGGAGCCTCTGTCCAAATGCATGCTTTTCTGGAGAAGTTTCACTCACTGGGTCGGCGGAATGGGCGTGCTCGTCTTCCTTCTCGCCATCATCCCCATGAGCGGCGGATCCAATATCAATCTGATGCGTGCGGAGAGCCCCGGCCCCTCTGTCGGCAAGCTTGTTCCGAAGATCAAGTCAACAGCGCGTATCCTGTATATCATTTATTTCGTGCTGACACTTATAGAGTTCATCCTGCTCATGATATTCGGCATGAATCCCTTTGAAGCCATCTGCAGTGCCATGGGTACCGCCGGTACCGGAGGATTCGGAGTACTTAATGACTCATTTGCCAGCTATTCTCCTGCCCTTCAATGGATCGTGACGATATTCATGATCCTGTTCGGAGTAAACTTCAACGCATACTATCTGATACTGTTCCATCAGGCAGGAAAAGCCTTCAAGATGGAGGAAGTACGTGCATATATCGGAATAATCGTTGTTGCCATCGTTATCATCATGTTTGACACGATCCACATATACGGCAATGCATTTACTGCACTTACACACTCATCTTTCCAGGTGGCATCGATCATCACGACCACAGGATTTGCCACTGCCGACTTCGATGCATGGAGCCAGACCAGCCGGACTGTCCTCGTGATACTGATGTTCATAGGTGCCTGTGCGGGATCGACCGGCGGCGGTATCAAGGTCAGCCGCTTTATCCTTGCCGCCAAGACTTTCTTCAAGGAGATCGGCGGCTATATCCACAGCAAAAGCATCAAGAAGCTCACCATGGACGGCAAACCCGTCGAACACGAAGTACTGCGCAGCGTGAACGTGTATTTCCTTACATTCCTGTTCATCTTCACCACTTCAGTGCTTCTGGTGAGCCTGGAAGGACATGATCTGACTACGAATTTCACGGCCGTAGCCGCTACTATAAATAATATAGGGCCCGGCCTAAGCATGGTCGGACCCACATGTAACTTTGCTTTCTTTAATCCATTTACAAAATATATCCTGATGTTTGATATGCTTGCGGGACGTCTCGAGCTGTTCCCGCTGCTCATCCTTCTCACTCCCAGAGTATGGTATGAGCTTCTCCATCCCACTTCCAGACACGAGAACAATAACTGATCAGCACACGCGGGATCGAATCATGTGAATGTGCAGATATCACAGCACACGGCGTATCGTAACGATGCCGCGGTATGTTGCGGGTGAAACTTTGATGCCCGTACGCTGGGTCGAGGCATGGACTATCTGTCCGTTGCCTATATATATACCGACATGCCCGCCGTAATAGATGATATCTCCGGGCTGGGCATCGGCATAAGATACCGAAGTACCTACCGTGGACTGTGAATAGGATGTTCTCGGCAGGCTGATGCCGAACGCACTGTAGACCGACTGTACGAACCCTGAGCAGTCAGCACCGTCGGTAAGAGAGGTTCCTCCCGATACATAGGGATTCCCCACGAATTTAAGAGCATAATTCGCTATCTGGCTTCCTTTCCCCGAGCCCGACGCCGTATACGACGATCCCGAGGACTTGGATGAAGATGATGATGAGGAGGAAGAAGACGTGCTCGTCGAACTGTCATCATCATTACCGGTATCTATCCCGGCAGCAGCTGCGGCTGCGGCTTCCTGCTCCGCTCTGATACGCTCCTCTTCGGCTTCCTTCTCACGTTTCTTTTCCTCGGCCTCCCGCTTCTTCTCGGCTTCGGCACGCTCCAGACTGCGTATCTCGTTCGTCTGCTGATTTATCTTGGCGGTATATATGGCGGCCTGCTGCCTCGCCTGAGCCAGCATCACGCCATAGTTCTCGTACTCCTCTTCGAGCTGGGCTTCCACTTCTTCGAGGTAGGCCTGCTCGCCTTCGAGTTCCTCCTTGGATGTCTCCAGCTCGGATTTCTCTTCTTCAAGCCTGTCCCAGACCTCCTGCGTATACTGCACGGTCTGCTTGAACTGCTCAAGCATCTGTCTGTCATATGCATACAGCTGTTCTACATAGTCAGCCTTATTCAATGCATCGGCCAGTGAGGACGTAGCTTCGAGGAAAATGGATATGTAGGTCGCATCACCCTGCTCATACATGTATTTAATGCGGATCTTCATCGTCTCATACTGCTCATCCCTGATCGCAACAGCTTCCTCGTATTCTTTCTCTGTCTCTACTATCTGCGCTTCTTTGTCCCTGATATCGGACTCGATCAGGTCTATATCAGTGAGCAGACTGACCAGCTCGAGGTTGATGCCCTCGATCTCCGCATTCAGGTCACCCATTGCACCGGATATCGAGTTGATCTGACTGTTGGCTCCGGACAGCCCGGACTGAGCTTCACTCTTTGCCTTCTCGGCATCCTTTTTCTGCTGTTCGAGATCGGATATCTCCGAATTGATGGAATCTATCTGCCCCTGAATGTCATCCACGGTGGTCGCATATGCCGTAAGCGTGCCCACGGGTACGGACAATGCCAGCACTCCGGCCACAGTCACGGCACAAAGCGGTGATGACACCGATATGAGATTGTTTTTTTTGCACTTTTTGATCATATCTTCGAAATCAACTCACTAACTCTTATATTTTACCATATTTTGTGGTCTGTGTGTTGCTTATACATATATATGACATTTGCACAGGGATGCTTAATCGTGATAAAATCATCGTTAGAGTGCGTCGGCGGGAAATGCCCGTACCTGACGCCTAAACAGTGAAACAACGGAGGATATACCATGCAGACATGGCAGATAGTAATGATAATAATAACGGTAGTTCTGATAGCAGCTATCGTAGTATTATATTTCCTGGGCAAAAAGGCTCAGAAGAAGCAGGACGAACAGCAGGCTCAGCTCGATGCGATGAAGCAGACGGTGAGCATGCTCATAATAGATAAAAAACGCATGAAATTAAAAGACGCCGGACTCCCGCAGATGGTACTGGACCAGACACCGAAGTATCTGCGCGGATCCAAGCTTCCGATAGTCAAGGCGAAAGTCGGACCCCAGATAATGTCATTCATCTCCGATGAGAAGATCTTCAACGATATTCCCGTCAAGAAAGAAGTAAAGGCAACGATCAGCGGTCTCTACATCACATCAGTCAAAGGACTGCACGGCAATATCCAGAATAACGAACCGGTCAAAAAATCCTGGAGAGCAAAGTTCCAGGAGAAAGTCGACAAGCTTCAGGAAAAAGCAGGCGCCAAACCCATCAAATAAGGCTTGGCGCCTTTTTTATCTCTAATTCTATGACAGATCCAGACGATCCTTCGGAGAGATGTCCATGCTGATCATACAGTCCGTCAGATACTCATAATTGATGTCGAGTCCGTAGCGTGCCTCCAGATGTATACAGTCGTCCTGCTCGGTGACCTCGACCTTTGTGGTATTTATCCCGATCATCAGATCTCCATACGGTGTCCGGTAGTTCGTCAGGTTCTGCTTCCCCTCTTCAAACACCATATGCACGTTGATCATGCCCTTTTTGGTCACTTCTATACTGTCGGGACTGAACTTCACCAGATTCGATATCGGTTCATCCACTCCCTCAAGCATCTCATCATACATCAGATACCGCTTATTATTTTTCTCGAAATAGTTGGCACTGGTTATGATCTCGATGGGCTCCCCCTCTCCGGTGGCCTCATTGAGAGCAAACTGCATGCCCTTCATCGCCAGAAGTACTTCGCGTGTCATATGTCCCCTCTGTCAGTATTATGTTCAATAAATCATACCACACGAGCTATACGTATGGAAGATGATATAAACTAAGCTGTAAATATGATATAATCAAAATTGTATACAAAATACAATCGTGTACAAGATTAAATATGATCACAAACGGAACCCTGACCGAAACAGCATATGCAAAGATCAATCTGGCACTTGATATCACCGGCAGACTGCCCAACGGATACCATACTGTCAGAATGATCATGGAGACCATCAGCATACATGATGATCTGACGATCAGCCTGTCACCCGAGCCCGGTATCAGGCTCAGCTGTGATATGGTCAGTGATACACTCGCCGTTGCCGAGCTCAGCTGCGGAGATGACAATCTGATCGTTAAAGCCGCACATAAACTGCTGGATCATGCCAACGCAAAGGGCTTGATACGCGATCCGGCCGGCAATATCGGTCTGGACATGCACCTGACCAAACGTATCCCCATGGCTGCCGGACTGGCAGGAGGAAGCACAGATGCAGCAGCCGCCCTTCGAGGGATCAACCGCCTGCTGAACCTGGGTTGTTCTGTCGATGAGCTGTGTGAAACAGGTGTGACCATAGGAGCTGACGTGCCGTACTGTATACAGGGTGGAAGTCGTCTGGCCGAAGGCATCGGTGAACGGTTATCGATCCTGCCGGCTCCGCCGACAGCTCATCTGCTGATCGCCAAGCCTGATATAGACGTATCCACCGCGTATGTATATAAACGCATAGACTCATCTGACGATATCAGACATCCCGACATCGATGGCATGATCTCCGACCTGGACAAGGGCGATCTGAAAGGCCTGTCCTCGCGCCTCGGTAACGTCCTCAGAGACGTGACCTGTGAAGAACATGCCATAGTACCCGAGCTGGAACAGTTCATACGGGATAACGGGGCTCTGGGGGCGCTGATGAGCGGATCCGGTCCCACAGTATACGGCATATTCGATGATGAGCAGACCTGTAAACAGGCTCTTGAGAAAGTACATGCCGTCTACCCGGGCATATACGCTTCAGACGCAACATTTATTATTCCGTGACAGATATTTTATGGAGGATTCGCATGAAACACGACTTCAAACTCGATCCGAACATATATCTCCCACTTCATGAAGTGGTGTTCAACACGCTCCGCAGAGCCATCCTGACCGGAGAGCTCGATCCCGGCGAAAGGCTCATGGAGATACATCTGGCCACTCAATTCGGTGTGAGCCGCACTCCCGTCCGCGAAGCAATACGCATGCTCGAACAGGAAGGTCTGGTAACCCTGCGTCCCGCGAGGGGTGCCGTGGTATCCAGCATATCGGCAGAGAGTGTCAAAGATGTGCTCGAGGTCAGACGCGCCATGGATGTACTCTGTGCACAGCTGGCGTGCAAGCGCATCACCGCAGAAGCACTCGATGCACTGAAATCCGCCTGTGATGAGTTTAAGAAAGCGGCGGAAGCACCCGATAAGACCATCACGACCATAGCGTCATGTGATGTGGCCCTGCACGATATCATCCTGGAAGCCACGGGGAACAGACGTCTGAAACAGATGGTAAATAATCTCTCGGAACAGATGTACAGATATCGTTTCGAATATCTGAAAGACTCTGATATCTACGGCCAGCTGATCGCCGAGCACAGCGCCATATACGAAGCCATAGCGGCCCGTGACGAAGACGCCGCTGCCGAAGCCTGCGGCATACATATAGATAATCAGGAAGATGCTATCATGAAACAGATAGCGCTTAGCGCAGATTCCCCTGCGGATCGATAAATATCCAGTTTTTCCACAGATCACGCATGATCTCCGGATCAAACACCTGTGATGCGGCATGTATGGTAGGCCTGATGCACAATGCACTCTCCCTCTTCGGATCCAGTCTGGCTCCCCAGAAGCTGAACGAAGAGTTCGCACATATATGAGCGGTGCACAGGCTCATCAGATATATGTCGTACATGTTATCATCGCCGTGGTTCACATCAACGACCACGCACGACGGATCATCTCCGTATTTCTCTTTCACATATCCCGGATCATCGGAAAAAATATAAAACAGAGTCTCCGGATGCCTCTCTTTCACATATCCAAAGGCTGTCTCATAATACCTGTCCGTGGCTATACCACCGAAAAAAGCACTGTTCTCTGCTGTCAGGTAATCGCCTCTGCGTATATGTACCGAACATGAATATCCGTTTCCGGTTATACAACGAGCCATCTCCCTGAGTCCGCTGTGAGCATCCCCGACCGAGCCGGTGCCGGCCATCTCCGTGTCACTTCCGTCAACCGGGTCTCTTCCGAGCATTTCGGCGAAATCATAGATATCCCGAAGCTCCGGCATGATATCAGCATAGTATTTCTCGGCACTCCAATAGCCGTCCAGATATACGTTATCCCGCTTAAATATCTCGGGCATATACATCCCTTTTTCATGGACATATCCCGAGCAAGCCGGCAGTATACGGTTGCGTATGCGTCCTATCAGGCTGCTGTTACCGCGGATCGCGGCTATCTGTTCCTCAGTGGCTGTAACATAACGGACACCGGGAAAGCGATCGATCTCAAGTGACCTGACCGTCCCGCGGTAGTCTGCGTCTGAGTATGTGGATATATCCAGGCAGACCTCACGGCCCAGCGATATTAACTTCCGAGAAAGGGCGTATTGCTGCATCTGATTTCCCAGACCGCCCACAATCCTGATAATTACCATTTTCGACAGATCAACTCTTTCATCAGATCAGCTTTTCATCAGCTCGATTCACATCATATCAGCATCATCGTCATACCAACCGACCAGGGATATGAAGCATATACATCCGAATATACTCCTACATCCATGCACTCGCCCTGAGCCTGTCTTACTTCACCTGAGGAAGATATATAGGGCAAAATGGGTTCTATATACCCCTCACCGTCAGGTCTGCGTACTCCCCTGTCAGCATTGAAGTCTCTCTGTTTGAGACCGTATATGATCATGGCAGATGCCGAAGTATCAGCCGGTGAAGATTCATCGCCTGTCACTGAACCAAACAGTCCGTCCCCGCGCCTGTACCTGACAGCTGTCTCCGACATTTTCTCCAGATGAGCGGTGACAGCCTTCTGAGCCATGATGGCTGCCGGAGTCTTCGGCGGATACAGATCAAATGCTTCCACGGCACCGCCCAGCCCGTACATGATCCACCCCAGTGCACGTCCCCAGCCCGGAGTCCCTCTGTGATGCACCTCACCTGTCTCATCCAGAGTATAAACATGCCACGGGAGACCGGTTTCCGGGTCGATCATATGTTGCATAACACCAGTTATTTGTTTTAACCCAAGCTCGATCGCATCGTCATCCTGCTTCATGAGACCATATCTGACAGCAAAAGGCAGAACCATTCCGCAACTGTCGGCAAATATCTCTCCCGTCTTATGTGCCGGCCTGTAAGGCAGAACACCTTCGGGATCGGTATCGTGCTCATACAGGAATCTCATCACGCCTCCGGCGACCTTCATATAATGCATATACAGATCGGGGCCTTCGGTTTTGTACGTCTCTGCCAGGCTGAGCAAAGCCTGTGCCGCCAGCGCATCATCCACGGTATACAACGGAGCTTCCTGCCCGATCCACCTATCCAGATAATTCTGAACCGATGCCATCGCCAGTATGGCCACCGCTCTGTCCGAAGAGGTATCCGCACTCTGAAGCCGGCCTGCCATATGCATAAGTCCGCACATCAGACTGCCCTTCGGCCAGTTGACGGTGTCGATAGGTGCAACGGTCTCGTGCTTGATATGCTCTCTGGCCCAGCGCCTCAGGCTGTGATACAGGTCCGGCCTGTCCGATATATCCAGAAGCCTGACGGCTTCTTCGGTAAGTGCTCTTTTATAATTCATTTTTCAAAATATCCGCGATCCCGGATGTACGTTTTATCCATTCCGGTATACGTTCCTTCAAGATGTCCCTCTGCTCATCCGCATGGGCTTCCAGATCCATATATGCATCCGTCAGATCCGACTTTACGTGCAGATCCTGTACCGGACATACATAGCCTTCATATGAACCGAATAGATCATTTGCGATCCCCATCGCCTTTACCGAATAGCCGACCACGAGCGTCGGTACATACGTGGAATATGCGGCTATTGACGCATGTGTACGGGCTGCGATCAGCAGCCTGCATCTGCTTATCATATATTTGAGTTCCTCGGCAGTCGAATCCGGGGCCATAATCACCCTTCCGGTATCCGCATACATATCATACAATGTCCGAACGGGCTCGCGATCATCCGAGAATCTCGTCACCACATGAGGGATCAGCATGATCACATCAGAGGTCTCACTCAGGATGGTTTCTATCAGGTGTTTATAATTGTCGACGATGATGCCGGGAGTGTCGGGCGACTCATAGTTCAGTATCATCGGAGAGATATTGATACCTGTCGTATGCCCCTCCCTGAAGCCTTCCGGCAGCTTACATTCACGTTTATTCAGTGCAAAAGCCGGATCGGGCAGCAGATATACACGATCGGAGCATTTCGCCGGGAGTCCCTCTCTGAGTGCACGGTATGAGTCTGTTTCGCGGGCTATGATACAGCTGTACAACGACAGATCTTCAACCACTTCCGGGCGTTTCATCAATGCGGGTTCCACAGAACAGCCCACAAGAGCAGTCGGGATGTCGTGTTTTGCAAAAAACTGATTCGCTCCGCGCAGATTCACCAGTGCATCATCATAGCAATAATTATCTCCGCCCACAGACAAAGCCATACGGTATCTGTCAAACGGAGCTGCATGCCTGTATGCATATCCCATCTGTGCATCGGCACGCCCCGTGAGCTTGCGTTGAGCATAGAACCGCGCCTTAAGGAGCAGACTGTCCTCATAGCGTCTGACAGGGATCACGTCGCATATGCGGCCCAGATCAACATTCTCATCTTCAGCCGGATTATTGCTGATGACCGTCGGTCTGCCGCCCAGAATACCGGTCAGGCTCCGCACTATCGCCTCGCAGCCGTGATTTGCACTGCCTGCATGCATGTACATCAGATATTCTTTTGATACAGCCGATGAATCCGTCATTTTCCTACCTTATGTTTATGATAGAGGGACATATACAGTCCCGGAGCCATTCTGAATAACCTGACTTTCAGACGATAGCCATGATCAAGCGCCTTCATGGCCTGTCTGTTCTTATATTCTTTGATCTTGCCGCGCAGCACCCGAATGAATTCGGTGTATTTCTCTTCCTTCAGAACATCCTTATCAAGCAGAGCCATACGGGAGGCCGTGAGCATGACGGCTATAAGCATATTTGCCCTCAGGTCCGCACCGTCGGCAAGAGATTTATCCGTATGTGCCAGTAGCAGTCGGACCTCATCCCAGCACTTAACCTGATCCATGGCGGAATCCGTAAACGCTCTCTCCATCGCTCCGTGCGGATTGCGGTAATAATCATAACCCCCGTAGAACATATGGACTATCGTATTGCACTTGCGTACATACTCCAGCAAAAAGACCATATCTTCGCCGATGGTCAGCTCACGTCTGAATTTCTGATCTCCGATCAGCTCACGTTTAAACAGCTTACCCCAAACATGGGCATCGCCGTGGAGGAGCCTTTTTTCCATGAACTCACGAGAAGACATGGACACATGCTCTTCAGTAACGGCAGGCGTATCACCGGATACAACACCGGTGACGGACTCACCGCCGGAGAGAGAGCCCCCGTCAGCTTCCGTATCGGATACAGCCGTTCCGTCCGGATATCTGCTCACAAATCCGCAGCATGTCAGATCCGCTCCGGTCTGCTTCATCAGCTCATACAGGCGCTTAAGTGCATCAGGCTCTAGCCAGTCATCTCCGTCCAGAAAGAATATGTAATCACCTGATGCATGAGAAAGCCCCATGTTTCTCGAAGCGGAAACACCCTTATTCGATGTATGGATCACCTCCACTATACCCATATTGGAATCGGGACCCATATTCCATCTCGAAGCCCACTTATCACAGAGTGCTCCGCTGCTGTCCGTAGAGCCTCCGTCGATCAATATGATCTGCAGTCTCTTATGTGTCTGGGACTGCAGTGAATTCATAAATCTGTCTATGTATTTTTCTTCGTTATAAACCGGTATGATAACGGTTATTATGGGAATGTTCATATATCAATACCTGGCATCATTCATGTTCATCAGGGTTCTGAGCAAAAAGATACGGAACTGTGTCGGCTTCTTCAGCAATGCATACAGCAGACGATTCTGCTTTGAGGAAAAGGTCACTTCCGTTCTTCGGACCGTATCTGCGATATCCTTTTCCGTACTGACGGCTTTCACGCGCTCCTTATACTCTGCAGCGGGATTCCTGAGTTCGTTTTTCAGGACATACAGCATCATGACGACGATCTCCGCATCCAGTCTGCGGAGCATCAGCTCGTATCTGTCCGCGGAATCTCCGAATTTATCATCCAAAATCTTCCTGAATCCGTTGATCAGGCGCTTAAGGTTATCAAAGCACCCCGGATCGTAACGATGGATCATCGAACTGCCGACGAGTTCATAATGATAAAAGGCCTTGTGATCGAGCACACAGATACGCTGAGCATCCAACAATACCGGAACCATGATCAGCGAATCCTCGCCCATTTTCACTTTTTCATCTGCATATCGTACGTTATTTTTAATGAGAGAGATTTCGATAAGCTTCATGCATCTGGAAAAATGAATGGGACGCTTTTCATTACCGAGAAGATCCGGAACTATCTTTTCTTCAATATATGCTCTGTCATAATCTCCGGGAGCCAATGTCTGATATACATATTCGCTCGATTCCCTGTATGATGATCCGTTTCCGGACTTCAAACGGCGTTCGATCACATAATCACTGCATACGATCTCCCCGGCGGCCCCGGTCACGTGAGCGGCCATTTCCCCGACCATCCCGGGATCGATCCAGTCATCACCGTCGACAAACATGACATAAGCGCCTGTCGCCACATCGACTCCGGCCTTCCATGCGGATACCAGTCCGCCGTTTGCCTTGTGGACCACCTGTGCATTGTGGTGTTCACGGGCATATTCGTCGCAGATATCCCCGCTTCCGTCCACGGAACCGTCATCCACCATGATGATTTCCGTATCGGGGTAGGTCTGTGATGCGAGGGATTCCAGACATTTGGACAGGTGTTCTTTGAGATTGTATACAGGAACTATGACTGAAACCTTCACCATATGCCCCCTATTTCGATCCGCGTCTGAAAAGCACTACGACCACAGTCTTGGCCAATAATCTCAGATCCAGCCCGATGCTCCAGTTGTCTATATATTCAAGATCAAGCTTAACCACTTCATCGAAATCCGTAATATCGCTGCGCCCGCTCACCTGCCACAGGCCGGTCAGTCCGGGTGTCATCGACAGACGGCGACGGTAATAGGTATTGTATTTCTCAAATTCATCCTCTGTGGGGGGACGTGTACCGACCAGGGACATATCTCCCTTCAGAACATTCAGGAACTGAGGGAACTCGTCCAGACTGGTCTTGCGTAAGAATTTGCCCACGCGAGTGATCCTGGGGTCATCTTCCATCTTGAACATCAGTCCGTCGACCTCATTCTTATCCATCAGTTCATTCTTACGTGCCTCAGCATCCTGATACATCGAACGGTACTTATATATCTTGAACCTGCGCCCGTTACGGCCGACTCTGGTCTGACTGAAGAATACCGGCCCCCGTGAATCTATCTTGATGGCCGGAGCTATAAAAACGGTCAATATCACCGTAAACAGCGTACCTACCAAGCCCCCGACAATATCGGTGGCCCGCTTGAGAAGCAGCCTCTTATAGCTGTAATTCATATGTCCGCACGTGATGACTGTATATCCGCCGAAACGCTGGATATAACTTCGATTTCTGGCATATACATCAGCTTCGAGTTTTCGATGTACCACTATGCCCATTTCATCGAAATCCCTGATGATCTGCTCGAGATCCGACATGGGGCTGTGCGGTATAGTCAGGAACATCTCGTCTACTGCCATCTGTCTGACAACATCATTCAGATTGTCCCTGTTGGCCACGATCGGGATACCGCGTATCTCCTCCCCCTCCATATCCTCATCCATACATACTGCGGCAACGATCTTTACATGTACTCCCAGTTTTTCACGCAAAGCCTCTATGGTGCGTGCGATATTTTCCGAATCGGCAATGACCAGCAGTCTGATCGCACTGGAATCCGAACGGTAGTATGCATACAGCATACGCTTGAGAATGATCCGAACGATCCAAGTCAGCATCTGGTTTCCGAATATGAAGTAGATCATGACAGATCGTGAGAAATATCCAGACCACTGCATGAAGTACATGAACATACCTACTACGAGAACCATGATCATGTTGTACTTCGCAACTGCCACGAATTCCTGCCACAGACCGCGGCGCATGAAGTTGGAGTTCCAGTCGGCAAAGAAGTTGTACATGGTGCAAAAGAGCACAAATGCGATACATACCGCGAAATGTGAGTATTTATCACCCATATCCCTGAAATTGCCGAACCTTATATATGTGGATGATATGAATATGATCAGGATACAGATCATATCAGCCAGCCATATACCATATCTTTCTATTATCCTGTTTTTCTGACTCATTGGACCATGTCCTCTATCCTAATATCTTTCCGTCAGGATTGATACGGAGCATCCTGTCGGTGTGAATATCCCGGCAGTGGTTATTGTTAAACCACGGATCCGGCGCTATGATCATGCCATCTCTGTCTCTTCCCAGCCATGCTCCCCACCAGGAGAACGAGCTGTTCGCTATTATATGATGTCTGCAACAGCTCATCAGATACATATCCAGATAGCCGAAATACTCGGTATTACCCTTGATCGCCCGGATATTGATGTCCTGATG
>JAEEGL011477413.1_pt1 | contig 15158 bp, 10 predicted proteins | sample 9134231 | NCBI WGS metagenome assembly JAEEGL01 (sample SAMN16246548, study PRJNA631951) | gut metagenome | biome: gut microbiome; feature: rumen; material: fiber-attached | host: Bos | place: Iran: Karaj | collected 2018-10 | reverse complement strand
GTAGCGGGGATGTCGAACATGATATTGCCTGTTTTATCCTGTACCGGATCGAAGCCCTGTTCCCGTGCCCATTTCATAAGGAACTCCCCGATCTTTTCCTCATGATGGGAAGGTCTTGGGACCTGCGCCATCAGAAGGAAGTTGTCTACGACCGCTTCGATGATCTTCGCGTCGCCTGCCTTCGGGGTGATGGAAGGCATTTCCACGATCTCAAACTCCAGGACCTCGCCTTCCATGTATTCACCGTACAGCCGGTCAAAAGAAGCTTCCGCCTCCGCAGGACTTATATTAAGGGGTTCCCCGCCGCCGGAAGAATAGTGATAGGCCGCATTGCCCAGCTTATCAAAGGTCTGCCAGGCCTCTTCTTCTGTTACGAGCCCGCCGTCCTTTACAGTCATTTTGCTTATGTAATGATGGCCTGCCGCGTAGAGACAGCCGTCCTTTACTGCCAGAGGGGTGGCTGTCCCGCCGCTTCTCACATATCCCAGATAGGCCGCGGCTCCATCTTTATAGCCATACACTTCCGTATTGACGGCAGCGCCTTTACCGTCTGCGCTTTGAAACAGTCCGTCAGAAAGCAGCAGCACTTCGGTGCCGCCCAGCTTTGTCTCAGCGTAACCGCTTCCAAGCATGAATCTTTTGTCCAGAATCTCCTGAAATGTCGTACAGTCCTTGAGTTCAGCCGCGCTGCCATGGTCCTGGATGATTCCCTGACGGAGTACTCCGGCGGCACTTTCCGCAGCCGCTCCTTTCTGCACATAGAATCCCTGCGAATCAATGGCACAGGCGCTCAGGAGCAGTGTGCCCATGACCGCCAGAAAACAAGCCAGTTTTTTCATGATTGTGTCCTCTCTTTCATTGTCCGGGTGCTGACAACAGCTGCATATTCCCGGCATTCATTGTATCAGGGGCATTCATAGTTTTTATTATAACACCTGACGGGATACTTTTTTACTTTTAATATTAGGTTTTTATCACGGGCGGATCAGCATTTCCCCGATAATACAAAATAACGCGGAAGCGTCCAGCTGACGGACATTTCCGCGTTTCTGTCTGTGCTTCTCCAGGTCATTTTGCCGGACTCAGGCCTATTTGTCAGAAATCCACCAGAAAAATTCCGATACTGATCTGGTGAAAACTGCCTTTTATCTCGATTTTTGTGATCCGGGCTGCCAGCAGCTTGCCTGCATCCATCAGGCGGGCAAAGACCAGGTTGTCCTTTTCCGGAACATAACCGAGCTTCTTTCCGCTTTCCGTAAAGATCAGTATAGCGTTATCGTCGAACTTGTTGTTCTCCCGCTGAAGACTGAGCCTGTCATCCACTTTGATTTCGTCAAGGACTGATGCATCTTCGAGATGAGTGGTTCCCGCCACATAGGAATCAAAGAGATGAATCTCGCGGATTAACGGTTTCAGGATCTCACCGATGCCCTGCTTATCAATGGCCTGTACCAGGGCTCCATTCTGCTGTGTCGTTATTTCATGAGCCATTGCAGTTTAATGCCTCCGTTTTCCAGTATCTGCTGGACGGCTTCTTCGAGTTCCTTTCTGTAGGCCTTATAGTCATCCAGTTCCTTTGTGAGTTCGTTCTTTTTGCCTGTGACTGCCGCTTCGTCCTCCAGCAGCGCTTTGTAAATGTAGGGCTCTGTATTCATGATATCGAGGATCTCTTTCTTCAGTTCTTCAATCCTTTCCTCAATATCGGGAATGTCGACCCGTATTTCCCCGGCGCCCAACTCCTCCAGAGCTTTTCCGGCCAGCACCTCCAGCTCGGACAGCGACTTGACGTCATTCTGCCTGTATGCCGCATGGATACGCTGCCAAAGTTCCATCAGAACTTGCTGCCGGTCCGTTTTCGGATTGATGTCCGGGTGGAGCTGCCTGGCCAGACGCCGGTACAGAGTCTTTGCCCGCTGCACCTCATACGCGGAGGACTGCTTTGCCCGCTTGCAGCGCTCATTATCTTCCATCATACGCTTCAGCTCTGCATGGAAGGAGGACATTTCCCGTTCCAGGTACTCCTGCATCGCCTCAGGGTCAACAATCCCGCCGCGGTTCAGGGCAGTCTGGTAATAGGAGATCGTTTTCTTGAGTTTCACACACTCCAGCTTCTCCTCATAAACTTCCGTAATCAGCTGTCCGAAGATCTGCGTATAGCTGATCCAGATGGAATCCGCATCCTTCAGGAGCTGGTCTCTCTCAAGCAGCAGATTTTCATACTCTCCATATTTTGTGTCTGAACTTCTGATAAGATCCATTACATCACCTCAAAATCATAAAGCTCCTCATACCGCATCGTAATCAGCTCGCCGTCAAGCTCTGCCTTCCTGAAAAAATCATCCTCCGTGCGGTACCAGAGATCGTCAAAGCGGATGGAAATGCCGCCGTCTTCGGAGACTGCTTCCACCTCATGTGTCCTGTCTTCGAACCGGAACCGCACCCGGGCCGGCGACTGCAGCAGATAATAGAGATCATAAAGCCCCATATCCCCGGGGTCAAACGTCCGCAGCTTATAGATATCCCGGATCATCCATTTCATAATGTTGAGATCTCCGAAGAAGGGATGCGCCTGAATCCGCTGTTCAAGGAAAGTCCTGGCTGAATCATAAAGCTCAAGAGCCTCCTCAGTCCGGCCTTGTTCTGTACGGATCCCCGCCAGACGGGTGAAAATCTCCGGAAGCGGCGCATCAAGGCTATAGCTGTCCTTTACCCTGGGGTAAAGCTCTTCGATAATGCTTTTATATTTTTCCCGATCCTGTTCTACGAAATAGCCGTTTTTGTACATATCAGCCACTTTGTAGGCAGCGATCAGGTCGCCCATCTGCCGTGCCTTGTCAAAGTAATAAAAGGCTTTCTCGTAATTCTTCTCACCGGTTCTGCCGTAGTACCAGATATAGCCGAGGTTCGAGATCGCATAAAGATTATTGTATTCCGCCGCCAGTTCATAGTATTTGAGCGCAAGGCCGAAATGGCGCTGCTCATAGTACATTGCGCCCAGCTCGACCATGTAGTTGGAATCCTTAGTTTCTTCGATCAGGAACTTCAGCGCTTCGGTATACAGAAACCGGTCCTCCTCCGAGGGGTTGGTCTTATCATAATAAGCCTGCAGGACCCTTTTTGCTTCCAATACAGTCATGACATCTGCCTTCTTTCCGACATTTTTTATCTATGGTCATATTATAACCCACCCGGCACCCGGACAGGTCGCCTGGCGGGCGACATTTTCCAATATTCCGGGATTTGCCGGACGGAACAGCATTACAGATGATTCTGTCCATATTTTATCATATTCGTTGCCATTCTGCCAAAAAGCCTGTACAATTAGGGAATACTTCAGCAAAGGAGAATATCCTCATATGATTCAAGCAATCGATTCGGTTATCAATGCCATATCCGGAGTTCTGTACCAGCCCTGGTGTGTCCCGCTCTTCTTGCTGATTGCAGGTGTATACTTTACAGTGCGGTTTGGCTTTATCCAGATCCGCCTTTTCAAGGAGGCCTGCAGTGTGATTATGGAGAAGCCTGACCAGGCGGGCAACATTTCTTCCTTTGGCGCCCTGATGGTTTCCACCGCCTCCAGAGTCGGTACCGGCAATATCATCGGCGTTTCGACAGCAATCTGCCTTGGCGGTCCCGGCGCGATCTTCTGGATGTGGATGACCGCGATCCTGGGCGGCGCTTCTGCCTTCGCAGAGTCCACCCTTGCACAGATTTATAAGAAGAGGGACAAGGACGGCGGCTGCTATGGCGGACCTGCCTTTTATATGCAGGACGCGTTGAAGCAGCGCTGGATGGGTGTTATTTTTGCGGTTCTTATCATTCTGATCTATGCGATCGGCTACAACATGCTTGCAGCCTATAACCTGCAGTCCACCTTTGCTGCTTTCGGCTTCTACAACGAAAGATCCACACCGGCCTTTATCGGAATCATACTGGCATTCCTGTTCGGCGTGATTATCATCGGAGGCGCAAAACGTCTGGCACATATTACAGAGATCCTGGTTCCGCTGATGGGCATCCTGTACTGCGCCGTTGCTGTACTGGTCCTGATTCTGAATGCCCGGAACCTGCCGGCGATGTTTTCCGCCATTTTCAGGAGCGCGTTTGATTTCAAGGCAATCTTCGGAGGTTTTTCCGGCAGCTGCATCATGTACGGCATCAAGCGCGGCCTTTACTCCAATGAAGCAGGTATGGGTTCCGCACCGAATGCGGCGGCAACCGCTGACGTGTCCCATCCGGCCAAGCAGGGGCTTGTGCAGATGCTTTCCGTATTCATTGATACTTTGCTGATCTGTACCGCCACCGCACTGATGTGCCTCAGCACCGGCGTCACACCGGATCCCGAACTGGCAGGCGCAGCATATGTGCAGACTTCCATGTCGGCAGCCCTCGGCGATATCGGCCCGGTATTCCTGGCGGCGGCCATGTCACTGTTTGCATTTACCACACTGATCGGCAACTATTCCTACTGTGAAGGATGCCTTGAGTTTATCATCCGCAGGGTTCCCTCCCATAAGGAGCTGGTCTGTTTCCGCGTTTTTGCGACGCTGATCGTTTTCCTGGGCTCTATCGCCAGCGCAGGCCTGGTCTGGGATACGGCGGATATGCTGCAGGGCCTGATCGTCCTTGTCAATATCCCGGCGATCCTGCTTCTCGGCAATACGGCTGTCCGCTGCCTTAAGGACTACACCGACCAGCGCGCCCGCGGTGAGGAGCCGCGTTTCTACGCAAAGAATATAGGATTGAAGGAAACCACAGATTTCTGGAACTGATTCAAAGAATAATCATCTGTAATAAAAAGGCCGGCCGCGGGTTCATTCCCGGACCGGTCTTTTCTGAACACGTTTTTTGACAGATTTATTTTGAAATCTTTCTCTCGTTCTGCTGATTCAATAATTCTTCTGACATTTTCTTCTGCATGGAGCTCATGAATTGCAGCCTTTGTTCATATAATTCCTTTGATTTTTCAGGCGCCAGGATACAGGTGTCCGGCGCATGCTGCATGACAAACTCAAAAACGGCTTCCTCCGAAGCCAGGAAAGAGATCGTGACCATATCCCTGAAATATTCAATGACATGCAGATGATAATCATGGTTGTCATGCAGATGGCTGTAAAGCTTCAGTGATTCTTTAACGAGACCGTTGGCATTTTCCATGTCTTTCTTTTTCAGAATACGTATATCTTCTCCGAATGTTTCAATCGCGTCCCCGATATTTCGCGCGGAACATGCAATGGTGAAGCGGCGGACCTCCTGCAGCCTGCTGTTGATCGCAAAGCCGCGGCTCCCGGACGCATGCTCCCTGATAATGCGGGGGATGTCAGGATGTTTGCCGAATTCCTCAACCGTTTCAAAATCCGCTGCCGGATTGTTTTCCAGAATGCGGATGCCCGACATTTTCCAGACAGGCTGGGAGTATGCGTAAGGCGGCAGATCAGCCGAAGGAGAGTTCCGGCCGCCTTTCCCGCGGATTTCCAGCATATGATACTGTTCTCCGGAGATATAGATGCCGCAGGGTGTGCATGTAATCGCTTCGTCCGGTGTACAGGCGGCCGGCCCGTCCGGATGCAGCTTCTTATCTGCCCCGTAACGCAGGAGTGTATACTGTATTTTCTTCTTCCTCTCAATCGCGTCACAGATGGTTTCTATGTTCATGAAAAGCTCAGGGTTCTCTGTTTTATTCCATTCATTGACGGCATGAATATGCCTGACGTTGGAACGGAAGTAGACGGAGCCTTGTCTGCACAGCTTGTCGATCATTGTCCCGGAATGCTCCACGGACAGGAAACGGCTGCTCAATACAGAATCGATGAGCACACGCAGCTCGACCGGGTCAAAATCACGTTCTGAAAGCCAGCTTCCGTTCCGGTCGGAATTGATCCCATAGCCGGCTTCTTTCAGCAGGCTGATATTCCGGGAGATCGCCTTCCTTTCCAGGAAAAGGGCATAATCCCGTTCGAGATACTTAATGATGTCCTCCTGCTTCAGGTGATGGTCTTCATCACTGTATCGCTGAAAGATTTCCAGTATTCGAAGCAATGCAAGTTTCTTGGGCTCCATGCTATCCTGTGCCATATCAATATCTCCAATCTGTCCGGATCCTGTTTATTTCATTTACAATGATAAAACGGTTCAGGGGACATTTCCGGTGCATATAAGTAAACATTCAAATAAAAGATAAATGATGTGATGTCCCAATTATGGTGCATGAATGCCCATATAATGCAATCATAGGGTAAAAGAGGCTGCAATGCAAGGCGGCAGACAGAAAGAAAATGAGGTGATCTGCAGGATGATGACGTTTCAGGAATACCGGAAAATGCTGGAAGATGTGCCGTATACCGCAGGGCTTGAGTACAGGCCGGCGTATATGTGGCTGCACAGGGAATTGCTCCCGCTGGGGCTCTGGGCATTACAGGGGTGCCGGGACAATATAATCCGCATCCCGCCCATGGTAGAGAATACATATGGCAGGCGCGTTCCTGTTATTACGGTTTTCAGGAATGCGTTCAGGGGCAATGAAACCGTAACGGATATCCTTCTGCCTTCCGGCGTTGACCGCCTTCCGGACGGGGGTGCTTTTGCCGGGTGTAAAAACCTGAAGCGGATCACGATCCCCAGGGGAATTGATTATATCGGGCCGGGAACATTTGACGGCTGCAGCAGCCTGGAAGATGTCTACTACGAGGGAACGCCGGAAGAATGGAACCGGATCCATATTGTCAGCAGAAAGCATGAAATCGAGTTTGGCGCCCTGGTCCCCGGAAGCCCGGTTGAGAGCGTGACAGCAGAGCGGCTTGTCCACATCCCGGGCAATGACGCCCTCCTTACGGCCAATATTCATTTCCGCTGTGACCCCGGAACCGGAGTATCGGCACGGTTTAACATATATATGGGCGGAAAAGATATTACGGATATATTTGCACAGGGATGATATACCCTGGCGTGCAGGCGCACTGCTCTTCTTTGGTTGAGAGTTCCGGCTGAAAAAAGTATAATAACAATGATACATTATCAGAAATTATCAGTATGAGCAGGTGCTGCCAGTCATGAAAGAAACGATTATTTTTGCGCCTGGCCTGAACGGGACAGAGCTCCTCAGGAGCCTTGCGCGTTTTGGACAGAACACATTCGGATACCGTATCGTGAATGCCGTCGGTTTAGCAAGGATGGCATTCATGAAGAGCGGGATCGCGCTGACCGATACCTTTCTACCGAGGAAGGACGAGCCCGCGGTGATTGACTCTTTTATAAGGGAATTCAAATATTTCGAAAACGCGTCTTACGCTGATGCCGAGTCCATGGCAGCAGCTCTTTATACACTGCGCTCGCTGATTGCGGAGGAGGAGCCGGCAGCGATCCGGGACAGGCTCCCCCATGGTGAATTCCGGGAGAAAAATGAAGCCCTGGTAAATGTCTACGGCCGGTTCGTGGAAAAACTTGCCGCAGCAGGAAGAATCGATACAGTCGGAATCATCCGGAAAGCACTCGCGGAAACGAGTGAACCGCTCGGCGGAATCATTTGCCTGAAAGAATATCCCCTGACTCCGCTGGAACAGAAACTGGCGGACCATCTCAGCGGCGGCAATGTCCGCTGGATTTCCCTGACAGACCTCTTCCATGCGGAACCGGGGCCGTTGTCTGACATCACGTTTTCAGAATGCTACGGCGCCTCCAATGAGGTCCGGGACATCATAAGCTATATTTACCAAAATAACATTCCGCTGGATCACTGCACGGTTGCCATTGCGGAAACGCTGCAGTATGCGGAACTTTTTGAAGATATTTCCTCGGAATACGGCCTTCCGGTGAGCTTTGGCTGCGGCCTTCCGATTACTGTATCCAACCCGGCAAGACTCCTGAAGCTTTACCAGACCTGGAACACCTCCGGCTTCCGGGGTATTGATGCGCTCACGGATCTCATCATGAGCAGCGCCTTTGACCGGAAGCGCCTTGCGGAACAGATTTCTCCGGAAAGACAGGTCAGCCGGGAGGAATGGAAGAAGATTGCCGGGGCGGCGGGATCCCTGCGGCTTTCCGCCAGGGCAGAAGATAATCTGAAGAAGCTGGAAGGCTATGAAACCTATATCGCATCCGCGGATTACCGGAAGGAAGAGGACCGGGAAAAAGACCGGTTTATCCTGGGCTGTATCAGAAGTCTTGCCAAAGAGATGGAGAAAGGCGCCGCCTATCTCCTGAATACCTATACAAAGATCCGCGGGGGTGCTGCGGGACGGATAGACCGCAGTGCGGTCAATGTCATTACCGGGTTGATTGAGGCCTATCTGCAGCTGGCGGATACAAAAGATATTGACGGGATCATACCGGCAATACTCAATAAGACAGTGTCTTCCGAAAACAGCAGGGAGGGCTGCCTGCATGTGTGCGGTATCAGCGGAGCGATGGCAGTGCCCAGGGAATATCTTTTCGTGGCGGGCCTTTCCGCTTCCAATTTCCCGGGTTCGCCTACGGAAAACTACCTGCTCTTGGACAGTGATCTTGAACTTTTCGGGAAGGCGCCCGAAGCGCCGGTTTCTGAGGAACGTATCCGCAGGAAAAAACAGGCGCTGGCGGACCTGTTATGCGAGGCGTCAGCCCTGGGCCTTAAAGTCCGTCTTTCCTATTCTTCGTACAACCTTGCGGAGCTCAAGGAGGAAAACCCGTCCTCTGTCCTGCAGGGGATATTTCATGCGGCGCGTCCGGAAGAGACCGGGGAAGAAGCTTTTAAAAAGGCGTTCCGGCACGTTGGTTTCTTCGACGACCGCCTTTCCCGGCATACGGCTGTCGGAGCAGCCTACGTTAAAGGCAGCCGTGTACTGGGGGGAGAAACCGGACCGGACAGTCCGGCAGCAGAGAATACGGCAGATCCGGACCCGGACCGCAGTGCAAAGGATCCTGCATCTGCCATGTCCCAAAAACTGCTCTCACAGGCCTGGTCCCCGTCCGCTCTGGATATTTATTTTGAATGTCCCAGAAAGTTTTATCTGACCAGGATCCTTCAGATAGAGAAACCGGAGCCGGACGACCCGTTTGAGGTTATCGACGGCAGGAAGACAGGCACGCTGGCGCACAGCCTGATGGAAGTTCTGGGCAGAGAGCACCTCTCAGAGGAGGATTTCCTGAAAAAGGCGGGAGAAGCATTTGACCGCTGCCTGATGAGCCGTCCCCCGGTACATGAAGATGACGGGGAGCGGGAAAAGAAGCAGTTTCTCCGCATGATGAAGAATGCCTGGGAACAGGATCCGGGACTGGATACCGCGCTGTCTGAGGAAGAAAAGACAGTGACGCATCCTTCCGGCATTATAGTGAAGGGAATCCCCGACCGGGTGGAAAGCCTGCCGGACGGGGGATACAGGATCGTCGACTTCAAGACCGCCCGCAGGGTTTCACACAAAACAGATGACATCGAAACATGCCTGCAGGTCCTGATTTATGCCTATATGATGGAACAGGAAGGGCTGGATATCACCGGATGCGAATATCGTTATTTCCGCAATAAACAGACGGTTTCCTGCAGATATGATGAAGAAATGAAGGAGAAACTCCGGGCACGCCTCGCTGAATTCAGGGATGGGCTCATTTCCGGGAACTTCCCCTGCAGGCCGAAGGAAGATGTCTGCCGGTTCTGCGGACTTGACAAAGTCTGCGGCATGGAACGGGATGCTGAAAGCGGGGAGGATGACGATGAATGAGCTGATCAGAAAAGATGAAGCCGCCAGGGAGCGGATCGCAAACGACATCGGTTCCAGCTTTTTTGTGGAAGCAGGCGCCGGCTCCGGCAAAACGACGGTACTGGTAAGGCGCATGGCGGCCATGGTGGAAGCCGGTATTGATGTGAGCAGAATCTGCGCGATTACCTTTACCAAGGCGGCAGCAGGAGAATTTTACAGCCGGTTCCAGGACATTCTGATGGAAAGGAGCATGGCGGAAACCCGGGCGGACTTTAAATGCAGGCCGGGAGAGCTTGGCAATCCCACGGACGAGACCCGTGCGAGATGCAGGGAAGCCCTCAACAATATCGATCTCTGCTTTATGGGGACGATTGACTCCTTCTGCAACATGATCCTGAGCGAACACCCCGCAGAGGCAGGCGTGCCTTCCAACGCCAGAATTCTGTCCGATGACGGGATGGATGCACTTTACAGGAGGGAATATTCCCGCATACAAAACGGCAGGTACGGAAATGAACTGAAGGAGCTGAACCGTACCTTCCGCGGTCTGTATAAAAGGCCCAGTGACGTTTTCTTTAATACGCTCAAGGTCCTGATGGAAAGGCGGAACGCCCATTTCATATATCCGGAAATACCATCCGGAACCATAGACGAATTCTGTAAAGAAGAAAAAAATGCGCTGAAGAGCCTGGTGACGCAGCTGCTTGCCCACCCGGAAAGCGCTTATGAAGGCAATGGAGACTCCAGGAACGCCTGGGCGGCGCTCAGGGAGAAAGGCAGCCTGCTGGCCGGCAGCTGGGACGGACGCCTTTGGGAAGTGCTTGATGCGGTAAAAGGCCTGAAAGGTCTCAGGCTTGTGCCGCAGTTTGAGCCCGACAGGCTGGGGCCCCAGGGGAGAATTTATTTTCAGGAGCATTCCAGCAGAGGCAAACTAAAGTGGTATGAAATGGCGGAAGATGAGATTCTGAAGCCGCAGCAGAAACTGAAAGATTTCTGTTATAGTATAACAATGAACTTCGTTTGCCGATGCATTCCGGTTATAGCCGAACAATTAAAGAAAGAAGGGGCGCTTTCTTTCTTTGATTATATGCTGTACCTGAGGGATATGCTTCATGAAGACGCGCGTGCGGGCGGAAAGCTGATCAGACATATATATGCCCGTCACAGCTATTATCTGATTGATGAATTCCAGGATACCAATCCCATGCAGGCGGAAATCTTTTTCTACCTTACTGCAATGCAGCCGGAGGAAAACTGGAGAAAATGTATCCCGCATCCGGGTTCCATTTTCATCGTCGGCGACCCTAAACAGTCGATCTACCGCTTCCGGAACGCGGATGTTTCATCCTATCTTAAGGTGAAGGAGCTCTTTCAGGGAGATGTGGGGGAGGTACTGTACCTGAGCCGCAATTTCCGGTCGACGGACCATATGAACCGGTGGTTCAACCGCGTCTTTGCGGAACTTCTTCCGGCCAATACCGCCGACCAGAGCCGCTTTGAGGAAATCCCGCTGGAGGATGCCCCGGAACCTGACGGTACTTTTGGCGGCATTTATACCTATTCCTGCAGAAATGACAAAAATGCTCCTGCGGATATGGCGGACCCGTATATGGCCGCACAGGTTATCCGATGCCTCGTAAACAACCCGGGACACCTGATCAGGGAGCGCAGGGACAAGACGCCGCGGGAAATCCGCTACAGTGACTTTATGCTGATTACACCCGCCAAGGGAAAGCTGCATGAATATACGGCGCAGTTCAATGCCTCCGGAATTCCCTTCCGGATAGAAGGCAAAATCATCTTCCGGGAATCGCCGGCACTGACGGCTTTGACGTATCTGTACCTGGCAGTTGCTCTTCCCAATGAGAGCAGGTATCTTTACGGGGCGCTGACGGGTTCTGTGTACAGAGTGCCTGAGCAGGAACTGCTTCGGCTGAAAAATGAAGGCTTAAGCTTAAGCATCTTTGCCGCGAATGACAGGATCGATGAATCCGAGCCGGTGATACGGATTCTCCAGGAACTGAAAGACCTTTATTATCTTTCCGAAAAGCTTTCTCCGTCGGCATTATACAGCCTGCTTCTGGAAAGGTATGACATTTACCGGATCGCCGGTGCGGAAAACATGGAATATGTCTATTATGCCCTGGAGCTGCTGCGCGCTGCGGAAAGCTCCGGAGAGGCAATCTCTGTGGAAGAGGGCGGGCGTTTCCTTGAAAACCTTCTGAATGATGACAGCGCGGCAGAGCGGTGCGTCAGTCTGACAAGAGGTCAGGACAGGGTTCACATAGCGAATCTTCATAAGGTGAAAGGGCTGGAGGCGTCTGTAGTCATTCTGGCAGGAAGGGATAGAAAAGCTCCTAAAGCGGATATAAGGTTGGAACAGGCTGAAGAAGGCACGCAGGGATGGCTTTTCCAGGCCTCAAAGTATGCCGTTCATACTTCCCTGTACAAGGACCGGCAGGATGCAGAACTGGCGAGTCTATGGGCGGAGCGGGACCGTCTGCTTTATGTGGCGGCGACCAGGGCCAAAAGCGCGCTGATCGTCGGTGATGTCCAAAAGACTTCAGGAGAGAGAACCGCGCTCAATCCCTGGACCTTTTTTGCGGAAAGAAGCGACGGGGAATTCTTTGAAACAATAGACAGGAATGATCTGCACGCGCCAGTGCCGGATAAGGTGAGCGCATCTGAGCTGTATAAAGGAAACCGGACAGTTGACCTGTCCGATCCGGCTTTGGCCAAAGCGACGTTTGAAGTGTTAAGGCCCAGCCAGGTGAAAGTGAAAGCCCTTACGGATTCCGAGGATGAGTTTGATGATACCTCAGAGGCTGAAACCGTGCGGCACGATAGAAAAAAACGTGATCCCGCATTGATTGGCACTATCGTGCACCGCCTGATGGAAATGCTGGTTTCTTCCCGCAATACGGTGGTTCTGGAGGACGCAATACAGGAGATCGCTCAGGACTATGAGGCCGGCGACAGCTATTATAAAGACATACTGGAGCAGGCCGGCACAACAGTCCGTTCCGGAGGCTTCCCGCAGGCGGCCGGTGTGCCTAAGGACATTCTGCAGGAACTCCTGAGTGCCGAAGAGGTACACTGCGAGCTGCCGTTCTGTTACCGGGAACCGGTTGCGGGATTGCGTGCGGACGATGCTTCCGCTGCCGCGGCCAATGTATCCGCCGGGGACTCTGATACAGCGGATACCCGGAAAGAAGTGATCTGGCATGGTATAATGGATGTGATCTACAAAAAGGACGGCCGGTGGCATATCATTGATTATAAGACCAATGCGGATCCGGATGATCTTGATGAAAAGTACCAGGCTCAGCTGACGGCTTACAAAGCTGCTTTCAAAGCCATGACGGGAGAAGAGGCAGACGCGAGGGTGTATCACATTAAAATATAACAGCAGAAACAGCTCCGGGAAGTTGAATCATAAATAAATAAAAGGTGCAGGCTATGTTACTATTCTCAACCATTTTAAAACTGCAGGAAACGGTTACTCCGGATGATCTTATCCGCCTTGTTCTCGAGTGGAACGATACCGCCAAGTATGAAGAAAATATAGTTTCGGGTATCAACTGGCAGGGCGAGCACAATGTCAGGTACGGTGATGATAAGCTTTCTCTCGAATTTATGGAGTATCCGGAAGCGGGCATCCTGGCGGTCAGGCATGAAAAGATTAAGGATGAAGGTGTGGTCTGGGATTCTGCTTTTATTGCGGATTTTGTCAGGCATCAGATTTCCATACGGCTTGACCGCACCTACAGCGAGGATGCGCTGGTTATGGATGCGGAGTTTTCCACACCGCATTTTATCACGCTGCTGATCACCCATGGTTTCCTGAAGGATGACCAGGGGATAGATATACTGAACCGTCCGGTTCCGGTCAATTCCCAAAATGTTGATCTGGTCCGCAAAGCGATGGAACAGCCGGAGTCATTTGACCTGCCCAATGTCATTGTGACTAAGGCAGCGGATGATTCGGACCCCCTCAACGTGAAAATTCTCGCATCAAGGCTGAAGGGTGCTGCGCATGTGCTGGTAGAGGAATGCCATGGTCTTTGTACCGATATACTGGGCATTCCGGAAGGATATGAGAACAACGGTGCCGTCCGCATTTACTATCCGGCAGATTCCGTGCGCCGGAAGATCTTCCATTACAGGAGCATGACAGGAGATGATGCCTGGCGCCTGGAGAATGTGATCCGAAGCGTAATCCAGTACAGCATTTCCCAGAAAGCAGACCCGCTGATGACATGGCAGGGTGTGTCCAATCATCTGCTGAACAGCCAGCTGGAAACCCAGATCTCAAAAAGGATCTCCGCGGAGTCTGAGAGCCGGATGGCCCAGGAGGAGATGACGCAGGTCTATGAAACCTTTGACGAGGATCTCCGCATACTGCAGGAAAAAGTGGCGGAGCTTACCAGGGCGAATGAGGCGCTGCAGTATGAGAACCAGGGCCTGAGGGCAAAATATGCCGAAAATGATGAAACACCCATGCTTTACTATGGTGATGAAAAAGAGTTTTTTACGGGCGAGATCCGGGACATGGTGCTGGGTGCGGTGGAAGATGCCCTGAATGCTACGGAGAAATCCACCAGGAGGGCAGATGTGCTGGAGGATATCCTGAACGCCAATCCCTGCGGGCACCTGACAGATGAAAGGAAGCAGCGCATTAAAACGCTGTTCAAGGGATACAAGAACTTTACCGGCATGATGCAGCAGGAACTGGAGAAAATGGGCTTTGAAGTCACAGGCGACGGAAAGCATTATAAGATCAGCTACAAAGGAGAGACCCGTTACACGGTTACCGCGGCAAAAACCCCGAGCGATGTGCGCAGCGGAATCAACTGCGCGGCACAGATGAATAAGATGATGTTCTGATTCAGGAAAAGAATTTGAAACGGGTCAGTGATGCACCAAAAACGGTGCATCACTTTTTTTATGATTGAATCACAAAAAGAGAGAAATCAAGTTTTCAGTTTTTAAGAAAGGATACAGGCGATGGCTTACGGCAGATTGTTTACACCCAAAGAGATCCATAAGGGGCTCGATGTGAATTTTATTGATGACCCCGGTGATTTTTTCATAATGACTTCCTTTGATATCCGCTTTACGGTTCCGGATGTTGAGGAAAAAATTTCGAAGGATGCCTTTTTTACGATCGAATACATGTTTCGCCTTTATCTTAAACAGAGTGAATATAAAAACAGCATTCTTCATTTCGGGGGGATTGACAACACCGGGATCTCGCTTAATCTGTTCGAACATCTGGACAAGCAGAAGGCATTTGATCTTGTCGCAGGGATGTGCAGGCATTTCCTGACTTTGGAAAAAGGCGAACCTTCGGACGATGCGCTCATCGGAAAGCTGCAGCTTGGCTTTGACGAGGCGATCAGAGTCGTTTCAGATTATCTTGAGCTGATCGAAAGTGAAGGCGGCTATACCTATCAGGAAGAGAGGACATAAGAATCAGCCGTATTG